>MAAC01018193.1_pt1 | contig 51119 bp, 43 predicted proteins | sample 1115981 | NCBI WGS metagenome assembly MAAC01 (sample SAMN04961126, study PRJNA320927) | seawater metagenome | isolation source: sample BD02T64 sea water enriched with oil for 64 days | place: USA:Gulf of Mexico | collected 2013-07-27 | reverse complement strand
GAGGGATTTGCCAATAAAGTGAAAGAGGAGCTTGGGAATGCGCATATTGTTATCAATAATGCAGGAATAGAAGGCAGTGGCCAACCAATTTGGGCAACTGAAGAAGACAGCTTTCGTCGAGTTATGGAAGTTAATTATTACGGTGTGGTTTATGGTACGCAGGCATTTTTACCGCAACTGTTGAGTCAAAAGGAGGCGGCGGTTGTGAATGTATCGAGTATTTTTGGCTTAATTGGTACTCCAAATCATGCTGATTATTGTGCTAGTAAATTTGCTGTTCGCGGGTTTACCGAATCATTGATGACTGAATTGAATGATAGCTCAGTTCAGGTTCATCTTGTTCATCCTGGTGGGATTGATACTAACATCGCGCGACAAGAACACTCTCAGTCTTTTTCACAGCATTACTTGAAAACATCAGCAGACGATATGGTTGAAAGAGTGATTCACGGTATCACTAAGAATCAGTCAAGAATTGTTTATGGCAATGGATCAAAAAAGACAGAGCTAGGCGCTCGATTATTGCCTTTAACGTGGATGAAAAAATTCACATGGCATGAAATGAAAAAAGTCATTGATTTAACACATTATGATTTTCGTACGTTGAATGAAAATACTAGGCTACGAAAATGAAAAAAGTGATTGCATTGATAGTGATTGTGTCTGGTGTAATATTCTTTGCTCTGGACATAGAAAAGTACCCAGAAATTGGTCATCTGACTTATGAAAATATTACGGATGTTGAGGCAAATGTTTACGGTTTTACTCAGTCAAAAGTAGATATTGATGAACTTTCTATAAGCCTTTATGAAAGTGAGTATGACCCGGAAAAAGAAACACTGTTGATGCTTCATGGCTACAGTGCGGATAAAGATGTTTGGCCGCGTTTTGCTAAGCATTTTATTGATGATTATAACGTTATTATTCCTGATATGGCGGGGCATGGCGATACAGGTTTTGATCATCAATGGGGCTACCGTATTCCAGAGCAGGCTAGTCGGCTAATTGAATTACTGGATGTGATGGATGTGGGGAAAGTACATGTTATCGGAAATTCAATGGGCGGATTTATTGCAGCGCATTTAGCAAAAGATTATCCAGATCGGATTCTGTCATCGTTGCTTATCGACCCCGCTGGCGTACGGTCACCGAAGAATAGCGATATGGACAACATGTTATCTCAGGGGCGCAATCCATTTGAAATACATAGTCGGTCTGAATTTGATGAGTTCTATGCTATGACAATGGCTCAGCCACCTTGGTTGCCTGATTTTGTTTTAGGGGCGGTGAATGAGAAATATCAACATCGTCGAGAGCAATTAAAACGGATATTTGGTGATTTTCATCATCAAGATATGTTGGATGATGAGCTGAATAATATTGTGTCGCCAGTGTTGCTGTTATGGGGGAAAGAAGATCGCATTCTTCATGTAAGTAGCACCGAAGTATGGGAAGCAGGCATTGATAATATTAAAATAACGATTTTTTCAGGCATTGGGCATATGCCGATGCTAGAAGTGCCTGTTCGAACTGCCAATTTATATAAAACATTCCTAGATAGTTTGAGTTTTGGAGATGACGTGTGAAAAACTTTAATAGTAAAGTTGCAGCAATTACGGGGGCAGGATCAGGTATTGGGCAGCAGCTCGCACTGAATTTGGCAAAACAAGGCTGTCATCTAGCATTGAGTGATATTAGTAGCGATGGTTTAGATATTACATTGGATTTACTTCAAAAATACCCTGTAAAAGTGACACGTCAAATATTAGATGTTTCAGACAAAGAGGCCGTTTTTTCTTGGGCGGATACAGTTGTAAATGATCATGGCAAAGTGAATGTTATTTTTAATAATGCGGGGGTGGCGCTGTCGGGTACGGTTGCAGCACTGAATGTTGAAGATTATCAGTGGATAATGGGGATAAATTTTTGGGGTACGCTTTATGGAGTGAAAGCTTTTTTGCCTTACTTAGAAGCCTCCGGTGAAGGGCATATTGTTAATATCTCTAGTATTTTTGGCCTGACAGCTCAACCTTTGATGAGTGGTTACAACGCAAGTAAATACGCGGTACGAGGATTAAGTGAATCCTTGCGTCAGGACTTGGAACTAACAAACTCTAAAGTCAGTATGACCTGTGTTCATCCTGGAGGAATAAAAACCAATATCGCAAAATCAACTCGAATGTCTGATAGTGTTCAGCAGGTTTTGGGTGTTAGTAATAATGACTCGATAAACGATTTTGAAATGTCTTTTATTAATACTGCAGAAAGTGCAGCGAAGGTTATTTTAAAAGCGGTCAACAAAAATAAACGCCGTATTTTGATCGGCCCTGATGCGAGGGTATATGATTTGATTTCCCGTTTGTTTCCTGCTGGATATCAGCGATTGTTTACCGCTGTGGTGAGATGGCGTAGTAAGGCTGCATAGAGTAAGGCTGCATAGAGTTAGATGTTGTCAATAATTTTAGCACCCCATTAATACGTGCCTAAAAATAAACATGTATTGATGGGATGCTAAAATTAGTATTATTAGACTAATCCGTCTGCAATTATTTGTTGTGCATGATCCTGTACGGTTTCGGAAATTGGCCTAAATTGTACAGAGAGTTCTTTCTTTGCCCGTTGGTTATCAAACTCAATAGCGTGACCGACATTGTTGGCAACAAAGTCTCGGGTGATTCCCATAAATGGCCCCACTAACCAAACGAAAAGTTTAGGTACTTGCCAGCGAGGAACGCCATATTTAGCGCCATATTTTTGTCGAATAGTGTTAGCCATTTCTAACATGGACTGAGAGCCGGCAACAAGAATATGACGACCCTGTGCTTTTTTTGTCGTTGCTGCGTTTATATGTGCGATAGCAACATCCCGTACATCGACAAGGGGGAAACGAAGATTGGGGGCCCCGGTTTTTAATGTACCATCCATCAGCTCAAGCATGGTTGATAAGCTGGTAGAATCTGACGCTTTGGCTAGCGATGGGCCTAATACTAAGCCGGGGTTAACGGTGACCATATCCCAACGGGACTGGGCGTGAATACGGTTGATGATTAACAGAGGATGTGGTGTTCCAATGTGTTTCTGTGAAAATACCTTGTTCAGTGTTTTGCATATCGATGTAGTCCCCGTATATGGCAACAACACTGGAGGTAAGAATGACACGTTTAACGCTATCTGTTCGGTTGACGGATTCAAGTACATTTCTGGTGCCTTTCAGCGCTGGATCGATAAGTTCCGCTTGAGGGTCATTGAGTCCACGAATAATAAACGGAGAGGCGGTATGAAATACAAGTTCACAGCCTTCCATGCTTTTATCGAAGTCACCATCATTAAAAAGGTCAGCATTAAATAGGGTCAACTTTCCGGGGTGTTCGTCAATCAACCTTTGTAAGTGGCTTACCTTATTTTGATTTGTTTTGTCTCTAACGGTAGCGTGAACGGTAAACCCTTGTTCCAATAAATATTTAACAAGCCATGAGGCGATGTATCCGTTAGCGCCCGTTACAAGGGCGGTTATGTTCTGGTGCTTGGCGGTCATTGGATTGTCTCCGGGGTTTGCAATATTATTAGGTTATAAATTGGTACTATAGTACTCAGTTGGCAGTGGGTGATCAATCCTGTTGCCGGTTTTATTAGGCCATCACTACGTTGTTAGGATGATAAATTCCTGATAAAGATATCAATGTCATGTCAACCTATGACGAGGTCAGTCGTTATTAGCTAGATACCTGAAGAATAAATGGTTTAAATCCCTAGCTAATAACGTTTGCGAGAATTTTTATGCGTCGAATCCTCACTGTTTGGTTTGCTGTTATGTTATTTCCTAGTGCAACAATTAGTTTTGCTGAAGTACCGGTATTAGAGGTGCCACCGGAAAACCCTATATCTGAGGATAAACGGTTATTGGGTAAAGTGCTGTTCTGGGATGAGCAATTGTCCAGTGACAATACCGTTGCTTGCGGTACTTGCCATATTCCTTCAGCGGGTGGAGCGGATCCACGGATAGCGTTGCACCCTGGTGTAGATTTAACGTTGTTTAGTGATGATGATGTGCTGGGTTCATTTGGTATTGTAAAGCGAGATGAATTTAATCAGCCAGTCGTTGATCCAGTATTCGGTACAGAGAAGCAGGTTACTGGGCGCTCTGCACCAGCTTTTTTTATGGGTATTTTTTCTGAGAGTAATTTCTGGGATGGCCGTGCTGGCCCACAGTTATTTGACCCGTTAACTCCTGAAACGTTGGTGATAAGTGATCACGGGTCTTTGGAAAATCAAGCGTTAGGGCCAATCTTGAGTAGTGTTGAGATGGCACATCAAACACGAACCTGGCAGCAGGTAACTGACAAATTACTGCAAGCGACGCCACTTGCTTTGGCATCAAATATTCCTAGTGATGTGGTGTTGGGGCTGTCTGAAAGCCCGACCTATCAGCTCCTGTTTGAGGCAGCTTTTGGTGATGAAAAAGTAACGCCAGTACGTATTGCGATGGCGATCGCTAGTTATGAGCGCACCCTAATTCCAGATCAGTCTCCTTGGGATCTGTATGTGGCCGGTGATGATGCTGCTATGACCGCACAACAAATTGAAGGTTGGGAGCTATGGGAGCAAGAGACGGTTTGTGATAACTGCCATAAACCACCACTGTTTACTGATAACCAATTTTATAATATTGGACTACGGCCTGGTGAAGAAGATAGTGGGCGTCAGAAAGTCACCGGTGTTAGTGATGACTTTGGTCGTTTTAAAACACCGTCGTTGCGCAATTCCGGGTTAAAAAAATCGCTGATGCACGTGGGTTGGATTACCGGTGTTCAAGACGCCGTGGACTTTTATAATGCAGCAACAAATGATACCGGACATCATCAGTTTACTGCGGACCAGTCGTCTATACCGACTCAAAATGGTGATGGGGTAGACTATGATACATTGTCAATGTTTGGTGCATCTGCCGAAAAACAGGCGGTTATTGTGGATTTTATGGCTAACGCATTAACTGACCCTAGGGTTGCCGCCGAAACTTTTCCGTTTGATCGGCCAACGTTAAAAAGTGAGCGTATACAGAATGCTGATCTTAGTAGTGAACTAAAAATTCTTACTTACAACGTGTCGTCAGCGGACTGGAGCAGTGTGCGTGCAGATCAAGTGGCGGAAGTGATTCGTAGCATTAATGCTGATGTAGTGGGTGTTCAAGAAGCGTTGAATGATCAGCAAGATGATTTGGAAAATCGGCTTGCCGATGTTTATGATTTTTATCGTTTTGGCGTGGATAATAACGACCCGATTTTGGTTAAAAAGGGACTGTTTACATTGATTAAAAGTGGTGAGGTGGCTACCACGGTGGATTGTGGTAGTACGCGATATTTGAATTACCTAATCCTGGAGCTGGTGCAAAGTGAGCATTGGTTGGCATTCTATAATCAGCACTTTTGCGCAACGGTAGGCGGTAGCAATATTGAAGAAAATCAGCAGCAAGCGATTGAATTAATAAATTTAGTTGCCGGCAATCTTTTATTGTATCCGGCGTCGAATATCATTGTTGGCGATTTTAATGCGGCTGTTAGTAGTGATACCGTTCAATTTCTAATTGAGTCCCAGTCATTACCTAATGGTACAATCAATCCGTTGTTCCTTGATGATAGTTGGCAAACCGCATTAAACGACAGTGCCGATAAACCGGTGCCCATTGATTGGATTTTTCATACGCCTTATAACGTCATCGTTAATGCAGCCGACGTTTTTGAAAATGAATTAACTGATGCCGCCTCAGATCATTTGCCCCTTACCGCAATGGTGCAGCTTTCCTACACCTATGTTGTTGCCAACGTTGATGAAAGTGTTGAAGAGGATACAAATACGGGTGAGGAAGTGCCAGATTCATCTGAAGGGTCAAGTGGTGGCAGTCTTTCTTTTCTCGTGTTATTTCTATTGGCGATTTTCGCACAAAGGCGGCAATGTCTTAGGCATAAAGAATGGTAGGAGCATACCACATTGAATCTACCCCTATATGGAGTACAATTCCAGTTTTGATGGCTTGACTGGGATTGGGAAGTAATGGCAGTTAATAATTTTGTAGGTTCGCCGATTGATCAGGTTGTATTTGACGGCAATCCCGTATTTATTAAAAGAGATGACCTGCTAGCGCCTGAATTTTCAGGAAACAAGGCTCGTAAACTGTATTATCTTCTCGAAAACGATGATGTTCACCTTGCCAAGGCGATTAGTTATGGTTCACCGCAGTCTAACTTTCTCTACTCTTTGTCAGAACTGGCGAAATTAAAGCAATGGCAATGTGATTTTTATGTGGATCATGTCCCCCGTTTTTTAATGGATAACCCGGCAGGGAATTACCTAAGAGCATTGAACAATGGCGTTAATATTATTTCAATTAATAAGGAAAGAGCGACCTTAACTATTGAAGAATATATCCACAGATTTGTGTTGCCCAATGAAGAGCGGGCATTGTTTATTCCCGAAGGTGGGAGGTGCCCACTTGCCGAACAGGGTATTAAAAAATTGGCAGAAGAAATTATTCGTTGGGCAGAAGTAGAAAAAATCGATGATGTTAAAGTAATGTTGCCTTCTGGTACGGGGACTACGGCGTTATATTTACAAAAGCACTTGGATTTTGAAGTGTTAACCTGTGCATGCGTGGGCGCTGACGAATATTTGGAGCAACAATTTCAAGCGTTATCGAAAGGGAATTTCTCACATCCAACTATTTTACCTATGCAAAAAAAATATCATTTTGGGAAGATATATTTAGAGTTTTATGATATTTGGCTTTCCCTAAAAAAACAGACGGGTATTGAGTTTGAACTGTTATACGACCCATTAGGTTGGTTAATGTTGCAAGACTATGTGAGAAACCATGTGAAAAACTATATACAAAGCCAAAAAGACAATGTTAGCTCGTTAAGTCGCCCCCCTATTCTTTATATACATCAAGGAGGGTTGTTGGGTAATGAGACGATGTTGTCGCGGTATCAGCGGATGAAACGATTGGATGATAAGAAGCGTAAAGATTAGGTGGTTTGTTTGGTATGGTTACAATAGAGGAATAAAACGATACAATGGCTCGTATGTTGAGCAGCTGTTGTGTTCTAGTCGTGTGAATGAGGGGATGAGTGGATAACGTAAATTTAGTGGTGGTGTTAGGGCCCACAGCGTCGGGAAAAACTGCATTGGGTGTTGCGTTAGCCGAACAATTTAATGGAGAGATAATTTCTGCAGACTCACGTCAGGTTTACCGTGGCATGGATATCGGTAGCGGTAAAGATCTGGATGAGTATGGCGATATACCTTATCACCTTATTGATATTGTTGATCCAGGTTATGAGTTTAATGTATTTGAATTTCAACAACGATTTAATGATGCATTTTTATCAATTCAAAATAACCATCATTTGCCATTGTTGGTTGGCGGTACGGGGTTATACCTGGCGTCGGTACTCAATGGTTACCAGTTTACAGAGGTTCCAACTAATCAACCGTTACGAGATTTATTGGAACCTAAAAGTCATGATGAACTTATAGAACATTTAAAAAGACTTACACCCAGTTTACACAATACAACAGATCTATTAGCGCGTGATCGCCTTGTACGGGCGATAGAAATTGCTGAAGCTGACAAAGTGGCAACGCAACCTTCTATTGTATTGCCAGAGATAAAACCACTGATATTCGGAATTCAGTGGGAGCGGGAAAAATTAAAGGAACGTATTACCTTTCGATTAAAACAACGGTTAAATGAAGGGCTTATTGAAGAGGTTGAGAAGCTACATCATGATGGCGTTAGTTGGGAATCTCTGCATTTTTATGGGTTGGAATACCGTTTTATTGCAGCGTACCTACAAAGTGAGTTAAATAAAAATGATATGGTACAGAAGTTGAATTCCGCGATTCATACCTTTTCCAAACAGCAAACGAAGTGGTTTCGACGAATGGCGCGAAAAGGTACGGATATTATTTGGTTAGATGGAGAAAGTGATGTGTACCAGCAAGCACTTAAGTATTGTTGAGCTATAACGCCAAAATATTGCAACAAACTACGATACTAAAAGACTCCCCGATAAGATAACGCTTCAGTAATGTGATGTTTTTCAATGTTGATGGTGTTTTCTAAGTCAGCCAGTGTTCGACTTACTTTTAACACTCGATGGTAAGCCCGTGCGGATAGCCCCATTTTGTCCGCCGCACGTTCAATAAATTGCTGGTTGTCAGGTGATAGTTGGCAATGTTGCTCAACCTCTTTACTACTCATGTCGTGATTAGTTTTTCCGCTGCGCAAAATTTGTTTTTGTCGCGCCTGTTCAACCCGTTGTCGAATCGCTGCGCTGTCTTCACCGGGAGTGCTTGGTTTATTTAATTGAGAAAGTGGTACGGCATCAACTTTTAGATGAATATCAATACGATCTAGTAATGGGCCTGATAGTTTAGATTGATAGCGGTTGCAGCATGCGATTGGATTTGTGCAACCATCGCTGGGTTTTTCAGGGGTTCCACAAGGGCATGGATTCATGGCGGTGAGCAATTGAAAGTTTGCAGGATATCTCACTTGGCAAGCAGCCCGAGATATTGCAATTTCGCCCGTTTCCAACGGTTCACGTAAAACCTCTAACGCCTTTCTGCCATACTCTGGAAGTTCATCCAAAAATAAAACACCATTATGCGCAAGGGATATTTCGCCCGGTTTTGGATTGCTGCCACCTCCGGCAAGTGCAATTCCTGAAGCCGTGTGATGTGGTGTACGAATAGGGCGAATATTCCAATCGAGTGTTTCGTTGGATAGCGCGATAGATTGAATGGCGGCAACTTCCAATCGCTCTTTTTCGGTCATTGGTGGCAATATTCCAGGTAATCGTGCCGCTAGCATAGACTTCCCCGCACCAGGAGGACCAATCATCAGTAAGTTATGTTTTCCTGCGGCTGCCACCTCTAATGCTCTTTTTGCTTGGTGTTGCCCCTTAACATCGGACATATCAGGAATGTTCTGTTCTTGAGATACTATTACTGAAGGTTCTGTTGGATCTAAAACGGTTTTCTTTTGTATGTGAGCGCAGACTTGAAGTAAATGTGTGGCGGCAAATACCGTGACGTTGCTAGGTAATGTTGCTTCCTCTGCGTTGGCGTTTGGAACAAAAAGCGCCCGCGATTCCGTTCGTGCGGCAATTGATGCGGTTAAGCTGCCAGTGACGGGGCGTAAGTCACCCGATAGAGCGAGTTCACCAATAAACTCAAGTTTACTTAATGGGCCGCTTTCAATTTGATCAGAAGCGGCAAGAATGCCAATAGCGATAGGTAAGTCAAATCGACCGCCATCTTTTGGCAAATCCGCTGGTGCTAAATTAACGGTAATGCGTTTTGATGGAAATTCGAATTCAGAATTAATAATAGCAGAGCGAACCCGTTCTTTGCTTTCCTTAACAGAGGCATCAGGCAAACCAACAATAGAAAAACCTGGCAGACCATTGGAAAGATGAACTTCAACGGTAACCGCTGGAGCGTCCATTCCGACGCGGGCTCGAGAGTGAATGATGGCCAGGCTCATAACGTTGTCTTCTATCGCTGATGGGGAATGTAATGTTGGGGTGTAATAGGTATGTAATAAGAGACAATAGTTGCATAAGACTTTTCTGATTTTTAGAATGTTATCTACAGGCGTTTTGCATAAGTAATAGGTGTCATACCTGACCAGTTTTTGAACGCTCGAGTGAAAGCGCTTTGTTCAGAATATCCTAACGTATGTGCCACGGTACTAATGGATAGGCCACCTTCATCTAGATACTGTTTGGCTAGTTGGTACCTGACTTCTTGTAGAAGGGTACTAAAACGAATGTTTTTTTCTGCTAGTTTTCGATGCAAAGTACGGCTAGAAATACCAAGGTATATAGCAACTTTATCTTGTGTCAGTTCAAGGGGTGATAATGCAGGGGGCTGCAATGTTGAAGCAGGCAATGTGGGCGCAGATGATGTAGGCGTAGACAACGTGGAAACGGAAAAGGTATCGATAATACATTGTCTAACGTTCGCAATGAGGTCACTTGATGATGTCGGTAATACATCCAACATTGACTGAGCTTGTTGTTGCAAGATTGCTCCCAATGTTGGATTGCTAGTTGTAGATAATGTATCCCCAAGAGCAATGGGCACTTCAATAAATAACGCAGAGCAATCAAAGGCAATCTCGCAACAGAAAAAGTCGTTGTATTGGGAAATGTTAGGCGGTTGGTGATGCATAAAGCCAATTTTTGAAGGAGAAAGTGTGTTGTTTCCCGTAACAAGGCGAGCGAAAGATACCAGGGCACTAATCAATGTCTCATCAGAATCTTTGTTGGCTGAACAATATGCAGGTAACCATTGGCAGCAAATGGTATCACCTCTTCGCTCTATTTTTGCACCAGAGCCTCCCGCGAGAAGTTGATGGAAATGCTCAAAGTAGGTTGCCGCTTCTTTCAGGTTTACAGCGGACAAACTGAGGTAACCAACGATGCCACTGTATTCAGGGGTGAAACATTTACCTAACTCAAGACCGATGTGTTCTATGTTTGATATCTCACGCAGTAATGCTAGGGCATCCCACCATTGTTGATAGGTGACGGCTGTTTTGCCTTTTTCAAAGGTGAGTACCTGTAAAACCTTAGGAGCATAAATGTTTCGATCCTGCATAAAGGCGGTTAGCAAGCCAGTAACATCGGCTGATATGGTTTGTTGCGCTAACATCTGCTGTCCTCAGGTGTTTTGATGGTAAATAGCTTTTGCATACCAACCTACACGAAATGTCCTTGGCTGAAAATGGTAAAAAAATGGCTAAACCTGTCAATACAGCCAATGTGCAATGAAACAAAATGCGGGAGTAAAAATAATAATGGGAGTAGGGTTCTATGCGAAGAAATAAGAAAGGCTTATTAGCGATTGGGTTGTTGGGACTAGTAGCGATAGGTGGTTGTGCTGATAGGGATTTTGTTGGTGGCGTGGTGGTAGGGAATGATAAAGCTATTACCATCTTAGAAACCTATAGCCAAACCTACATTGATATCGAATCTAACCCTCAAGGGGTAACAGAGTTTCAAATTGATGACATTACTCAGGGAACACTATTTGATTTTACCGTTGTTGATAATGAGGGCTGTTCGGTAGTTGATAGTGCAGGGGAATACGATGGCTTTCCTAACTTTGGGGTAAAGATTCAATGTGAAGACGAAAATGGCCGACGTTGGTCTGGCAATCCAATTTTAAGAAATCAGTATACAGCTGACCCAACATTGCTGGTTGATGACGGGTATTTATATCTATATGCGGGGCGGGATGAAACATCGTTTATTCATATGCAAAAAAGCCAATGTAAAAACCAGTGTTTAACCGAGGCATTACAAGCGGCGGCAAATTTTGAGATTACCGGTATTCATATTTATCGAACCCAAAACATGGTGGATTGGGAATATGTTGGTCCCGCGGTAGAAGCAGCAGACGTGCCTTGGATGCGCCAAACCTGGGCGAGTCACATTTTAACCAAAAATGGTAAGTACTATTTATTTACCTGCTCCCCTGCAAAAGACATTATTACGGATGTTGGTGTTAAGTCCATCATTTCACTGTTGTCTGGTGGAGGCATTGCTATTGGGCCAAGTGCATTAACTGGGGTGGCTGTGAGTGACTCCCCTACAGGGCCATTTATTGATAGTGGGGAGCCGCTAGTTTCTTATTTAACCCCCGGTGCTATTGATGAAGTGATGGATCCCGCTGCATTTACTGATGATGATGGTACAACGTATCTTTTTTATGGTGGGGGCGGTCATGCTCAGTATGTTGAACTAAGTGATGACTTGTTATCGGTGAATGGCCCAATTTTAGAAATCAAGGGAATAAATGGTAGTAACCCGATGCCAGAGTTAACGGAGGCGACCTACGTTCATAAGCGTAATGGGGTTTATTACCTAAGTTATTCCAAATCGAAGGTAGGTGAGGCGCCCTCCCCATTAGCTTATGCGACAGCTGATAACATCCACGGCCCCTGGACGTATCAGGGAGATATGTTAGGTGCGGTGGATATTTTGACGAATCATGGGGCCATCACGACATATAAAGGCAAGGATTATCTTTTTTATCACACGGGGCAGTTACCAGGGATCCATAATGGGGCATTGCGAAGCAATGCAACTCGCGCCGTATCGGTGCAGGAACTGGAATATGATAATAACGGACAGATAGTGTTTATAGAGCAGACTGCCTTGGGAGTACCAGAGTTGCTCGAGTAAGTAGACTGGCTGGCTGAGTTATATCAGCTCCCCAGCTACACTATTCCGCCGTTCCTGCCTGCTGTGCTTGTTCAAGCTCAGCTACAACCTTTTCTAAAGCCTCGAGTTTGGTTCTGGTGCGTGCTAATACATTACGCTGGATATCAAACTCTTCTCTGCTGACAAGATCCATATTACTTAGCGACTCGGACATCAAAGAGCGGAGATTGTGTTTTAGATCTAGCCCTGCTTCTTCCAACCCTGGGGGAATTCTTTCTTTAAATAACTCAACTATTTGATTTAACAGGGTTTCAGGAGGCGTTAAGCGTGCCATAATTGGGGTTCCATTATGATTTGTGGAGAAAAAAGGCAGTCTATCACTTCTATGTATGGACAACTATCCTCACATAGATCGCCGACTCTATTCGCCAAATCATGGTGCACTTAAATAGTCGCCCGCTCATTTTCGGGGCGCGCTTTATTGTGGTGCGCTATAATGGTGCTGGAGCTGGACGTAAATAGAATTCTATTGACTCTAACTCCTTGTTTTTACGCAATTTATCCTAATAGGCATGGATTGTGCAATTAGCGAGGCATGTTCCGTAAATGAGCATGCACACCTGGCGTTGCATTTATTTGCGATCAGAAGCAAACAAAAAAACTAAATTATTCATTCCGGTTTATTTGGAGAACTTTATGAAACTGGTAACAGCCGTAATCAAGCCGTTCAAATTGGACGATGTAAGAGAGGCACTTTCCGAAATTGGGGTTCAAGGTATTACCGTTACAGAGGTAAAAGGCTTTGGACGTCAGAAAGGCCATACTGAATTGTATCGTGGTGCAGAGTATGTTGTGGACTTCCTCCCTAAAGTAAAAATAGAAGTAGCAACAACAGAAGAATTGTTAGACCAGGTTATCGAAGCGATAACAAAAGCGGCTAACACTGGCAAAATTGGTGACGGAAAAATCTTCGTAACTAGCCTAGAACAAATCATTCGTATTCGTACAGGTGAGACTGGCGCAGAAGCCGTTTAGTCGTAACCGAGAAAACGAAAGAAGCAGTACAAAAGAAACAATAAAAAAATCCATGCCTATTAATTTTTGAGATACATTGCGGAGCGTTACCGTGGAAGAAATAAGTAATAATATTCAACAGATGCAGTATGCGATGGACACCTTTTACTTTTTGGTGTGCGGCGCGTTAGTTATGTGGATGGCAGCAGGTTTTGCCATGTTAGAAGCTGGTCTTGTTCGTTCTAAGAACACGACTGAAATCCTTACTAAAAACGTCGCGTTATTTGCGATTTCTTGCACCATGTACATGGTTTGTGGTTACGCAATTATGTATAAAGGTGGCGCTGAAATGTTTTTCTTGAGCGGTATTGAGGCAGATGGTGTTGCTGGAGCTGAAGAAGCTGCAACGTATGCACCTGCTGCAGACTTTTTCTTTCAGGTAGTGTTTGTAGCTACAGCGATGTCTATTGTTTCAGGTGCGGTTGCTGAGCGTATGAAGCTTTGGGCTTTCTTGGCGTTTGCAGTAGTGATGACAGCAGTTATTTATCCTATTGAAGGTAGCTGGACGTGGGGTGGTGAGTCAGTTTTTGGTATGTTTAGCCTTTCTGAGCTAATTGAAAATACTATGGTTGATGGTGAAATGACTTACTACGGTTTCACTGACTTTGCAGGATCAGGCATTGTTCATATGGCGGGTGCAGCAGCTGCTCTAGCGGGTGTTCTTTTGTTGGGTGCTCGTAAAGGAAAATACGGTCCTAATGGCCAGGTTAATGCGATTCCAGGTGCTAACTTACCAATGGCGACATTAGGTACATTTATCCTTTGGTTGGGTTGGTTCGGTTTTAACGGTGGGTCTGTATTGGCGTTAGCCAGTGTTGAAAGCGCGAATGCAGTAGCTGTTGTATTTATGAATACTAATGCTGCAGCAGCAGGTGGTTCGATGGCTGCACTGATTGTTGCACGTTTATTGTTTGGTAAAGCTGATTTGACAATGCTTCTTAACGGCGCGTTAGCAGGTCTTGTTGCGATTACTGCGGGTCCTGATACTCCTACAGCATTAGAGGCTACACTTATCGGTACTGTTGGTGGTGTAATTGTTGTGTTCTCTATTCTTGCACTGGATAAATTGAAAATCGATGATCCTGTTGGCGCGATTTCTGTACACGGTGTTGTTGGTCTGTTTGGTGTGATGGTTGTGCCAGTAACTAACGACGGTACCTCTTTTGTCGCTCAGTTTATCGGTGCTGCGGTTATCTTCACATGGGTATTTGGAGCAAGTCTTGCGGTATGGGGTATCTTGAAAGTTGTTATGGGTATTCGAGTTACTGAAGAAGAAGAATACGAAGGCATGGATATCAGTGATTGTGGTATGGAAGCCTACCCTGAGTTCACAAATAAGTAATGTGATCTTAAGAGTATAAAAAAAGCACCTTCGGGTGCTTTTTTTATACCTGTAATTCGCAGCCTTTAGGTGTCACTCGTTAAGTGTTATGGTTTAAGGGTTGTGGTTAATTAGATGGTAATAGATGAAAGGAGCAGTGGAAGGTGAGGCGAGTTAAGGTTGTGTGTGCCCTCTGTGTTGGTGTTTTATTGTTGGTTTCGGCATCGATACAAGCGGATGTTTATCGATGGGTTGATGGTCAGGGGCGAGTACATTATGGCGATAAATCACCCCAGGGTGTAGCGGCTAGCAAAGTGAATATGCCTAAAGCTAAGGTGTCAAAAGATGACACTTTTCAAGTGCAGCCCACTGAAGTTAATGAGGTAGATCGTCGGCAGCGGCAAAAACGCATTATCGAAACGCTGTCAGCTGAGCGAAAGTCTAGGGAGGATGCAAGACAAAAGAAGCGGGATGATAAAGCAGAGAAACTGGCTAAGTGTAAGCTACAGCGAATTAAATTGAATGAATCAAAAAGTGTGAATGTCTATTATCGACGCAATGAAGAAGGTGAACGTGTTTTTATTTCAGATAAGGAACGAAAGGAGCTGGATGTAGCAGCAGAGAAAAAGTATCAGGAGAATTGTTCCGGCAAGTAACGTGACAATTTACATTTAAAGGGATTTTTATATATTTGTAGGCATGTATCTATTCGGGAGTGCAGTGATATCTTTGCTTTTGTTTATATAGCAAGTTTTACGCTCCTAATACCGTTAAGTTATTAGTCAAGTCTAGGGTTGTTTTTTGCACAGTTGCTTAGCAAAAACTTAGTATTTGAACTATAAGTTATAAATTCAGAGGGTTTTTCTTTTCACATTACAGGCGTCAAATTGGGCTGGAAAGTCGAGGCGGAATTAGAAAATCTTACCTGGTATAAAATACCTTCTGATATAGCAGGAGTGGGTGCATTCCTATTGCTTGTAAATAGTGATTCACTAATTTCCACAATCCTGTCTGGTGGATTGATTATTATCGAGATGATTTTGGGTTTAACAAAACACAAAATCCATCAATAACTTAGTCATGAAAACTCCCTGAAAAAACGAAATTTCTGAGTTAGAACTTGAAGTAAAAGAGGTAAAGAGTTTTTTCTATTCATTGCAGGTTGCATTGGGATTTCCATAACTGAGATGGATGGTCTCGCGCAATGTTTTGGGGGTTTTTAGTGATTTTCATTCTATTGTCGATGGTAAAGCTAACAAAATGATTTGTATTGGATATTTTGATATAGGTCTTCGATAGTTTTTTTAAAATGGTGATAGTTATGTTTACTTATATGACGCTGAAAAACAAATTGATTGGACTAATTGCATTTGTGGTAGTTGGTTTTTCGGTTATCGCATTAGTATATGTGGAATCGATTAACATTAGAGAACAAGCGGAATCCGAGTTTAAGAGGGTGTTGTCGCTTGGTGAACATATCGATAAGATTTCCATACAGATGTTGCAGGCGAGACGAAGTGAGAAGGATTTTATTCTTCGTAGTAATGAGAAATATATTGGGAAACACCAAAAAATTGTTGATGAAATTTTTGCTACGACAAAAAGTTTGGACAACTATTATTCTACGGTAGAAGAGCATAAGCAGCTTTCTATATTAAATGATCAGGTGAAAGCCTACCAGAACGGATTTATGGGTTTGGTTAATAATATGAAAGCGTCCGGTCTTACACATAAGGCAGGGTATCGGGGTGGGCTAAGAGAGGCAGTTCATGCTGTTGAAGAAATAATAGGCAGCGTTCATGAATTGGAATTGACGGTTTCAATGTTGATGATGCGTCGACATGAGAAGGATTTTATGGCCAGAAAAGATCATAAATATGTTAATAAGATGATAAGCCAAAATTCCGTATTCGGAGAAATACTTGGCAGAACTGATATGACACCTAAAAATAGAGAGGCGATCACTCTTAGTATGGATAAATACCAAAAAGATTTTTTGAAACTTTCTAATAACATAGAGGAGGCAACGGGTATACAGGTCGCATTTCGTAAAGACGTTCATGCGATGGAAGGTACGTTAGAAAATATGCGCGCAGTTGTACCTGAGATGTTGGCAGAAAATAAGAAAGTATTTGAAAAGGAATCGACCCAATCAAACCAAATGTTCGTATCAGTTTTGGTGTCTGTGGCAACGGCAATTGCAGTTGTGCTGTTCCTATTGTTAAGGGACATATTACGTCAATTGGGTGCTGACCCTTCAGAGGTTAAAGTTGTTGCTGAATTGATTTCTAGTGGAGATTTGACAATGGACGTAAGCGCCGTAGCGATGAAGAAACGTATTGGTGTATATGGAGCGATGATTTCAATGCAGCAGAAGTTGACGGATGTCGTTCAAAAGATACAAAGTAACTCTGATCAAATATCTTCTGCCGCTGCTCAAGTCAGCGGTACTGCGGGTTCCTTAAGTGAGGCAACCAGTGAGCAAGCAGCAAGTGTAGAAGAAGTTAGCGCTTCGGTTGAACAAATGGGAGCGTCAATTAGCCAGAATAGTGATAACTCACAGGCAACGGATGCTATAGCAAGTGAATCGGCTAGGGCTGCTGAAAAAGGTGGAAAAGCGGTTTCCGAAACGGTTAGCGCGATGAGTCAGATCGCGGAAAAGATTTCAATTATTGAGGATATTGCCTATCAAACAAATATGTTAGCACTGAATGCTGCGATTGAAGCGGCTCGTGCAGGAGAGCATGGAAAGGGTTTTGCTGTGGTTGCAGCAGAAGTTCGTAAGCTTGCAGAACGAAGTCAAGTGGCTGCTTCGGAAATCGGTACGCTGACGGGTGATAGTGTGAGGGTTGCAGAGGAAGCGGGAGCACTACTTGAAAAAATGGTTCCTGACATAACTCGAACGGCAGAGCTTGTTCAGGAAATCAGTGCAGCTTCCGAAGAACAGTCATGTGGAGTTGGTCAGATTAATAGTGCAATGCAGCAGTTGGATAAAGTAACCCAGCAAAATGCAGCGAGTTCAGAAGAGCTGGCCGTTACGGCAGAGCAGATGCAAGCACAATCTTCTAATTTACAACGCGTTGTTGGTTTTTTTCGTATATCGAATACATCGGTAACGATAGATCCCCCTGTGAATTCATCATCAACTAAGCCTAATATTTCGGCAGTTGTTGATGCTGATTCCAGTGTTGATGAATCCAAGTTTGAGCGTTTTTGATTTTTAAGATTGGAGGTTCCAATGTTTAAAAATATTGAAATGGTACAAGACTACAAATCTGGTGGGTAAACAGATTTTGAATAATTGAAAATACCAAGAGCTTATTTAAGACTGCTCTCCATATTTCTCATCAACCCAACCTGGGTGTTTAATCAGAATACGAAGGTCTTTGTATACCCAAACATCTTTTACCATGGAAAATAATTCATCTAAATTTAATCGCAGTGGATTCAGTGTTTCAGGCTGCCGTGATGTTAATCCATACTGAATGTCACCTGCTTCTTCGCTAGATTTAAACGTTCCAAATATTCTATCCCAAATAATGAGTGTGCCGCCAAAGTTTGTATCAATCTGATCTGGGTTGCTACCGTGGTGTGTGCGGTGATGTAATGGTGTATTAAAGAAAAAGTCAAAACCTTTAATGCGCTCTGTTAGTTCGGTATGTAAAAAGAACTGGTACGCCAAGTTTATTTCAATCGCAACGATTGCCCATGTTTTATCAAAACCAATGATGGCCAATGGAACCCACCACAATACCCAGCCAAAATTCAGGTCTAATAAAAAATTTTGGCGTAATGCGGTAGAAAAATTCATTCGTGTTGATGAGTGGTGTGTGACGTGAACAGCCCAAAACCAACGCACTTTGTGCATGGAAAAATGAAACCAGTAGAAGAAAAAGTCGGTGGCAAGAAACATTAATACAATACCAAGGGCTAAATTGCTTGGGCTGTATTGAAAACCAAAACCTTGTACGTAGTCATAAAAGAACTGGATAAACAAGGCAACCGCAATACCATCAAACATCTTATACAGAAAACCTGTGGTGATATTGGCCGCTGACTCTTTTAGATTGTATATGTCGGTGTTGCCTTTTTTTTGCCAGTAGAAGTACTCGGCAATAATAATTGCCATAAATAGCACGCCAAATGTCAGGATAAAACCAATCGCATGTAATACATCGCTCATGTTATTCGCCTTTTTGAATGTTTTGTCATGTTCTTAGTGTGTGTAAGTTGTGATCTAGTATAGGTATCTGCTGTCAAAAGTATTGACGAACGGCGCCTTCTGTTTGACAATCTGAGCCATGACACAACTAAATGATCTATTTATCTCCCACGATGCAATAGGCATCTTAAAAGGCTACTTAAAGGAAGAGGAAATCTTATTGCCTGAGTTTCAGGATCAATTGGATGGCCTGGAGAAAAGTCTCCTGGAGAAAAAAGGCGCGATATCCTTTGAAATCTGGTGGGGGTTATTGGATAAACTGAATGGTTTGTTGGCTCAGCCTATTCTAGGTACTCGGATTGGGGCTAGGATGACCCCCAAACAGAACGGGATATTGGGGTACCTCACGCAAACCAGTGCTTCGATGTTGGATGCTTTACGTTGTTTTGAGCGTTTTCAACGACTTATCTATGACGGTAATACCGCTCAAATAGACTGGCAAGGTGATACCTGCACCCTGACGTGGGATGTATCTCATGGGCATTCAACACAAATCTCTGATGAGGTGGTGTTTGCTTCGTTGTTGTCTGTAATGCGATATTGTTTGCAAGACCCGACAGTATCACTATTGTCGGTGGCTTTTGCCGGTGCTCCTATGGGGCCTGCTAATTTGTACCAAGAATATTATGGTTGCGAGGTACAGTTTAACCAATCGAATATAGGTATGTCTGTTGATAGTAAGTACCTGCTAATGCCTTTTGAGTCCTCAGATCCGGGGTTGCACGGCTTGTTGTTCGAGCAGGCATTGAATAAGTTGCCGAAAGAGTCAGTGGAACGAGATTTTGTGGGGGATTTGCATCAAGCGACGGTTCGAGCGTTACATGAAGGTCAGTCAACGGCAGCCCATATTTCGAGTAAACTACATATGTCCTCGCGAACGCTGCACCGTCGTTTGGATGGATTAGGTTACGTATTTCGAGATTTTTTAAAGGCGATCCGTAAGGAGATGGCGCAAGAATATCTTGCTGATGAACATTTAACATTATCTGAAATCGCGTTGTTGTTGGGTTATTCAGAGCAAAGTGCTTTTAGTCGAGCGTTTGCTGATTGGTTTGATATGAGCCCTTCTGAGTACCGGCGTTTTCAATAAAGTTAGCTTGATGAGCGCGAGCTAAACAGACTTTTATATACTTAAACGTTATAAGTTTCGCTGGACTTAGAGAGTTGTTAATGCGAAGAATCCAACCTTCCTTTTTGTGTTTGTTGTTTATGTGAATTATTGGAAGTTTTTCTAACTGGTTAATAAATGGTCGGTTTGTTTGTGTTCAGGAATAAGAAAGTCGATAATCATAGCGGAAGGTTTTGTAAAACCGCTTATAGACATTTCTGATATAGAACCGACTCATTTTAGGAAAAAATGCTATTGAAATTAATTAGTTTTTCCTAGTATTCCTTTTTCTGTCGACTATAAATAATCCTACCTAATTTACAAAGACCAAATAAAAGGAATATGGAGATGTCTGATAATCAGTCAAGCGATAACAATAATGATCAGTTCCACATTGATGATGGGCGTGATCGCTCAATCACTTCACGTGAAGCCGAAAGACAAGAATTGGAAGATGCGATGTTGGCATTTTTAAGTGGTGGCGGTTCAGTTCAAACAATTGAAAAAGACCTACGTAAGGATCCTCCTCGTAGACCAGAGTCAAATTATGGCAGTCGACCAATCTAAAAATAAAGTAAGTTCTATTTACTGCAACACAAATAAAAAACCTTGATATTCATAATGTCAGGTTTTTTTATTTGTGTTGCAAAAATGGAGATTTAGTCATAAAAATGGCATCGTGAGTGATGTATCTATTTGTATTCTAGATCTGACAGTGTTTTGACGGTTTTTTTGCGTGGTGATGTAGCACTTGTTTTATAGGTTTCTAGTAAGCCTTTGATGTATTTTTTCCACTTCGGGCAATAATTCACTTAAGGCATGTATTTCCACCGTGGGATTACATAGCGAAGAATCCATCTTCTTGTTTTGATTAAACCAAATAGTGTTTATTCCTAAGGATAAAGCCGTCTGAATGTCTTCTGTGGGGTGATCGCCGATATGTAGGGTTTGTGTGGCTTTGTTTCCTGACGTCGCTAGCGCCTCAGTAAACATGCGTGTGTCGGGTTTTGCTTTTCCTGTGGATTCTGCAGAGAAATGCGCAGTAAAAAAATCATTGATGCCAATAAGTGATAAATCGGCATTACCATTGGTTAGTGCAATGATGGGGTATTGTTTGGATAAGGTTTTTAAAATATTGAGTGTTTCTGGAAAAAAATCAACATTATTACGTTCTTTAATGAAGATAGAGAATGCAGCTTCCATTGTTTCTTCTGCTTTATTATTGCTAAGCCCTGATTGCAAAAAACATTGCTTTAGTAAGGTTTTTCTCATAATGGTAGGGAAGTATTTTTTATCAGGGTGCTGCTTGTTAAACTGTTGCCGTAATGACATCAGGTTTTCTTTTTGATAAAACGGCTTTGCCTCGGGTACGTTGTCGTTAATCCATGATGTTAGTGATTTTTCTGCACGAATTAGCGTTGGTGTGACATTCCATAATGTGTTGTCCAAATCCAGGGTAATGAGTTTAAGCATATTATTTTTTCTTCTTGGCTCTTGGGTGTGATTTGTCGTACACCTGAGCTAAATGTTGGAAATCTAAATGAGTGTATATTTGCGTGGTAGATATATCAGAATGCCCAAGCAGTTCTTGTACTGAACGTAAGTCACCGCTTGATTCCAAAATATGGCTGGCAAAGGAGTGGCGTAACATATGGGGATGAACTGGGCGATCGGTGCCTTGTTTTTCTCCCCACTGTTTAATACGTTGTTGCACGGAGCGCTGTTTTAGACGTGAACCATTCTTGTTGAGAAATAGTGCACTTTCTGATGCGTCTTCGGTTGCTGTTTTTAGTAACAAGGGGCGAGTGTTAAGCCACAAGGTTAATGCACTCATTGCCTGCTTTCCAACAGGAATTAAACGTTCCTTGTTACCTTTTCCTAATACCTGTACGGATTTGTTGCCCGGTTGATAATCACCAATGTCCAGGTTCACCAGCTCGCTTAATCGTAACCCAGAGGAGTAAAATAATTCTAGTATGGCTTTGTCCCTGATAGCCAGAATAACTACAGTAGAATTGTTTTCTTCAGGGGCGTTTTTTGTATCAAGTGATTTTATATCAAGCAATTTTATGTCGAGTAACTTTATATCAAGTAACTGTGCAGTTTGATCAGCATCGAGGGTGTGGGGAAGTCGTCGCTGGCTTTTGGGCGCGCTAATGCCAGTGCCGGGATTGCTTTTAATTAGACCTTTCTGAATAAGGTGAGACATTAAGCCGCGAATACTGGAAAGATGGCGTTGTAGTGTTTTTCCTGATTTACCCTTGCGGTGTTGGAAGGCAGTATATTGGCGAATATTATTGGGTTTAATTAGGGTGATGTTTGTTAGTTCAGCATCAATGCAATATTGAGCAAAAGCATCCAGATCCCTTTGATAATTATTAATGGTATGAGGGGAAAGCTGTCGAACCGTATCTAGATGATGTAGATACGATTCGACAGCGTTAGGAAATGTACTCAGGCGGTGGTTATTGCTCATTGATCAGGTGTTGTGAGATGCAGCGACTAGCCACTTCTCCGATATAGCTAATAAACGTTGTTTCCATATCGGGGCTAAAATGCTGAGGATTAAAGTTTCCTACTACCAATAAACCTAAATCTTGTTTGTGGCTTAGAGGAATGATTGCAGCAGAACCTTCATCTTTTTCGTATTGTGGAAATAAATATTGCAGCTCATTAACTCGCAGTGCACTGCAGGTTACGCGATCGAACCGAACTAACTTACCTAAAACATTTTTAGCCGCTTCGCTAGAAAGTTGTGTGATGAGCGAGGTCGATGTGATTTGTGGCTGGTCAAATAAAATGATGTTGGCACAGTCCACTTTAAAATCATTACGTAAGCTGTGATGCAATACGCGGGCGGTGTCTTCGAGTGAATCCGCTTCAAGCACGCTTAAGCCGAGTTTTTTCGTGAGCTTAAATAAGTTGTCATTATCTCGTGCGGTAGCGATAACGTCCCCAAGGCGGTTACGTAATTCGCTGTTTCTTTCTCGAAGAACCTTGGCTTGTCGTTCAACTAAGGATGTGGCGTTGCCAGATGAGTGAGGTAATATTAGGTCTGCGAGTAGGTACTCATATTCAAGGAATTCGGATACCTGAGAGGCTGTTAATGTGGTGCTCTGTGTTTCTTCTAATACCGCATCAGTCATAGTGTCATGGTTCCTTCGTATACTGTGGTGGCTGGCCCAGTCATCATTACATGGTCAGCATTTTTGTTGTTATGGTTACTGTTTTCGTTATTGCTTGTGCCATTGTTTGCATCAGCAGGGTGCCATTCAATCGTTAAATCCCCCCCAGGTAAGGAGACGGTTACTCGATTGTCTACTAAGCCTTGTTGAATTGCTACAACGGTAGCAGCACAGGCGCCAGTGCCACATGCTTGGGTTTCTCCCACACCGCGTTCAAACACGCGAAGTCGTATATGGTCGCGAGAAACAATTTGCATAAACCCAATATTAGCTCGGTTTGGAAAAATTGGGTGTCTTTCTAGTTCGGCTCCAAGGCTTGCTACAGGAGCGCTTTTAACATCGTCCACCACAAGAACACCATGAGGGTTACCCATGGAGACGGCACCTAGGGTAATGTCTCCATGGCTGGTTGGTACGGTGTAGCTAGTTTGGCGTTGCTGTTGTTGGGTGGCGGGTGAGGTAAGGGGTGGGATAAAAGGAATCTGTGGAGGCTCTAAGATAGGCGCACCCATATCCACGGTAACATTGCCGTCGGCTTGTACATTGAGAGTGATAATGCCGGTATTGGTCTCAACAACAATAATGGCTTTATCGGTTAGGTTTTTTTCCTGAACAAAACGTGCAAAGCAGCGAGCACCGTTACCACACTGTTCAACTTCGCCACCGTTGGCATTAAAGATTTGGTAGCGAAAGTCGATGTTCGGCGTGTTAGAGGGGGATACCACAAGCAATTGGTCAAAACCGATACCGGTATGTCGATCCGATAATGTTTGTATTTGATGGCTGCTAAGTGCAATGTCTTGGGACATTTGCTCTATCACCATAAAATCGTTACCGAGACCGTGCATTTTGGTAAAGGAAATGTTCATTGTTTTGAAACCCAGTGTACGTTAGTGATGGTGCTTATATTTTCTGTGCTGTCGCTATTGTACTTGCCGTTAGGGCAAAAGAGACTCATGCGCCATTTGCTCAGCAACAGTTTCACGACGACGTACCGTGTAAAAACGATTGCCATCCACCATCACTTCAGCGGCGCGATTGCGAGAATTATAATTGGATGCCATGGCAAAACCATAAGCCCCCGCAGAGCATACCGCTAAGAAATCCCCATCCGTTATTTTGAGTTCACGATCTTTTCCTAAAAAGTCGCCCGTCTCACAAATGGGGCCAACGATATCATAATGATCCTTTTTTACAGGGTCACTTTCGCTTCGTGGATTTACCGGAATAATATCTTGCCATGCACTGTAAAGGGATGGACGTATTAAATCATTCATTGCCGCATCAACAATGGCAAAATTCTTCGCCTCAGTTGGCTTCAAAAACTCTACCTGTGTGATCATAATCCCTGCGTTTGCTGCAATAGCACGACCGGGTTCCATGACTACGATTAGCTTTCTATCCCCTAAGCGTTCAAGCAGCGCAGAAGCATACTCAGCGGGTGTTGGTGGCACTTCGTCTTGGTAACAAACCCCTAGGCCGCCACCGATATCAATATGCTCAAGCTCGATCCCTTTTTCAGCAAGTGCATCAACGCAGGCTAAAACACGGTCTAATGCATCAAGAAAAGGCGCAACAGTGGTTAGCTGTGAACCGATATGGCAATCAATACCAATGATGTTAATGTTGGCCATCTTGGCGGCTTTTTCGTAGATGGCGATACAATCATCAATGGCAACACCAAATTTGTTTTCTTTGAGGCCGGTTGAGATGTACGGGTGTGTTTGTGCATCCACATCAGGATTTACACGTAAAGAGATGGGAGCAACCTTACCGATCCCTCCAGCAACTCTATCGAGGCGATACAGCTCTGCTTCCGATTCAATGTTAAAACAATGAACCCCTGCCTCTAGCGCACTTACCATTTCTTCAGATTGCTTGCCAACACCGGAGAACACGATCTTTTCAGGGTCGCCACCAGCACGAAGTACGCGGGCAAGTTCACCAGCAGATACAATGTCAAAACCTGCACCTAAACGCGCAAGTGTATTGAGTACAGCAATATTAGAGTTCGCTTTGACCGCGTAACACACCAAGTGAGGCTGACTAGCAAAGGCAGTATCAAACGCTTTCCAGTGATCTTCAAACGCCTTGCGGGAATAGATATAACAGGGTGTACCGATAGCTTTGGCAATCTCTGTGACACTAACCTGTTCTGCGAAAAGTTGGTTGTTTTGATAATTAAATTCACTGCTGGTGTTGCTCATCGTGGTGCTGCTCTTTTGTCAGGTAATAAATATAGTCAAAGGTGTTATTTACAAGCGTTTAACGCAGATTACTGCGGTTTGCAGTCATTTTCTTTACAGGGTTTATCCTGTTGTGTCGTTGTTGGCTGTTTATGTGGTGTATCTGTTGGGTGGTATAACGCACCTTTCTGACCGCAGCCTGTGAGTATTAGTGTGCTGCAGACTAATAACAATGAGGATAACGAAAAGTAAGGTGTTACTAGCCTCCATAATGAGGCTTTTGCCTGATTGTTCATGGGGTTCCGCGCCTGCATCAGTGCTATGGGCAGTAACTAACAGGATCAAATGTATGAATGAGTCTGAATTTAATCAGCAAATTGATGATTTACTTATGGAGATTGAAGATGCCATTGAGGAGTCTGAGGTTGATATCGATTATGAAACAGTGGCGGGTATCCTTACCTTGGAGTTCGAGAACGGAAGCCAAGTAATTATTAATCGCCAAGTTGCTATGCGTCAGTTATGGGTGGCTGCAAAAAGTGGTGGTTTTCATTTGGAGTGGGTGGAAGGGCAATGGGTTGTTTCTACAACAAAAGAAGTAATGCCCGCATTGATTGACAGGGTATGCACGGAGCAGTCCGGTGAACCTGTGAGTTTGGGGTTGTAGGTCGAATAAAGTACTAAAGTACAATGTGTTATGATTCATCTTGATGTGGTCGTAGTGCTCGGGTAAAAGCGTGTGGGCGATTTTGAGATACCACCTATACTAAAAGCATAGAGTTCCCTTAATAATTATGTGCTTTTGCGAGGTGGAGTTATGCCGTCGCCCTTATTTTGCCTCGAGATATGACGGTCAAATATGCGATTTATATAGCTAAGTGGTTGTTTTTATTCCCTGTTATAGCGCTTTTAGTCATTGGTTCATCTGCTTTTGCAGAGGGAGGCGTGCGGCCAGTCAGTCTATTCACTGGTACTAATTATGACTTGAACCCAAGTGTGTACATCTTTGAAGATCCTACCAATGAGCTGACGATCGACCAGGTATCATCTCAAGAATATGATGTTGAGTTCTCCTCTAATGAAAGCACCATATTAAATCTTGGGATAAGCCAATCCACATATTGGCTAAAGTTTAATGTGATTTATCCGTCGTCATATCCCAATGTTGACCCGCGACAACAGTGGTTGTTAGAGATAGGGCGCTCAAACCTTGATATTGCTGAATTATTTATTCCAGAAGTAGACGGTGTTTATAGGGTTATTACTTCGGATCTTCGCAGTAAATATGAAGAAAAAGACGTTGTTCATGTCAACAGTGTGTTTCCTATAACAACGCTTCTTGATCAAGAGATGTTGTTATATATAAAAATTAAAAGCGATACCTCAATTTATTTGCCCGTGACGTTGTGGACTCACAAAGGGTTTCTCGAGAAGGTTTTACGAGAGGAGCTTGTTTATGGAATATTCCTTGGTGCGATGGTGATACTTCTTACCTACAACTTTTTTATTTATATATCGGTTAGAGACGTTGGTTACTTGTATTACGTTTTTTATTTGGGTTCTATTACGCTAGCTGAAGTTCTGGAAAGTGGTCATGGGATGATTCATATAACCCAAGTTTTTGGTTTTTTAGGGCGAGAAAATATTCTCCCCATATTGTCAGTAAGTTCGATATCGACAATGTTATTTGCGAAAAACTTTATGTCAACCAAGAAGTATCACCCAAAATTAGATTCGGTTCTAAATTTTATAATCGTAATATCATTTATGAGTGCCGTGTTATTCTTTATTTCAGATTATCATGTTGTTTCTTTATGGAATCGTATTTATTTTACCGCGTTTATGCCGCTTTTTTTGTGGGTTATTGCTTACTGTTGGTTGCAAGGCAACCAAAATGCAAAGTTTCTATTCTTTGCTTGGATTTTTAATATAGTGGGTTTGACTGTTTTTGCCGGGGTTACCAGTAAATTGATACCTGCGACCACGGTCACGATTTTTGCCTTACCTCTCGGAATATTGGCTGAGGCCATACTGTTATCATTTGCTTTGTCAAATCGTATTAAGAATGAAAGGGCGGCAGTTCTCCTTGCAGATTATGATGAAATGGATTCGTTGTTTCGTTATGAATCGTTATTTAATAATGCAAGGGAAGGCATGTATAAAATGTCACTTTCTGGTGAGATTATCAGCGAAAATCCGGCGATGCTACGAATGTTTGGTTTTGATGACTCTCGACAGCTTGCTGGAAGCGGGCCGGATTTCAGCTCTTGTATTTTTCAAGATACATATCACCAATTTGAGGAAATGCTTAGGATTGGGGTTTCTTCTAATGACTTGTGTTTTATTCGATCTGATGGAAAGAAGGTGTGGGCTCATCATAGCGCTAGAATTATTCGTGAAAAATCAGGGCAAGTAAGTCATATCGAAGGGGTTGTCTTAAACGTTACTCAGGTAAAATTAAAAGAAATTGCCGTAAAAGAAAAAGAACGAGAACATACCAAAAAAGAGATCGCAGAAGCATCAACTAATGCAAAAAGTGAATTTTTGGCCAATATGAGTCACGAGATTAGGACACCTTTAACTGCGATTATTGGTTTCAGTGAGTTTTTAAAGGAAACAAGCCTTGCCAAGTCAGAAAAGAGAAATGCGATTGATTTAGTTATAAATAGTAGTCATACATTACTGCATCTAATTAACGATATTCTGGACTTCTCTAAAATTGAAGCGAATAAGCTTGGTGTTGAAGACATTCCCGTCAATGTCGCGGATATGATTGGTGATATTAACGATGTGTTTGTTGCGAAGGCTATAGAAAAGGGACTCAGGTTTGATATTGTTTATCGTTATCCAGTACCGTCCGTGGTAATGAGTGATCCAACTCGTTTGTATCAGGTTTTGAGTAACTTATGTAAAAATTCTATTAAGTTTACGAAAAAGGGTAGTGTGCTATTGGTGGTTTCATGGGATGGAGACATTAATAAGTTGAAATTCGAAGTTATTGACAGCGGTTTGGGCATGGGAAAGGAAGAGCAAGATAAATTGTTTACGGTATTTGATCAAGCAGATACATCATCTACCCGATCCTTTGGCGGCGCTGGGCTTGGGCTTGCGATATCGCAAAAACTTGCCGTTATGATGGGGGGAAGTATTGATGTGTCGAGTGAATTAAATCGGGGTAGTGTCTTCACATTTACAGTAGGAGTACGATTACCTCAAAATATGGAGTGGATAAGGCGTGATGAATACGTAGCTTTAGAGAAATCAAAGGGCTCAAAAGATGTGCCTCGCTTTTCTGGTACAGTGCTGTTGGCAGAAGACAATGTTGTAAATCAAAAGCTGATCGAACGTGTGCTGCAAAAAACAGGTGTTAGTGTCATTGTCGTGTCGGATGGTATTGAGGCGTGTGATAGTTGTGATAGGGAACTGCCTGACTTTATACTAATGGACATCAATATGCCGAATAGAGATGGCGTGACGGCAACTCGCTATCTTAGAGATAATGGATGTACCGTACCTATTTATGCGTTGACCGCAGAGACGAGTAAAGAAGAAATAAACAAAGCCACAGATGCAGGTTGTAATGGTGTTTTAAGCAAGCCGCTAAATAAAAAACTTCTTTATCGTGTGATGGCAGAATTTTTAGTGAAAGTTAGTGAACGTAACAGTTATTAAGCGCAACAATTAATAAACGTAATAATAGATGAATCCTTACGGCACAGTAATCACTTGCCTAAAATTTAGTTTAAGGCGTTAAGCGCATTGTTTAGTGCCTGTTCAATTTCTTCTTTACGTTTGAAATATTCAACAGTTTGTTCGGGCGCTGTTCCATCCAAGGTGAGTAATGACAAATCAAGATCGGTAAGGTAACAAGGGTAGCGTTCGGTGGTTTTGCGCTTAGACGCAATATGCTTGGCGACAGCGGTAAAAAGCTGATCGCCATACTCGAATTGAGAAAACTCTAAGTCATCACAATAAATAGTATAAAAGGTATCGTTTACCCCGGTTTGTTCACCAATGGCTTGCACGTTAAAGTAGCGTGATTTTGCTGGGGAATGATTGATGTGTTTACGCGTGGCTTTGAGCTCTTTTTTATGGTTGGCGGTGATTTCGTAAAAATATACCATTTGTCTGATCGTGTGTTCATCGCTCGTGATGGAGCTGCGGTATTGGATGGCTTGCAAGAAGAGATCGATAGGGGATAGTAAACTAACCTCATCAAAATAGGGTTTTCTGGTATGGAACAGTGAACCCCGTTCATCATGCAAATATACATCAACGACATTATCAAACCGTTGATAAAATACCTGTATTTTTCCAGGGCTACCAAGACGGGAAATCACTCGTAGTGGATGTTTTGTTAATCCATGTTGGTCAACCGTAATGTGGCTGTAGCTGGATTGGGGTTCTGACAATGCTTGAATTAGTTGCCCGTAGTTTTTTAAGGCACGTACTTTGGGTGTGTTGCGCTGAAATTGCAGCATATAAATATATTGCTCAATTTCAACCAGGTACCGCGTTTGGATAGAGCGGGTGCCCGTGTAATAACAATTAATGACGTCACCAAATAACTCATTAACTCTTTGTGCGATTGTTATCGCGCGGTTTTTACAGTAACTTTGTACTTTTAGAGCAGGTAATGGAATAGAGCCATCAGGTGGAATTTGTCGCATGTAGTTAACAAGGCAGTCAATTAATGCGTTGTCTCCAGCAAAATGCGAACAGGTAATTTCTCCCCAGCTATTAAACGTAATCTGATCAACAGATAATACTAAATTGTGGTGTAGGGCACTGTAGTTAAGCGCATTGGTTTGGTCGCTTAAACGGTGTATGCCTTGTCGTGTCATCGTGCCCATCGGGTCGATACCAACATTGACAAATAAGCTAATTTCGGTGGGGTAAGCGGCGTGTTCAAAACCACTTTGTACGGCTTTGGGGGCATGGTGAGGGAATAGGCTAAAAAAGCCTTGTATGGTCTGATTGAGTTCGTTGTCTGTTAGATCGCCATCGATATTTTGATCCATGGAGAAACGAGTGGAGTGATCAATGAGTTTATTAAAATAACACCAGGCAATTAACTCTAATAATCCCCGGGACTTTTTGATAAGAGAGTGGCCACCGGCATCGCTGATTTTTAGATAACCTCTATATACCGCCCAATAGTCTCCTATACCGGGGTGTTCTAAATCTTTGTTGAAGTGAAAAGAGAGGTGGTCTTCCGTTAGATTAGAGGTGATGCCCGGGTTGATGAGTTCAATTTTTCCACCTTTACGTTCAAACGCGGCATAGAGCTTGCGCCCTAAAATATTCATTTCATCCTGTTTTATCGATGCGGTGATGTTATTGTCACGGGCAAAGGTCGAGAGGAATCGATAACTGTAATTTAATTCTTGAACCAGTTCCTGACGCTCTGCTCTAACTCGATGTACCTTCCAATGTTTTCGGTTATCAAGTTGTTTTAGATAACCTTGATCCCACCCCCACTCATTAGCAAGATTTTGTAAGACTTCTCTGCGCCAGCTTCTACGCTTAGGGTCACTTTTGCGTGTCAGTTGTTCGTTTACTTTAAAGTAAAAACAATGACGTATTAATTCCAAGCGACGGAATTCTTCTCGTTTTACTAAATGATCTTCTATGGTGCGATACACCATAATGTAAGGGTCAAGTTCATTAAGGTCCAGGTTGCCAGCATAAATAGCACGTTTATAACGTAAACTTAAACATTCAATGTTGGGGTAACTGCTGGCATAGACTTCAGTGAGAGCAATTTTTAACACGGACTTATAGGGTGAATCGATACCTTTGTAGAGTTGCCACATGCCAGAACCAACAAACTCACCCGCAGGAAAATCGGAGACGCCGCCAAAATCGATATAATCGTCTTTAGGGATAAAACGTTTGTCGAGCAGTGTGCTGCTGAAGTGTTCGTAATTTTTTTCTTCGTAGCTTGGGATCATCCACCATAATGGCAAGTTACCTGCAATTACCAGACTGGTTCGATAAAATTCATCGAGTAGTAAAAAATGCTGGGTGCTGCCGCAATCTTCTCCGGATAGACCTTTCCGCTGGCCGCTTTTAAATTGTTCGGGGTCCATCAAAAAGAAATAGGCTTCAAGGTTTATCTCCTCTGCCCATGCAGTGATAGCGTCAAGCTTTTTACGCAGTTCTTTTAGGGCGCTATCACTAAGCCCTGGTCGATAACAGACCCAAAAATCCATATCACTTTTATCGGAATGGGCAATGGTACCGGTGCTACCCATCAGGTAAACCCCTACAATCTCTCGAAGGATCGAGCGGGATTTGCGATATTGAAAGCTACGAGCCAGGCCGCGGGCAGCCCTTAGGTTTTCTTGTTCAGGGGTGAAGTTTTTGATACCGCAAGGTGTTGCCCCAGTGATATAACCCGGTAGTGATGGGTGGTTGAGGTGAAGTAACAGCGGCAATGCTTGAACAAACTGCTGGTGTCGCACACTCAGCGTCGACAACATGCGATCGCGGCGACCATTGTTCACCTGCATAAAGCGTTGTTTTAAGGTTTTTAGAGTTTTACGATCGATCCCCTCATTAAGATCAGGAGCGATTTCACGAATAAAGGCCATTTTTTCAGTATAGGCCGATTGTCGCAAGGTGTTGGGTGAATTTTGTGATTTAGAGGCTAGGGTTGTCATCCCCGCAGGCTTCTTGATAGTTATGGCTAAAATCGGTTAACGCTTCACGTGCGAATTGTAGATCTTTAGGCTTTGTTACCGCAGCATTGAAACCGCAGCGATGTAGATAATACATTTGATCTGGGAGTAGGGAGCCTATGGCTCGGAGTTCTCCCTGGAACTGATAACGTTCACGTAATTGGCTACCAAGAGAAAAGCCGCGGCCATCGGTAAAAGCGGGAAAATATACGGCGATTACGTCAAAGAAGGGTAAATCGTCAATGATCAAGCTCAAATCACTGTGACCTTCTAGCCATATCCCCAGTGCTGTGTTTGAGGCTAATAGCTGTGTTCGCTGAGATAACCAGTGATCTAGCGATACTATTGCTCCTATCGCTTCTTGCGCTGGTGTTTGCATTGCAGTCTTCTCGGTGTAGGCCGCAACAAAGCCTTTAGGAGGGTCGATATAGTTCCAATAATCCTCAACAATATCGCCGTTTTTGATGATTTTAGGCATATACGTTCTCTTTAAATGTAGGCATTCCGATACGCTTATAAGTATCTAGAAAGCTTTCTAAAAAAGCGTCTTCCTCGATACGGTGTTGTAGATAAGTCGTTAGTACACAATCAATGACGTTGGGTATTTCATTGGCGGGAAATGCTTTGCCGAGTACTTTGCCTATGGCCGGTTTGTGATTTGTGGCTCCGCGACTGTTGTTATTTCCACCCAGCGTTACTTGATAAAATTCTTTGCCTTTTTTGTCGACCCCTAGGATTCCGATGTTTGCGACATGATGATGGGCGCAAGCATTCATACAGCCGGATATATTCAACGAGATATCACCCAAATCGTAAAGGTAATCGATGTCATCGTAGGTACTCTGAATTTTTTCCGCGATAGGGATGGATTTAGCGTTGGCTAAGGCACAAAAATCGCCACCGGGGCAGCAGATAATATCGGTTAAGGTTCCTATGTTGGGGGTCGCGAACCCTGCCGATTGTGCATATTGCCAAAAAGTAAATAGCTCATTGCTGTTAACATCCGCTAGGACAATGTTCTGTTGGTGGGTTGTTCTTACTTCTCCAAATGAAAAATGTTCTGCTAAATAGGCCACGGTTTCTAGTTGTTCAGCGGAAATGTCGCCTGGAGCATTACCCGTGGGTTTTAGCGATAGGGTGACTGCACGATAGCCTGGGACTTTGTGATGGTTGACGTTGCGTTGTAACCAGCGACCAAATTCAGGGTGTTTTAACGCCAAATGATCCAATTGTTCACCCGTGGTGCTGGCATTGATTTGTTGGTATGGGGGAGTTGAAAAATAACCTTGAGCTTGTGTGATGTCCTTGGGGGTGAGAGGAGAGTAGTTATCTTTTATGTGTTGCCACTCTTGCTCAACCGCTTGCGAAAAGTCCGCTATTCCCATTTCCTTTACGAGTATTTTTATACGTGCTTTATATTTGTTATCCCGTCGACCAAGGCGATTGTAGACGCGTAAGATTGCGCACAAATAGGAAAGTAAAAATTGTTCCGGTAAAAAATCACATACGGTTGAGGCGATAATAGGGGTGCGCCCCAGCCCACCGCCAACAAGGACTTTACACCCAACGGCTCCGTTTTTGTCTTTTATGAGTTGTAGTCCAATGTCATGAAATGCTGTCGCGGCGCGGTCAGTCGTAGAACCGCTAATCGCTATTTTGAATTTGCGAGGTAAAAAGGCAAATTCTGGGTGCAAGGTAGACCATTGACGAACAATTTCACAGTATGGCCGGGAATCGACAATTTCGTCGGGAGCGACTCCGGCAAGTGGATCGGATGTAATATTTCGAATGCAGTTCCCGCTTGTCTGAATGGCGTGCATTTCAACGTGAGCAAGTTCGGAGAGTATCGAGGGAACATCTTTGATGCTGGGCCAATTTAATTGCAGGTTTTGTCGTGTTGTAATATGGCAATAACCCTTGTCATAAGACCGACAGATGTGAGCCATCTTTTTTAGCTGTTCTGTTCGCAACATGCCGTAGGGTACTGCGATACGTAACATTGGGGCATGGCGTTGAATATAGAGACCATTTTGTAAGCGTAGTGGTAAAAATTGCTCATCTGTTAGATCGCCTGTGATAAAGCGTTCAGTCTGCCGTTCGAACTGTTCAACACGCTCTTGCACTAGCTTGTGATCATATTTGTCGTATAGGTACATCGTATTACCCCTTTGCGTTTAACGCTACTTTTACGGGCGCGATAAAACTGGCTTTTTGGCGTGCGGAAATGTCTGGGTTTGTGGTGGATGTGACGACAAACTCAAGAGTGTCGTGGGGCCTACTTTGTTCTTCCTGTGCTCGCCAAATCCTTGTGGGTAGTACATAGACTTCACCAGGGCGTACCGTGGCTTGGTGGTGGCCCTTGAGAATATAGGGGTGCCGCCCTTCTACTGAGAGTGTGAAGGTTTGGTCAACGGTTCCCATATTATTGATTTTGACGGTGTACACATTTTCCACTCCATCGTGAACCGTATGAAATAGGTGTGTACCTCGATCACGTACTACATCCAGGCTTACTGGAGAGCGTGTGGCAACAGTGAAGGAAAAGAGGCCTGTCATTATTGCTGCCGAAATGATGTATGCCACAAGCCGAGGGCGTAGCAGTTGAGTGTGTCCCGTCTCTATAGCATGTTGAGAAGTGAATCGAATCAGGCCGCGTGAATATCCAACCTTGTCCATCACATTATTACAGGCATCAACACATAAACCGCAGTCGATGCAGGCATACTGCAACCCGTCTCGGATGTCGATATCAACCGGGCATACCTGTACACACCAGGAGCAGTCCACACAGTCCTCTTTACCACGACCGGTATCGTAGGTGACGACCATGGTATCTTTGTCATACATTACTGACTGGAATCGGGCGTAGGGGCACATATGTTTGCAGACACTTTCCCTTAGCCAGCCAGCGTTTAGGTAGGTGAAACCAACAAAAAACAGAATCCAGAAATAGGTCTCAGCGGAGGCCTGTAGGTAAACAACATCGGTTAATAATTCTCGAACAGGATAAAAATAGGAAACAAAGGTGAGTCCGGTGATCAGTGAGATTAATAGCCAGATACCGTGTTTACTGCCTTTACGCAGTAATTTGTTGAGACTCCATGGCTGATGGTCAAGTTTGATTCGCTGGTTTCGGTCGCCTTCACATTTGTCCTCAGCCCACATAAACATCATGGTCCAGACGGTTTGAGGACAGGTGAACCCGCACCATACACGTCCTACCAATATCGTTGCAATAAAGAGTAAAAATGCCGCAAGGATGAGTAACGCGGCGAGTAATATACCGTCTTGTGGCCAAAAGCTCATCCATAAAATATGAAATTTTTGAGCACTCAAATCGAACAATACCGCAGGCCGATCATTGATGCTAAGCCAGGGAATCAACACATAGGACAGCAGAAGGGGAATACCTGTGTAGCGACGAAGTTGTTGATAGAAACCTTGGGTACGCCGTGTGTAGATTTTATTTGCGTTGGTATCTAGGGTTGTTGTGGGGATTCTCTCAGTCATCGGTAGCACCAGCACTTGTAACTCAATAAGCAGAGTGTATTTCTGATACAGTGATGGGTACAGATCCAAAAAAAACTATATAATAGTGCACAGAGGCTTGGATTCTGATCTGTGCACTACGTTTTTGAAGCATCTGTACCGGTGACAACAATATTGGTGGCAGCAATCCTATGGCCCGTGACTTATGAAAAAGCAGGTATGAAAGAGCACCTATGACTGAGTATCTTTATCACCATCTTGAGCAGGCTTTTCGTGAAGAGATTCGAACGGGGCAGCGTTCTGCTGGCGATCGTTTGCCTTCAGTGCGTCAACTCTGCGTGGACAGAAAACTGTCCAAATCGACGGTGCTTACCGCATACCGCAGGTTAGAGGCTGAGGGGCTAATTGAGGCGCGGCCTCGTTCTGGATATTTTGTTTGTGCCAGCAACGTAGCTTCAAATAACCTATTAAAAACTCCTGAGCCTAGTGAGCCTCATTTGGCACCTGCTCCGGTGTCTGCAGCTCAAGTGTTGGTTGATATTATGGAGAAGGGGGCTGCATTTGATCTGTTGCCCTCGGTTGAACGGGCACCAGGGAACGAGCAGTTACGCCGCTGCTTGTCGCGGGCAATACGTGGACAGTCTAGCGAGCAACAGCTTTATTACGATGAGCCTATGGGGGTGTTACCGCTCAGAAGGCAATTGGCGTCGAGATTGGTGCAGGGCGGGAGAAAAGTTGATGCCAAAGAATTGTTGATTACGGCCGGCTGTCAACATGCCCTGTTGCTGGCGCTGATGGCGACAACGGAACCCGGGGATGTAGTAGCGGTCGAGTCACCAGGATTTTACGGGGCGTTTCAACTATTGGAGGCGTTAGGGTTACAAGCGTTGGAATTGCCTAGCTCTGCTGAAAACGGTGTTAGCCCAAACGCGTTAGAGCTTGCATTGCAGCACTGGGATGTAAAAGTGCTGATGGTGTCACCGAACTTTGCCACACCAACGGGAGCCTGTATGCCTGAGTCAAACAAGCAGCGTATCTTGGCGTTGACGCAGGCTCGTGGTATTGCCGTAATCGAAGATGATATTTACGGTGATTTACATTTTGGTTTACAGCGACCCCGCACCCTTTATTCATACGACAATACCGGGTCAGTATTATTATGTTCGTCCTTTTCTAAGTCTCTATCACGGGATTTACGTATTGGCTGGATAGCACCGGGTCGATATCTGGAGCGTGTGAAACGTCTTAAAGTTGTTACCTCGTTAGCGACCAGTGTGACGCTGCAACAAGGTGTTAGTCAGTTTTTGGAAGAAGGGGGGTTAGACCGTCACTTACGACATAAGCGGCAACAGTATCAGCGACAGTGCGCACAATTACAAAGTGTATTACCTCAGTATTTGCCGATGGCCGTCAGCGCGAGTCAACCAGAAGGCGGATTAGTATTATGGTTGGAGCTGCCGGAATCGGTGAATACCTTGGCACTTTATGCTAGAGCTCGGGATAAGGGTATTGTCGTGACTCCAGGCAACTTGTTTAGTGGTCAGGATCGTTATCAAAATTTCTTACGTTTAAGTTTTGCGCATCCTTTGACGGTTGAGCGTAAAGACGCGTTAATGTTGTTAGGGCAATTAATAAAGGAATTGCAATAATATGATTGCTGATTTATTTAATGTTTTTGCTTTGTGCCCTGTTTATTTTTCGATAGTCTTGTGGGGTATGCCCCGTCCATCTCTTAAAGGCTTTGCGAAAATTTGATATTTGGGAGAAATGTAATTTTTCAGCAATCAACGAGATGGGTATCTCCTCCTTTGTAAGATAGGTGCAGGCCAAATCTTTTCTTACTTCATTCAGTATTTCTTGGTAGTTGGTATTGTGTTGGGATAACGTGCGCTTTAATGTGCTTGCGCTGGTATTTAACTTTTCAGCAATATTGTCCAAAGTAGGAAGTTTGGTTTCTTGCTCTTTTAGGTGCTGCCTAATAACAGTAAGCAAGCCCTTTTTGTCTTGAATATCTGCAAACTGTTGTTGTATATCCTCTTGTGACGCATCCTCGATGGATGAATTAAAGATAGGCATTGCTGCTTCTAGTGAAGACCGCTTGTAACGAAACTCTGTCCTGGTCGAGTTGAATGTAAGATTATCGTTTAAGTACTTTTCATACTTTTTGATATAGGATGGTTCAGGGTAACTAAAAAAGAAATTTACCGGTAGGTAATTAGTTTTCGTTATTTTTTTTCCGCAATAGTACAGACAGGAAAGTATGGTTTCTTGAAAAAAGGTGAGTAGTTCTCCGGAATCAAGCGACGGTTCAACCGTTAAAATGACTTCATTTTTTTCGTTGTTAGATTGCAATGTGAGATGTGTAACTGGTGAGATAACGGGTTTGTATTTCGTGATAAAAGAAAGTGCTTCATAAATGCTTGTGCTGGTAAGCGCTCCGCTGCCGAGAATTCCGTGAAGATTTAGCCCCAAAATCACACCGAACTCTAATCCCAATGCGGGATTATTACTAAGTTTTTTTGCGTTTAGTATTAGCCTTGAGTATTGAGAATACGATATTTTTTCTGAATCATTGAGAACCATTTTTGTAGATATTTCGGTGTTTTTAAGAAGATCAGAGCGTGTCACACCGATTTTATCCATATGATGTATTAATGCCAAAGGATGGTGGGTTAGGGGAATTATTTTTTCGCTATGTTTAATAATTCTTATCACGTCTGGTTCTGCCGCGCTTGTCGTTTGTTGGAGGCTAAGTAAGTACTTTAAATCATGCTTTATAAAAAACCCACAAAAAGCTGCCGAATGTAACTCTTGTATGTTTTCTATAACTAATTTAGCGATAAAGGTGAAGTGAGCTGATTTGAGCCCCCTCTGTTTGATATAAATTTTCTGAAAGATTAAAAAAATCACTAAGAATAATAAGAAAGGCTCATTATGGTTAAAATATCCTTTAAATTCATGCGTATAGCATTGTATCTGTTTGTTGTTTTATGGCCTCTTAGTGTGGAGGTTGCATTTGCCAAAACGAATAATGTTCAAGAGTGCCGATACACACAAAAAAATCCAACCTACGTTACTGATGAGTTAGGACGAGCGCTGATGCTTCATGGTGTAAACGTTAGCCATGACACCAAGTTTGACCCGCTTAATGTGGGTTCTACAACAGAGCAAGATATTCAGCGGCTCTCTAAGGATTGGGGCTTTAATTTCACCCGATTTCTACTTCAGTGGGATGGAATAGAGCCAATGAAAGGGTTTTATGATGACGCCTATTTTGAGCGCGTTGAAGAGCGTCTAGACTGGTACGCAGACGCTGGGATACATGTTTTATTGGATATGCATCAAGACCTGTTTCTCGACAATGGAATACCCGAATGGGCCCAACGAACCGACGGTTGGATAAAAATTAAATTTCCCATCTGGCCTTTAAATGCTCTTTCGCCAGACGCGGTGAGAGCTATTGATAATTTCTATAACCCAACAGGCCGACATGCCGATGTACAGGAACATTTTGTTTTAGCATGGCAAGAAGTTGTCCGTCGTTTTAAAGACCATCCGGCGGTGATTGGTTATGATTTATTGAATGAACCCTCCAATGGCTCAGCAAATATTTTTACTTTTGAGCGCAAAAAGCTTGGAGTACTCTACAGTAGGGTAATAACAGCCATTAGAGAAATTGATAATGACGCCTGGATATTTGTTGCGCCTCAATCAGCGACAACGAATAGCGGTTTACCCTCATTCATGGGGCCCATTAGTGATACCCGCGAAGGAGAGTCACGCATTGGTTATGCCCCTCATTATTATCAAATTTTTGGTGGTTATAAAGAGAGAAAGCTCTTTCAGCGTTTCTGGACTTATTTTCGAAGTAAAGAACTCCAAAAACAACAAGGCCCGTTAATCATTGGAGAATTCGGGGGGCAAGCATCGCTCGCTGAAGATGGGGAGAAATTAATGGCAAGCATAGCTGATATGGCCGATTGTATGGCAGCGGGGTGGGCATTTTGGAACTATCACCTGGGAAGCCAAATGATTGATGAAAACGGTGAAGAAACCAAGGTTATGGATGTTCTGGTACGTACCTATGCACCGCGAATTGCAGGGGCTCCTGTACGTCATATCTATAATCCTGAAACACGGGTATTTACGTTGGAGTATACTAATAAGGAAGGTGTTAGCGGCAGCACGCAGATATCAATCCCACCTCGGCACTACCCGAATGGTTGGGAGATAGAAGTCAGTGATGATGCTGGAACCTGGTCTAGCAACTGGGATGATCAAAAAAATGTATTATCTGTTACCACGAACTCGCAACAAGCTTGGCACCAAATTCGTGTTATTCCCAATGACTAATAAATAGAAGGCCAAACAAAAGGCCCACTGAGAAGCGGGCCTTTTGTTTGTTATAACTACATGGTTTGTTGTTTACAAATCACGCCCCGCCAATACCTTACGAGCTCGTGCAGTAGCTGCCTTTACTTGCGCAGGTGCTGTCCCGCCAAGGTGATCACGAGCATTTACCGAACCTTCCAGCGTCAGTACATCAAAAACACTGTCATCAATCACATCGCTAAACACTTGCAGCTCTTCTAATGTCATCTCAGATAGGTCTTTGTTGGTATCTAAACCATAACGCACCGCTTTACCGACAACTTCATGGGAGTCTCTAAATGCCACACCTTTCTTAACAAGGTAGTCTGCAAGGTCAGTTGCAGTAGAGAAACCTCGGCGTGCTGCCTCACGCATGCTGTCATGTTTGATCTCAATTGCAGGAACCATATCAGCGTAGGCACGCAAGCAGTTGAAGACGGTTTCAATGGTATCAAACAAAGGTTCTTTGTCTTCTTGGTTGTCCTTGTTATAGGCAAGAGGCTGGCCTTTCATGAGAGTCAGTAGACAAATCAGGTGACCGTTAACACGACCGGTTTTGCCACGAACTAACTCAGGAACATCCGGATTTTTCTTCTGCGGCATAATGGATGAGCCGGTACAGAAACGATCCGGTAGATCGATAAAGTTAAACTGTGCCGATGTCCACAACACTAACTCTTCAGAGAAACGCGATAGGTGGGTCATGATCAAGCTACTGGCAGAGATAAACTCAATGGCGAAGTCACGATCGCTCACACCATCAAGAGAGTTTTCAGAGATACCCTCAAAACCCAATAACTTGGCGGTGATTTCACGATTGATCGGGTACGTTGTACCTGCAAGAGCGGCCGAGCCCAAAGGCATACGGTTAACACGCTTTCGACAATCTACCAAACGCTCATAATCCCGCGTTAGCATTTCATACCATGCCATCATATGGTGGCCAAAGGTAACGGGTTGTGCCGTTTGTAGGTGAGTGAAACCGGGCATAATAGCGTCCGCTTCACGCTCAGCCAAACCAACAAGGCCTGTTTGCAGACGGGTGATCTCACCCAAAATATTGTCAATGGCTTCCCGTAGATACAAACGAATATCCGTGGCAACCTGATCGTTACGAGAACGTCCGGTGTGTAGTTTCTTGCCAGTAATACCAATTTTGTCCGTGAGGCGAGCTTCGATGTTCATATGAACATCTTCTAAACTGATGGACCAATCGAAGTTGCCATCTTTGATGTCTTGGCGAATCTCTTCCAGCCCATCAATGATTTGTTGTTTCTCATCGTGTGTGAGTACACCAACTTCAGCTAACATCGTAGCGTGAGCAATGGAACCATCAATGTCCTGGTTGGCCATTTTCTGGTCAAAGGTAACAGAGGCGGTAAAGGCTTCTACGAAGGCATCGGTGGCTTCGCTAAAACGTCCACCCCAAGGTTTGTCTTGTGATTGGTCTGCCATAATATTCCTGATTCTGTGATGTTGGCTGCTAATATTGTTAAGGGTGCCAGGGTATTTTTCGCTATAATTTGTACAGCAAGCAAAACTGGTTAGGCACAAAGGCGAAGATTATACCATTGATGGCGCTGATATAGCACCGCGAGATAGCCGTACGAGATAGCAACGATGAACAAGCCCAAACACGCTAAACACACAAGGCATTCAACACCGCGCCATAAAACCGATGTGAAGGGTGCTGTAGATGTTGTGGATGCCGGTTTTTTCTTGCCAGATTTATGTGAAAAAGAAGCCGTATTTTTTCTGGTGATTGTCTCAGAACTGTTTTCGTTAGTATTAATCTTAGCGTCTAGTTCGCTGGCGGCGTTTGATTGGAATGGGTTAGCGTTAGTGTCATTGTTTGTGCAATGGGTGGCGTTAAGCAGTGCGGCGATTTTATGCAAGCTTCGTCCTTATCTAGCGAAGATGCCTGCTAGTCGAGCGGTTGTATTGTCCTACTTGGTTATCCCTGTGGATGCTTGGGTGTTTAGTTTTTTGAGTCAGTGGGTGTTAGCAAGATCGGTGATGGATGAAATTTCCTTTTTTTCTCCTGATATCCTCACCAACGTGGTGATTGCGGCCATTATGGGAGGTTTGGTGATTCGTTATTTCTATCTCCAGGCCCAGCTTATAGCGCGTCGTCAGTCAGAGTTAATACACAAGATCCAGGCGCTACAGTCTCGGATTCGCCCACATTTCCTTTTTAACAGCATGAATAGCATTGTGAGCTTGATAGGCTCTGATCCAGATAAAGCGGAGGAAGCCGTACTGGATCTATCAGAGTTGTTTCGGGCCAGTCTTAATGAAGTGGGTAATCAGGTGCCTTTTCAACAAGAAGTACAGCTGTGTAAGCGATACGTGGGTATAGAAACACTGCGTTTTGGGGATCGATTACACGTAGAGTGGGATATGCCGGATATACCGGATGGCGTGCAAATTCCGCTATTGACCCTGCAGCCGTTGCTAGAGAATGCCATCTTGCATGGCATTCAGCCATTGTCCGAAGGGGGTATTATCCGAGTAAAGGCAATCTATCACTATGGGCTGTTTGAGTTGCAGGTGTCGAACCCTTGGGTGGAGCAAGAGTCTGAGGCGCAGACCAAAGGTAACCAGATGGCATTGGAAAATACCCGCAACCGGCTGAGTGTTTTGTACGGTGATCGGGCTAAGTTGACCTCTTATCAGGAAAAGGGTCGCTATATCACGGTTTTTTCATATCCTTATGAGCTTTGACTTTGTTGAATGCAACGTGAGTACAGCGTAAATGAAAGTGATGATTTGTGATGATGAACCCCTTGCGCGAGACCGTTTATCGCGAATGTTATCTCGTATTGATGGTATTACCCTGGTAGGTGAAGCCAGCAATGGTCGAGAGCTGTTGGATGTTATTCCGCAATGTAGTCCTGATGTGGTGTTAACCGATATTCGTATGCCGACCATGGATGGTCTAGAGGCCGCTGCACACATGACCTCATTGGATGAACCCCCTGCGGTGGTGTTTTGTACGGCTTATGATGAGTATGCGATAAAGGCGTTTCAGGTGAATGCGATTGGTTACCTGTTAAAGCCAATTCGCCAAGAAGACCTGCAAGCTGTGATTGAAAAGGCAAGCAAGGTAAATAAGGCCCAATTGGTGTCTGTGCGCAAGGAGTTGGAGGGAGAGCAGGTTGAGGAGCCTGTATCTGCACGTCAATGTATCAGTGTTAAAAGCCACCGGGGTTTAGAGCTAATCCCTATTACGGATATCCGTTATTTTAAAGCTGATCAGAAGTACGTCACGGTACGTTACAGTGAGGGAGAGGTGTTGGTGGATGAAACCCTTAAAGAGCTAGAAGATGAGTTAGCAGGGCGGTTTGTTCGTGTGCATCGTAATGCATTGGTGTCTTTGGCGCATCTTGAAGCGGTTGAAAGTGTTGAGGGTGGGTTTCAAGTTCGCTTAAAAGGCATTGATGAGCGTGTGGTAATTAGTCGTCGCCATGTGCCGGTATTAAAGAAGCGTTTGCAAACAATGTAAGTTAGGGGTTAGTAAGATTGATGCACCTCATTAGCGAATCCGCTGCTCCTATGGTAGGTTAGCCGACTATATATGACACCATTTACGACCTAGTTGGAATTGCCCTCTATGACTCAGACCCCTACTCGAAAAACCCTTCGTATCGCTACCCGTAAAAGCCCCCTCGCCATGTGGCAGGCACTGCATATTCAAGCACGTTTAGAGGCAATGCATGAAGGGTTGGTGGTTGAGATTTTAGGTATGACTACTCGAGGTGACAAAATTCTTGATACTCCTCTGGCGAAAGTGGGAGGTAAAGGTCTTTTTGTGAAAGAGCTGGAAGTGGCGATGTTGGAGGATCGTGCTGACTTAGCGGTGCACTCGATGAAAGATGTTCCAGTTGAGTTTCCTGAAAATTTAGGATTGCACGCGATATGTGAGCGTGAAGACCCACGGGATGCCTTTGTTTCTAACCACTATAAAAGCTTAGCGGAGTTACCTGAAGGTGCGCGAGTGGGCACTTGTTCATTGCGTCGTCAGTGTCAGATCAAAGAAAAACGTCCTGATTTGAAGATTCTTGAGCTTCGCGGCAATGTGAATTCTCGCTTAGCCAAGTTAGATGATGGGCAGTTTGATGCGATTATTTTGGCCGCTTCGGGCTTAAAACGCCTGGATATGCATCATCGTATTGCTTCAGAAATTGAGCCAGAAATTAGTTTGCCAGCAGTGGGTCAGGGAGCGTTAGGTATCGAGTGTCGAAATGACGACACAGAAACCCAATCGCTTATTGCTGGGCTTAATGATGCTGATACCTGGACACGGGTTCAGGCTGAACGTTCGATGAATAACCGCTTAGAAGGTGGTTGTCAGGTGCCGATTGCAGGGTATGCGGTGTTAAAAGGTGATCAGATTTGGCTCAGAGGTTTAGTCGGTGAGCCGGATGGAACCCAGGTTGTGCGGGATGAGGTCAGTGGCTCCAGAGAGAATGCTGTGGCGCTAGGCAAGCAGCTTGGGGAAAAGCTACTAGAACAAGGGGCAAAATCAATCCTTGAACGGCTTTATGCCGACCAGCCTTAGGAGTTTGTGTTGGCGAAATTGTCGGTATTAGTTACTCGTCCAGAGGGTCAAGGGCAGGCATTAGCAGGCAGGTTACAAGCGACGGGTCTAGACGTGTTGCTGTATCCAACGCTGAAGATTCAGCCCAAGGCATTAACACCTTCTGAGCGGCAGTGTGTTGAATGCTTAGATCGTTACAGTCATGTGATTTGTGTATCCGCCAACGCCGCTAAAATGGGGGTGGAATTACTGGCAGACTATTGGCCTCAATGGCCCGTAGAACAGCAATGGATTGCTGTAGGCCCTGCAACCTATGATGCAATGCAAGGCTGGGGGTTAGGAGATGTTCTTTTGCCGCTAGGTGCTAGCCATTCAGAGGGTGTGTTGGCATTGGATGGCCTGCAAAACTTCGACGATCAGAAAGTGTTAATACTGCGGGGAGTGAGTGGTCGAGAGTTGCTTGCTGATACGTTGCGCGAAAGAGGTGCTGATGTAGATTATTTGGAGCTTTATGAGCGAAACGTGCCAGAAATCACCCAGTTAGGGCTATCAAATAAATTACCCCAATGGTTGTACTCCGATGCCAAAAAAGTCATTGTAGTCACCAGTGGCGATGGCCTAAAGAACTTAATAACAATGGCTGAGGGTCAAGAGCGAGAGCTTTTTGCTATTTCCTTAGTTGTGGTAAGTCAGCGATTGGCTGATTTTGCAAAACAACAAGGTTTTGCTGCCGTGCGGGTAGCAAACGGGGCGTCAGATGATGCCATTATGTTATGCATTAGTGAAAATGACCGAATTTAGATAACAATGTTTAGATAATAAAGCTCAGATAATAAAAGTTTAGATAATAAGTAGAACTAAATAATGGAAACTGAAGAATTGGAAACGCAACGATTAAACAGTGATTTGCCAGAAGGGAACCCCCCCGTCAGTCATATTGCTTCAGCGCCTGTTTTACAAAGGAAAGGTATGAGTACTCTTAGTAAACTTGTTGTTACCTTATCGTTATTGTGTGCCTTGGGGGCTGGTGGTGCTGTTGCCTGGTTATGGGTTGCCGATCAGCAACAACAAATGCAACAGCAGCTAGCACAGCAAAATATTGAAAATACGCTGAAAGATCAGAACCGACAAATTACCGCGCTAACCACACAATTAACGCAATTAAGCGCAAGTAATACAAAACGTCAGAATTTACTGGGTGGTGTTACAAAATCCACGTCTATGTTACAAGGCCGATTGGCTTCTGTTGAAAGCCAGATGACAGAGCTAACCGGAGCGCATCGTGTTGATTGGATGTTAAAGGAAGCGGAGCATTTTGTGGTGGTCGCCGAGCGACGTTTAAGTTTGCTCAGTGATATTAATGGATCGCTTGCACTGTTAACGGAAGCCGATAACTTGGTTAGAGAGATGCAAGAGCCGTCAACGCGCAAGTTAAGAGAGGCACTAACTAAAGATCTGATGGGGTTGCGTGAGGCGTCATCAAAACATGTTGATAGTGAGGGTATTTTTACTCGAATAGAATTGCTAATGGGTAAAATTTTAGGGTTAGAAAAAGCGGCATTAACATTTAGGGCTGGAGAAGAGGCCTTGGTTTCTACGGGGGTGGTGGAAACTAGTTGAATCTTTGGTAAGGGTTCGAGTGAATGATGAAACAACGATCAAACCAATGCTACTTGCGGATCAACAAGAGTACTTGCAACAGAATATTTTTGTATTGCTAGAGCAGGCTCAATTATCGTTGTTACGAACGGATTATGTTGGTTTTAAGGTGAGCTTGAAACAGGCTCGTAAACGTATAGAGCAATATTTGCGAACGGACACACCGGAAGCTGAGTTTGTACTTGCAGAATTGCAGTCGTTAGCGGATATCCCAATGGTAACGGCGGTGCCGAGTATAGAAAGCTCTGTTACTGCCTTGCAGGTTTTTCGTGACTATTGGCAGCAAGAAAAAATAGAGCGGCAACTGCAAAAAAATCAATTAGAAGAATTTACATCTCCTTCAATAAAAACTAACAACGAAAGATAAAGGAGGTCAGTAATGACGGCATTAATGCGTTTTATTTTATTAAGACCTTCAACGGTTATTTTTTTGGTGTTGGGGGTGGCGCTGGTTGTCTGGGCCTTTAGTATTTTAGGCGAAGACCCTGGGTATTTATTATTACATTTTGCCAATATTACGGTAGAAAGTAGTGTTATTGTCGCTGTCGTATCGTTGACACTATTTGTTGGTGTTTTATTTATTTGTTATCGCACTATTGCCTGGTTATTTGATGGCAAAGGCAGTCAGCGACGAGCGGGTAAAAAAACCACCAAAGGTTTGGTTGCTTTGGCAGAGGGTAATTGGTCAAACGCAGAAAAGTTATTGCAAAAATCAGCCAAAAAAAATGAAACACCACTGGTTAATTATATCTCAGCAGCCCAGGCAGCTCATGAGCAAGGTGAGGGTGATCGACGAGATGAATATTTGCGTCAAGCCCATGAGTCAACAAAAGGTGTTGATATTGCCATCGGATTAACAAAAGCCCGCTTACAATCTGAAAGTCGACAGTGGGAGCAATGTTTAGCCACCTTGATGATGTTAAAAGATAACGAACGCTCACCAAGTTATGGTTACGTTATCAAGATGATGGCGGAAGTGTATGTAGAGTTAAGTGACTGGGAGCACCTTGTCGAACTGCTGGCAGACCTTAAAAAAAGCAAAGTGTTTACCAAGGATGAATTTCTAGCAATATCGTTGCAAGGTTATCAGGGGTTGTTAAAGCGAACGGTGCGTGGCATCGATCAGGTAGCAGAGCTAAATCAATTGCGCCAGGCATGGGTGTTGGTTCCCAAGAAATTACAGAAGATCCCTTCTTTGTTAAAAGAGTACTGTGGGTGTTTGGTCGCGCTAAGTGCAGACGTTGATGCAGAAACAATCATTTTGAGTTATTTGCGAAAAAACTGGGATGATAGCCTTGTGGCAATGTACGGTACCGTGGCTGGATCTGATGCGGCTCAGCAATTGCTGTTTGCGGAAAACTGGTTAAAAGAACGGCCGAATAATGCCATGTTGCTGTTAACGCTGGGTCGGTTGAGTTTGTTGAATAAACAGTGGGATAAAGCACGAAACTATTTAGAAACAAGTCTGAAAAGTCGACAAAATGCGGCGGCGTTTGGTGAGTTGGGTCGATTGTTAAGCCACATGGGTGAACATAAAAGTAGCAATGAGTGTTTTCAAAAAGGTTTGGCGATGATCTCTGAACGGTTGCCCGATTTGCCCATGCCTATGCCAGTGACTGAGCCAGTTGCGCCGTCGGAAAATGCATCTGAAAAAAAACCTGACCTTTCATCAGAATCATCGCAGAAAATCTAATACCTCTGGAAAACGTTTTATGCAGTTATATATTTATGTCGCTAGTGACAACTTGGACGAATTAGTTGAACCGATATCAGAAGTGTTAACTCAATGGGTTGGAGAGGCAAGCGACAGAAGGCAGTTGGTAAACCTGTCAGAAGAAAATCGGTTGGGTGTGAATATTTTAATTGAATCAAAAAATCAGTTAACCAAACCCCTTAAATTTTTGTACTCACTGGCGAAAGAGCACAAGTGTGATTTTGTGGTAGGTAAATTTGAGGGAGAGGCGTTGGGCGAAGGTGCAATGGAAGACGTTTGTTACTTTGGCTATGAAGAGGGTCGCCCAGATAATTTTGAAATGGCCAGTTATCTAGAATTGTAATTGTTTGTCGCTGTGGAGGCTCTCTTCAGATGAAAGAGAGCAGGTGGTGGATATTCTTAGACAAGAGCATCAATAACCAGAATACCAATCAACGCCACGTAAGGGTACATTACTGTTGGGCGTAGTGCGTTGCTAATGTATTCAATAACTAACCCAATTGTTCCAGGTTTTTCTTCTTCCCAGGCGCTGTAGAATGAAAAAGGTGTTGTGGGGGTGGCATTCTGCTCAGTATCGTTAAGTGCGGTTTCAAGAGCAAGGATCCTTTCACCGGATCGGGCTTGATAGGTTTTCCATATACCCTCCTGAAGCCATAGGATGAGAATAAACAGCAAAGACAGATAGCAGTTTATTGATAGCGCGACACACAGCAGGCATAGTCCAATGCTGAAAAGTTTGATGAGTAGGGAGAGTTGTTCGTACTTCTCGTAGTCACCGTGCAGGGATTGCCACTCAATGGATAGATTATTCATTAGGTTTAAAGCGTTCGATTCAGTTTGATTGGAAGGCACAAGGGGTTCCTGCTGTTGGGCTGTTGATACGGTAAGTAATAATCATAACAAAAAAAGGTGAGTTTTCTATGAAATTAAAATCTATGAAATTAAAAGCAGTCATTGTTGTTCTGGCAGTTTTGCTAAGTGGTTGTGATTTGGTAGAGGAGTTGTGTGCGGTCGAAGCAGAAATTGAAGGGCCTAGAGTGTGGGCTTTTATGCAATTTAATGTGCCGGAGGAAGGAGGTGAAATTGGATCCTATTATTACTATGGCAATATATCGAAAGAGTTGTACGAAAAAATCAACAGTAACACGATAAAACGTGGATTTATGCTGTTGGAGAAGGTTCGTTATTGGGGGGATGATGACCTTGTACATGAATACAAGGATAAAGAGTACTCGGGAAACTTGGTGTTTCGGGTTGAGGATCTTGTTCGGATTAAGGGCATAAATAGTGATCCATTACTGGGGTTTGATGAACCTAAGCAGGCGACGGCACCCGTGAAAGCCGATATTCCGACGGTGGGTGCTAAGGCTGCTACCGCAAGGGTGGTTCCTCGTTCAGCGAATTAAATTACTTGGATTGCTTGTTCTGATTGATTATTATAATCGAGATTAATGTTGGTTAAGGTGATGTTATGTTCATATAACTGCATCTACTAGATCTCTGCTAAATATCTTATAACATAGAATATGGGCAAGACTTGTTGGTTTTGTCTCAAGAATTAGCGCTAAGCTTGGCGTGGGAAATGAGGAATCTTTTGAATGAACGAATTATATAAAAGCCCCGACTCAGACATGGGTGAAGAAGTTGTTGAACACGAATACATCGGTTTTTGGTTACGTGTAGTCGCATCTATTGTTGATAATATTTGGATGGGGATTTTGATGATTGTGTTGATTACCATATTTTCAAGCCTAGGCCTGATGGAGATCGATATGGAGACAATAAACCTTGAGGGTATTCTGCTGCAAGTGGGTGTACCATTTGTTTTGATTATGTTGTTGTGGCGACGTTATTCTTCAACACCGGGAAAAATGATGTTTAAAGCCAAAATCCTTGATGCAAAAACCTACCAGCCCGTTTCGACTGGGCGTTTATTTGTGCGATATATCGGATATTTTGTGTCGGTAATTCCTCTAGGTTTAGGGTTTATATGGATTGCATTTGATAGTAAGAAACAAGGGTTTCACGACAAACTAGCGGGAACGGTTGTTGTTCGGGGAGAGTAGGCGGTAGTAGTTGGTAGTAGTTGACTGAAATGATTATTAGTCCATAGTGCTTGTGCAGGCGCCCTGTTCTGGATGCTACCTGCATAAGTACTATGGACTAACTATGTCTACAATGCAGCCGCAAGTTTGCTCGCCTGATCAATCGCCCGTTTTGCATCAAGCTCTGATGCAACGTCAGCGCCACCGACTAATTCAACGTCACACTCTTCGTTCTGTAGCTCTTCGTATAATTCTCTAAAAGGTTGTTGGCCTGCGCAGATGACAATACTGTCGACATCTAATACTCTCTCTTCGCCATTAATAGTGACGTGTAATCCTGCGTCATCTATTTTTCTATAGTCACAGCCGTTGATCATTTTGACGTTTCGACGTTGTAACATAAGACGATGAGTCCAGCCAGTAGTGCGGCCCAACGTTTTTCCTACAGCTGTTGTTTTTCGTTGCAGTAGTTGAATTTCTCGGTCATTGGTTTCAACGGTTGGTTCTATACCAGCAACGCCGCCGCGAGGATGGTTTTCAAAATCTATGCCCCATTCTTTGGCAAACACTTTTTTGCTTAACCCGCTAGAAACTCCTGCATGAGATAAATACTCTGCGGCATCAAAACCAATACCACCAGCTCCAATAATAGCGACTTTTTTACCAACCGTTTTTTTATCCTGTAGTGCATCTAAGTAGCTGATGACTTTGGGGTGATTGATACCGTCAATGTCTGGTGTGCGTGGTTTGATGCCAGTAGCCAAAATGATTTTATCAAAACTCTCGTTTATCAATTCTTCTTGTGTTGCTTTGTGATTAAGCTTTACGGTGACACCGGTGAGTTCGAGTTGCTTTGCATAATAGCGTAGGGTTTCAGTAAACTCCTCTTTACCAGGGATACGTTTTGCAATATTAAATTGCCCGCCAATACTATCGCTACTTTCGTATAGCGTTACGTTATGGCCACGCTGTGCCGCAATGGTTGCGTAAGCTAACCCTGCAGGGCCGGCACCTACAACGGCAACGCGTTTTGCTGATTCTGTGGGTAAATAGTTAAGTTCTGTTTCGTGGCATGCTCGTGGGTTTACCAGGCAGCTAACGAGCTGACCGGAAAACGCGTGATCCATGCACGCTTGGTTACACGCAATACAGGTGTTGATCTCATCTTCGCGTCCTTGGTCTGCTTTCAGGATTAACTCGGGGTCTGCAAGCATAGGGCGGGCCATGGATACAATGTCAGCATCCCCATCAGCAAGTACTTGTTCTGCGACATCCGGCATGTTGATGCGATT
>MAAC01017499.1_pt1 | contig 51169 bp, 32 predicted proteins | sample 1115981 | NCBI WGS metagenome assembly MAAC01 (sample SAMN04961126, study PRJNA320927) | seawater metagenome | isolation source: sample BD02T64 sea water enriched with oil for 64 days | place: USA:Gulf of Mexico | collected 2013-07-27 | reverse complement strand
GCTTACGTCCACGCCTAGCTTATCTACAATGATAGCTCTTACTTTAGATGCAATATCAGACATATCTTCTCCAATTTAGTTAAATTACACTGCAAATAAATATATAATCTGAAACATAGGCAAATTTTTATAACATTTGCATGCGCGTTAGTGAAAAATAAAAATACAACTATTTTGTGAAAAAATATATCAAGATGAAAAAGATTGCAATTTTTGCTTCTGGTTCTGGTTCAAATGCTGAAAACATTGCGGACTATTTTAAAGGAAACAAGGAGGTAGGCATTTGTGCTATACTTACTAATAAATCAGATGCTTATGTTTTGAAAAGAGCAGAAAAATTAGGGATTCCTAGTTTGGTGTTCGATAGAAATGACTTTGTGAATTCGGGTAAAATACTCGATTATTTGAAGGACTTAAATATTGATGGAATTATTCTGGCAGGATTTCTTTGGAAGATACCAGTTGATCTAATAAATGCCTTTCCTGATAGAATTGTGAATATTCACCCTGCTTTATTACCTGCTTATGGTGGAAAAGGAATGTACGGAATGAATATTCATAAAGCGGTAATTGAAAATAAGGAGAAGGAAAGTGGGATTACCATTCATTTAGTTAATGAAGAATACGATAAGGGGGCTATTTTGGTTCAAGCCCGAACTTCTATTTCAGCAACGGATAGTCCAGAGGATTTAGCTCAAAAAATTCATGAATTGGAATATTCGTATTTTCCTGTAGCTATTGAATCGTGGCTGAATGGCCTAAAATAATTGTTAGTAAGAAAAATGGCTCTTCATTCCATTGAAGAGCCGTTTCTTTTTATCTGAATAAGTTTATAGTCCCGGAATATTTTTCATTTTTTCCGGTTACATGGTTGTGAAGATTCAACGTATAGAAATAGACGCCTTCTTCTAAGTCATTTCCGTTGGTACTATCCTTTCCGTCCCACCATAAATTATTCAAGCCATATTGGCCGTTGTGGTAAACCTTCTTACCCCATCGGTTGAAAACAGTAAATTCAGATTGATTGTAAAATCTTGTGTCAAGTCTAGGGATACTGAATTCTTGATTTATACCATCCTGATTTGGACTGAATACATTTGGGATTTCCAGATCGCAAAAGAACACTATAACTGTTGAAATGGAAGTATCACAAACTTCATAAGTGACATAGTATTCATCGTATACATCTCCTTCTAAACTAGCGGTATTCGCATCAATAATATTCAGCGAAACGGGTTCATTTAAGCTATTGGTAACATCCCATGTCCCGGGATCACCAATATAACTTACTTGAATAAGTGCTTCTAAACCACATTCTACGAATGCAGGAGCGGATATGGAAGGTGGATTTTTTGAAAATTCAATATCGATGGAGTCAACACCATCACATCCATAATAATAGAAAGTGTAGGTCCCGTATTCTGAAACAGTTGCACTAGTGACAGTTGCGTCGATGGCCGTAAAACCTACTATTCCTGGACCTTCAGCATCCCAATGGTCTCCTTGTCCCGCAACGAGAGCAGTTAGGTTTGAAACTGTTTTATCACATATGATATGATCTTCAGCTACAGAAACGATAGGATCTTCCGACACAACTTCGACTTCCTGGGAGAAATGTCCTTCACAAAAATCAAAAGTAAAGGTCAATGTATAGGTGCCATAGCCATCTACTGTTGCGGTTGTATTGAATAGATCTGGATTTTCTATTTCAATGGTGTTCCCATCGGATGAAGAGGCTGTCCAGATTCCAGATTGTATATTATTGGTAACGCCAATGTCAAAATTGAAATCACATAGGACGAGATCAGGCACGGTTATTTCCGGAGATACTTGTAAGACTTCTATTGTCTGTACATCACTTCTACCACAACTGTTGAAATAAATGAATTCATAGATTCCTAGTTCAGGAACAGTAATAAATGGGTTTAGTACGGTGTTGTTTGGTGTGAAAGTTACATTGGTTGGTCCGCCGGGAGGCGCAACATATTCCCAATGCCCAGGAGCTTCATTATAATTAGTATCCGTAACTCCAAGAGTGAAAGTATCTGAACAGAAAGTGATGAACCCTAGATCAGTTTCAGGTGTTTCCCAAATGGATTGATCAACGGTAACAGTTTGTGTAGCTACTGATCCGCAAAAGCTATGGTATTCAAATTCATATACTCCAAGTTCAAAAACTTGTATGGTTGGTAACTGTGTTAAATTATTTGGGATGAAAACTACATCAACAGGGTCTAAGGGGGCTTGTACGAACTCCCAATGACCTAAATCATCTAAATTAGGGTCTATTACCCCTAGTTGAAATAAAGAATCACAAGACACAGTAAAGTCCGATTGCGTTACAGGGCTGTCCCAGATATATACACCAATTTCTTCGGACCATTCACAACCATAGTTATCTACTAAGTGGTATTGGTATAATTGGGTTTGATCACCTAATATTCCTTCTATTTCTGTTTGGGAACTAACTACCGTAGGATCAACAAATGAATTAGGGAAATTGGGGCTTACCCAAAAGGAATCTACATAAGTGACAGATAATGCTTGATCCAAACACAATTCGAAATTCCAACCGAAAATATAACCATTATCCTGAGGCCAGGTGTCTATTACGATTATCTCCCAATCTCCATTAATGGAAGATCCAACCGCATTTGAGAAGGAATTTGGATAATAGGTTGCATAGTCATTTGTGAAAGTACCATCCATATTATCAATGGTAGCTGGATAGGTTCCACCCGTAATACTACCTTCTAAGTCGTGCATTGTTTGCGTGGCTAAAGGCGTCCAGCAATATTCATATCCTATTCCTGGCTCAGTACCAGATAATTCTGGTTCACCAAAATCTAATCCACCTAGCCCATTTCCAAAACCTGTTCCATTGGTATCTGGTAAGAGATAAATAGTATCTAAACTTGGAGTAACAAAATGGATAGTTAAATCACCCATAAAGGTATGTTCTAAGGTTAGACAAATTTTCTCAATACATAAACTGTCTGTAATGGTTGCTGTAGGGTCATAACCACCTAAGGTGATTGTTGAACTGTATTCTGCTGCTGTTTGACCTCCTCCTGTGTTTACATCATCTAAAAATACAGGGTCTGGTTCTTCAATTTCAGTAGGTTCTACTCCGGTATTCCAATATTCTGCCGTAACAATACTAGTTTCTCCCACGCAGATGGTATCTTCAGAAACACTTAAGTCTATAAAAGTGTTCGGTGAGCCATTGTGGATATAGAATTTGAATACCATAGAGCAGTTATTCGCATCGGTAGTTGTAAGTGTCACCAGATGATAAGCGAGGTCCTCTGAGATTATACCATTTTGATTTGGGCCAAAGTATGGATTTCCAGTAATGCCAGCCACATTCCAAACGAAGTTGGTTGAAGCGTCTGACTGGGCGTAACTCACTCCAGAATTTGGATAATCTCCAGCGGCCATTAAATTAATGTCCCAGCAAAATTCAACTGTATCTCCAGGGTTAATAGTGAGTACAGCCCCAACACCAGGAATGCTATAAGTTAAAGCCATGTCATATTCTTGACATGGTGCAGCAGCTCCAACAAGAAAACTGTTTGAAGAATAACTTGTTGCTGGTCCAGATCCGGTTAAAACGACTGTACCATCTGCTTTTTTAAGGTTATAACTAGCGTTATCCCATCCATCAGCTTGAAGATCTACCAGGTCTAAATAATGGGTTCCGTAGTCCAGACAAAAATTGAAAGAGTAACTGTGATTATCTAAATGGTTTATTCCAAATGAGCTAATTGTACTGTCCTTGCCAATAGACCAACTAATATCTGCTCCATCTGTACTGGTAGTTAGCTCTAAGGTGTATTGTTCTTGGTTTAATCCACATTGTGAAAAAGCGGAAAAGGATGAAAACAACGCAAGTATAAATAGGTTTATAAACTTCATAACTATTTTTATTGTGCGTCGTTAAACATTTGTGTTAATACTTCCTTGGGGTAGAAAATAATGGCATGGGTGCTGTCTATTTTATAAAAAGTGTATGCCTCTTCACTTAGTTGGAAATCGAATTTTAAAACATTAAAATTCGACAATGTTGGATCTTCAGTGGTTACAACAAAAGGGGTTCCTGTACTTGGGTTCTTGGCTGGAATAGCATAGAGATCAGTCATGTCGCTGGTTTTTGTTCCAACTTCTTCAACGTAGAACCCGTTGTCTAAGAAATAATTCCAAAATTCAATGATGGTAGAATCCTGATTGATTAGTGTTGCCTGAGTGCTTGTCGAAAATCTTGCTTGTAATCTACTGTCGGCTTGTATCTGAGCCATTGATGAGGAAAAACAGAAAATAGAGATAAGATAAAACAGAAATTTTTTCATGTCACGATGGTTTAGTTTAATCGAAATTCGTCAAAACTGAGCAATGAAACGTCTATTTCCCTCATTTTTTAGTTGAAAAAAATAACAATTATGCTAGAATCGCTGAATTTATTAACTACAAATATAGGCTTTTTTCGTTTTTAACGAATCATTTATAGCTAAACCATCGAAAAATTAATGCATTAATCCTTAATCAAATAGCAGTCGCTTTTGATTTGATATTGTGAAATGATACCATCTTAAAAAATTACTCAGAAATTTGATTACTTAGCGTCTCAAATTAATTGTTCCCGAGTATTTTTCATCTTTTTCAGTAACGTGGTTGTGTAGGTTCAGCGTGTAGTAATAGACACCTTCTATTAGGACATCGCCATTAGAACTGTCTTTTCCGTCCCACCAGGAATCATTTAATCCATACTGACCGTTATGGTAGACTTTTATTCCCCATCGGTTGAATACATTTAATTCAGATCTGTCGTAATACCTGGAGTCCAATCTATCGATAATAAACTCCTGATTTACCCCGTCATTATTTGGTGTAAAGACATTTGGAATGACAAGGTCACAGTAAAATACTATTGTTGCTTGCACGGAGGTATCGCAACTGTTGTATTGAACATTGTACTCTCCGTATTCATCACCGCTTAAAGAAGCATTGTTTACATCAATGATGTTTAAGTCATAGGAATCGCCATAAGTGTTGCTAATTGACCAATTTCCAGGTTCACCCAAGAATTCAACTTGTAAAAAGGCTTCTGTTCCACATTTTACAAACGAAGGAACTGTAATGTGTGGTGCATTTTTTACAAATTCAATTTCTATAGTATCCACACTATTGCAGCCGAAATAGTAGAAGTTGTAGATCCCGTAATTAGGTACAGTAGCACTGGTTGTTTCGGCCTCATCATCTTCAAAAATAACTGATTCAGGTTTATCGACTTCCCAGTGATCTCCTTGCCCTGCAATTTGTGCAGTTAGATTTGTGACTGTTCTATCGCAAATAATGTATGGTTCATTCACCGTTATTACTGGAGCTTGAGCTATTATTTCTACCTCTTGCGAAAAGCTTGCCTCACAAAAGTCAAAAGTATAGGTAAAAGTATACGTTCCGTAGTCGCTGACTACGGCTGTTGTAGATGCACTGTCGACTCCATCAATAACCACAGTAGTACCCTCTGCCGAGAAATACGACCAGGTACCCGTTTGAACAGCGGGGTTCGAAACGGTTAAATCAATATTAAAATCACAAGCTTGTTCAGCTACAATATCAAGTTCCGGACTTACTGAAATAACATCTATAATGATGTAAGCTGTGTCTGAACAGCCGTTAATGTATATGAAAGTATATTCTCCTAGTTCTGGAACAAATACCTGCGCTGAATCTGTGCCGATAAGTGGGGTAATAATAACATTGGTAGGTCCTCCGGGAGGAGCTACGTAGTCCCAAGAACCAGTTGTTGCTGAGACAACAGCACTGTCCGGTGCGATGATGAATGTATTGCGACATTCTTCTACCCCAAAAGAAGGAGTTGAGGACACTTCAACAAATTCTATTTCAATCGTGTCTGTATTTTGGCAATAAGCAACGAATTCAATGTCATCTAAGCCAAAATCATTACCGTTCATAACGGTGTTTTGGTTGGTGATACAAATTTCTATGGTAGTATCAGTTCCTGAGAACCAAGTAGAAGTAAATTGATCCCAAGTAAGTGTAGCGGAAGGAGCACTGAACGGAGAACCTAATAGAACACCATCGATGCTAAATTGTAAAAGTGCTGTATTCGTAGGGGAAATACTGCTTACCCATGCCGAAAAATCATAGATTGTATTTGGCTCAACAACAATTGTTTGACACCATATTTCTGCATCTACAACTGCTGATCCATTAACGGCCATAAAGTTTCCAGATCCACCATGACCAAAACCATTTAAATTTGGATGCACTAAATTGGCACTAGTTGTTACAGTGTAAGTTGCATTATCCCAAATGGTAGTAGCATTATAAATATGTTCGCTGGAAAAACCAATGTTACCTGCTTCAAAATCTCCGTTTACAGTTTGGTTTGAAGTAATGTATGTACCGAAAATAATATATTCTCCTTCTTCACTTATCCATTTAACCGTATCTGTGGAGCCATCTGACCATTGAAAAGAGTCATAACCTTCAAAATTAGGACTGACAGAAATACTATCACCTTCACAAATCTTTAACTCAGAATCAAACAATAATTCCGGCAGGTTGTCGCAAGGGCTTTGTTGTGCGTTTGAGGCAAAAGAGAGGGTCAGTGAGAAAATGAGAATAGCGTAGAAATTCATTGCGTATAATTACGTTAGGACCAAAAATACAAAAATAAGTAGAAAGATAACAAAAAAACAGCGATTGAGTCTTTTTTTGATTAAATGAATGCGATTTTATTAAAAAAAGTAAATAGTTATTCGTTAAAATCTCCTGATAATCAAAGTGAGCCTCTATTTTTAGCTGGCATGCGAAGAATATTTTTTACTTTTGCCCAAGGTGAATTAGGTTTGAAATCACAGACTGTAGAAAAAAGGTTGAGTAGAATACTATTTCTACAAAGAGTGATTGTGTGATTTCATTTGCCGCTACATGTTTTAAAAGCATAATTAGGTCATTACGATGGAACAAAAAAATATAAGAAACTTTTGCATCATAGCGCATATTGATCATGGTAAAAGTACACTTGCTGACAGATTGTTGGCTGATACGGGTACCATTACAGAGCGCGATCAGCAAAATCAGTTGTTGGATGATATGGATCTTGAGCGTGAACGTGGTATCACCATTAAGAGTCATGCCATTCAAATGGAATATGAATTTGAAGGAGAAGTATATCGTTTGAATTTGATTGATACTCCAGGTCATGTTGATTTTTCTTATGAAGTTTCCAGATCTATTGCTGCCTGTGAAGGTGCCTTATTGGTAGTCGATGCAGCACAAGGAATTCAAGCACAAACCATTTCCAATTTGTATTTGGCACTGGAAAATGATTTAGAGATTATTCCTGTTTTGAATAAGGTGGACTTGCCAGGTGCAAATCCAGAAGAGGTAACAGATCAGATCGTTGATCTTTTGGGATGTGATGTGGAGGATGTAATTCGTGCTTCTGCTAAAACAGGGATTGGGATACAAGATATCTTATCAGCAGTTATTGGAAAAATACCTGCTCCGGAAGGAGATGAAGATGCACCTTTACAAGCGCTGATTTTTGACTCTGTTTATAATCCATATAGGGGTATTGAGGCTTATTTTAAAGTTATCAATGGATCTATAAAAAAAGGAGATAAAGTTAAGTTTTTCGCTACAGATAAGGAGTACTTTGCAGATGAAATCGGTGCGCTAAAGCTGAAACAACTTCCTATGAAGGAAATTAAGGCTGGAGATGTAGGGTACATTATTTCTGGGATTAAAACGGCCACCGAAGTAAAGGTAGGTGATACGATTACCAGAGTAGAAAATCCATGTGCGGAGGCAATTGATGGATTTGAGGATGTTAAGCCAATGGTATTTGCTGGGATTTATCCCGTGGTTAATGAGGATTTTGAAGAACTTCGTGCCTCCATGGAAAAGCTTAAACTTAATGATGCTTCGCTTACTTTTGAGCCTGAATCTTCGGTAGCACTTGGATTTGGTTTCCGTTGTGGGTTCTTAGGAATGCTACATATGGAAATTATTCAAGAGCGTTTGGAACGTGAATTTGATATGACCGTTATTACAACGGTTCCCAATGTATACTACGATGCCTATCTAAAGACGGGTGAAAAAATTGAAATTCGAAACCCATCAGAGCTTCCAGAGCCTACTGCTTTGGAGCAAGTTCAAGAACCTTTTATTGCAGCTCAAATCATTACAAAAGCTGATTTTGTTGGTCAGGTAATGAATCTTTGTATCGAGAGAAGAGGGATATTGAAGAATCAGGTTTATTTGACAGCTGATCGAGTTGAGTTGAGTTTTGAAATGCCTTTGGCGGAAATCGTATTTGACTTTTATGACAAGTTGAAAACAATTTCTAAAGGTTATGCTTCATTTGACTACCAACCTATTGGGATGAAAGATTCTGTATTGGCTAAATTGGATATCCTGTTGAATGGTGATCAGGTGGATGCACTATCTGCACTTATACATAAAGATAATGCATATGCTATCGGGAAAAAGATTTGTGGTAAGTTGCGTGAGCTAATACCAAGGCAGCAATTTGATATTGCTATTCAAGCGGCTATTGGAGCTAAGATTATTGCCAGAGAAACCGTTAAAGCACTACGTAAAGATGTAACGGCAAAATGTTATGGTGGTGATATTAGTAGAAAGCGTAAGTTATTAGAAAAACAAAAGAAAGGTAAAAAACGTATGCGTCAAGTAGGTAATGTTGAAGTACCTCAATCTGCATTTATGGCGGTATTGAAACTAGACGATTAATTTGCCAAATAAAATACTGTATTAAAACGCCTTCGGTAATTATCGAAGGCGTTTTTTTGTCTATTTATGAAGGATTGTTTTTACTATATTTGTTGTGTTTCATCTCACCAAACAACAATTCAAAATTATATGAGGAAGATTATTCTGTCATTATTGGTTCTTGCTAGTATTCTATCTTGTGAAGAAAGTAGTCAGCAAACAGTGCAGGTTGAAAAGGAAAAAGTAAACCAGGTTGTTGATGGAAAGAAGGAAGGGCTCCATGAAATTCGTAAAAATGATGGTAGTCTTAGGAATGAGATACGTTTTGTAAATGGTAAAAGGCATGGTTTGTCTACAGACTATTATGATACAGGCGAAAAAAGAATGGATATCAATTATGTCGATGGAGTTAAAAATGGAGATGTAACCTGGTACCATAGAAACGGAAAGGTTTATAGAATAAATCCCTATGTGGATGGTTATATACAAGGTGTACAAAAGAAATTCTATGAAAATGGTCAGCAGTTGTCGGAGTTAGAATTTTTCCAGGATTCTCCAGGAATAGGTTTGAAGGAATGGGACAGATCGGGAAATCCGAAAAAGTTCAAGAAAAAATTAACCTATAAACGCATTGGCTCACGTGTTCAATTGCAATTGAGTTCTAAAAAGCAAAATGCAGAATATTACATTGGAGATCTTGCGCAGAATAAGTTTACCCACATGGGCTTGAAAGATGTTACCTTAGGACAAGGTGTTGGAGAATTTAGCATGAGTGAATTCAAAGGTAAATCCGTATTAAATATAGTAGTCAAATATACTACCTACAATAAGAACCCAATGATCTTTGTTGGAACGATTAAAAAAAATGAATTATGAAATTCCTAAAATATATTTCAATTTTTATTCCTCTTTGCTTATTGGCTCAAAAGGATGCCTGTTCTAAATGGAAAAGTCAAGGCATTCAGTCAGTGCAGTTGGAAGATATTGGGAACAATTCAAGGAGTGATACTATGGATATCCTTTCCTATGATATTAATTTAGATTTGGGAGAATATCAATCTCAGTTATTGAAGGCTTCTTGTATTGTGGAGTTCCAATCTAAAATTGTAGGTCAGGACGTATTAGCTCTGGATCTTTTCGGATTAACCGTGGACTCTGTATTATTTAATAGTCAGAGTTTAAGTTATAGTCATATAAATCAAAGGTTGGAAATTTCTTTTCCAAGTACCTTGAATTTGGTGGATACATTCCGTGTTGAAGTATTTTACCAGGGTACACCGGTTGTAGATGCATCAGGATTTGGTGGTTTTGATTTTTCATCGAATTATGCCTATAATTTGGGTGTTGCATTTCAGTATGAACCGCACAATTTTGGAAGATCATGGTTTCCATGTTTTGATAATTTTGTTGAAAGGTCAAAGTATATTTACCGAGTGTTGACAACTGGGGGGAGGACTTCCTATGCAAACGGTTTACTTATAGAAGAACAGTTGTTGGGTGGAGATAGTATCTATCGAGTTTGGAAAAGTGATTTGGAAATTCCTACCTATTTGGCATCAGTTGCAACAGCTGCTTATAAGGAAGTAACTGATAGTTTGCTGAGTACTTCAGGAAACTATGTTCCTGTGGTTTTGGCTGCATTGGAAAATGATACAGCGGATTTAAAGAATTCGTTCATCCATCTTGATGAAGCTTTTCATTTCTTCGAGGATAAGTTTGGAATGTACAGATGGGAGAAAGTAGGATATAGTGTCACACCTGTTGGTGCTATGGAGCATCCCGGGAATATAGCTTATCCCGCTGGTTTGGTAACAGGAACCACTGCAGGTGAGGAAATCATGGCACATGAATTGGCCCATCATTGGTTTGGTAATTTGATTACCTGCAATGAAGCTAAAGAGATGTGGATTAATGAAGGTTTGGCAGAATATCTTTCCTATCTTTTTATGGAAAATGTCTATGGAAATGACAAGTACATGGAAATTATCCGTGAAAACCATGTTGAGATGTTGGACAAGGCACATATATCAGATGGTGGATATCAGGTTTTGGCTGATATGCCTCTAAATGTTACCTATGGGAAACATACCTATAATAAAGGGGCTGATATGATGCATACGCTGCGATCTATTATGGGGGAAACGTCATTTTATGATGGACTGACAGGTGTTTTAGATTCATTCGCTTTTTCAGACATTTCATCCGAAGAATTTAGAGATCATTTGATAGGTCAGGGGTATGATGTCAATGATTTTTTTGAGAATGTAATATTTCAAACTGGATGGGCTCAATTTGACATAGTTGATATGGATTGGAATTCCTCAGTGAGTTCGGTTGATTTACATATCGAACAAAAACTAAAAGAAGCAACCAGTTGGTATGAAAATATCCCTTTAACCATTTCTTTTAGATCTGCTCAAGGGGAATTGTTTGAAGCAGCTATAGTCGTTGGAGGTGAAGAAACAATTCTTACTTTGACTCTACCATGGGAGCCAACTTTAGCTTATTTGAATGCGGACGATGCAATTAGTTTAGCAAGTATTGGTGAGGATTTCCATCTGAAGGAAAACATTCAGGAACAAGTCGAGGTAGATTTAGCTAAGGTAGATTTGGCCCTTGTTGGTATTGAAGATTCTACCTTTGTACGTGTTGAACATCATTGGGTAGCTCCGGAGGCACAGGTGAATGATTTGAAATATATCATATCATCGGACCGTTATTGGACTTTTAGGATTGCAGATGATTCCAAGGTCGATTTGGCTGGGATATTCAGATACAAAGGAGCCCTAACGGGAAGTTTGGATGAAGGATTGATGGATAATATAACTTCAGATTTTAACGAGGAAAGAATGGTTTTGCTTTATCGAGCCGATGCTGATCAGGAATGGGAGGCATTTTCGGATCAAAACCTTGTGCCAAATACTTTAACCAATAAGTCTGGTCGAATAGAGGCTAATCACCTGAAGGCAGGAGAATATTGTTTTGGATTGAAACTATGGCCCATAGGGGTTACAGAATTTAGTGAGATTAAGAGAATGTCTATTTTTCCGAATCCTACTGGAGGAAAGATTCAAATAACGATAGATCCTAATCTTAAAGTAAAAGGATTGACTATTTTTACATCCGAGGGTAAAACAATTGTAGATTATTTTAAGGATATTGATCACAATCAATTGATTATGTTACCGGATTCGGGATTATACCACATTATTATGACTGACTCGAAAGGTAGAATTTACCGAGAGAAGGTGGTCGTAGAATAAGGAATTAGCTAACAACAACTTAAGAAACATATTACAGATGAATTTAGATCTGACAGGAAAATGGGCAGTAGTCTGCGGAAGTACTCAGGGAATTGGGAACGCTTCTGCAATGGAGATGGCAGCAATGGGAGCCAATATTTGTTTGGTTGCTCGTAATGAGGAGAGGCTTCAAGAAGCTTTGGAGAAATTACCGGTTGAAGAAGGACAAGAGCATACTTACCTTGTGGCTGATTTTAGCAATATTGAAGAAGTTCGCGAAAAAGCGACTGGCTTTGCAGAAGGTCATGATGTGAGTATTTTGGTGAACAATACTGGAGGTCCAAAGGGAGGTCCGGCAAATGTGGCACCAATTGAAGAATATTTAGCTGCGTTCAACATGCACTTAGTTTGTAATCAAATCTTAGTTCAGGCTTTTGTTGATGGAATGAAAAAAAGTGGCTATGGACGTATTATAAATATCATTTCTACTTCGGTTAAAATCCCATTAAAAGGATTGGGAGTTTCGAATACAATTAGAGGTGCTGTTGGTAATTGGTCCAAAACACTTGCGAATGAATTAGGAGCATTTGGAATTACTGTAAACAATGTATTACCAGGAGCTACAGCTACTGCAAGATTGGAGTCCATTATTTCTAACAAAGCTACCAATACAGGTGCTTCTGAAGAAGAAGTTATGAACCAAATGACTTCTATTGTTCCAATGGGAAGAGTTGCACAACCAGAAGAAGTAGCCAATGCAGTTGCATTCTTGGCTTCTCCTGCAGCATCTTATATTAATGGGATAAATGTTCCTGTTGATGGTGGAAGAACAGGTAGTTTATAAAATTTGGCAAAATGAAGATGTTAAATTATATCAATGGGGCACTCGTAGCTCCGGTTAGTGGAGATTATCTGGATAATACAGAACCTGCTACAGGAAAAGTATTTAGCTACATTCCAGATAGTGATGAAAGGGATGTTCAGTTGGCTTATGAAGCTGCAAAGGCAGCTTTCCCGAAATGGTCTAAAATGCCAAAGAGTAAGCGATCTGCCATCATGATGAAAGTGGCGTCTTTATTGAAGGAAAATTTAGATCGTTTTGCAAAGGCAGAGAGTCAGGATAATGGGAAGCCAGTATGGTTAGCTGAGTCAATGGATATTCCACGTGCTGCTGCCAATTTTGAATTTTACGCGACCGCCATTTTACATGATTCTTCAGAGACCCATGAGATGGAAGATCTTGCCTTAAATTATACTTTGCGTCAACCGTTGGGTGTGGTTGGTTGTATTTCTCCTTGGAATTTGCCTTTGTATCTTTTCAGCTGGAAAATAGCTCCGGCATTAGCTTCTGGGAATTGTGTGATTGCTAAGCCAAGTGAGGTAACTCCAATGACGGCTTATTTGTTGTCTGAAATTTGTATGGAAGCTGGGATGCCGGAAGGGGTACTGAATATTGTTCACGGTTTGGGACCAAAGGTTGGTGAAGCAATGATTGTACATCCAGATATTCCTGCTATTTCTTTCACTGGAGGAACAGCAACTGGACAGCATATCGCAAGGCAAGCTGCTCCAATGTTTAAGAAATTATCACTGGAGTTAGGTGGGAAAAATCCTAACCTGATTTTTGCAGATTGTGATTTCGAAAAAATGATCAAAACTACTTTGCGTTCTTCCTTTGCAAATCAAGGGGAGATTTGTCTTTGTGCATCTAGAATATTGGTTGAAGAAAGTATCTATGCCAAGTTTAAAGATCGATTTGTTGAAGAGGTTCGAAAGCTGAAAGTAGGACATCCTTCAGGAGATGTGAACATGGGAGCGATTGTTTCTAAAGGACACATGGAAAAAATCCAAAGCTATGTTGAATTAGCCAGGGAAGAAGGTGGAACTGTGTTGTGTGGGGGAAATAGAGTGTTTCCGGAAGGTTATGAGGAAGGTTTTTATTTAGAACCAACTGTTATTGAAGGTTTGGACTGGAATTGTAGAACCAATCAAGAAGAAATCTTTGGACCAGTAGTAACCATTATGCCTTTTAAAACAGATGAAGAGGCCTTGATGTATGCAAATAGTACAAAATATGGATTGGCATCTACCGTATGGACTAGTAATTTGAATAGAGCGCATAAAGTAGCAGCAGAATTACATACTGGTATCGTTTGGATCAATACTTGGTTGTTGAGAGACTTAAGAACTCCATTTGGAGGGGTCAAACAATCTGGTGTAGGTAGAGAAGGTGGATTTGAAGCTTTGAGGTTCTTCACGGAGCCTAAAAATGTTTGTATTAAATTTTAGCATGGAAATTTTGAGCAATTTCTAATAGAAATGAGGCTATAGTTCTTAGCCTGAAATTTAGTATCTTGAAGGTCATTTAAATAAAATCAAATACGTTTTAAAATGAAAAAGTGGATAACCCTCTGCTCAGCCTTTTTGATAGGATTGAGCACATTAATTGCTCAGGAAAGTAACTTGGACGAGCTAACTCAAAATCGAAAGGATATCATTGTTAAGGTTAACAAACGATTTTTAGGAAATTATTCTATTCGAATTAATCTTGGTGATCAATTGGATGTAGTTGATGAGAGATATAATTACGACAATAGATTAAAGAATGAGAATCGTGGTATTCTTGAATTTGAAACAGTTGAGGTTGCTGTCCAATTTTTAAATGACCAGGGGTATTATTTCAATCCAAATAAAGGAGTGTATTGGGATCATCCTGAAGGAGCTAAAAATGACGATTTAAGAAGGAATGGTACTGCCAAAATAGGAGATAAAAATCCAGAAGAAAACCCTAAAATTGTTTTTGGTGAACGAATGGTGTTTACGAATTCAAAGGGGAAAATTGCATCGACTTATGTGAAGAAGGAGTATAAGTATCCTTATCGCAAAGGTAGTTTGGCTACGGTTTATTTTGAAACGAATAGTTCTGTAGTGAAGAAGAAGGAGATTCAAACGGTAGTAAAAGCCATGAATAGCAATCCTAAAATGCGTGTTCGCCTAGAAGGAAATTCCGATATGAGAGGAGCTAGCGAGTTGAATATGACCCTTGCGAAAGCAAGAGTGCAAGCTTGTTTAGATCTTTTGATCAATACGTATGGATTTAACAAAAATCGTTTCGATACAAAGGTAAAAGGAGAAGAGAATCCTGTTTCCAATAAATTGTATCTAAACAGAAGAGTAGATTTTATTAAGGTAAAATAATATCGATCCTTAGGGATTTATTAGGAGGCTAGATTTAATTTAGCCTCCTTTTTTTTAAGAAATAAATTTAGGACAACTCATTTCAATAATAAAACGGTATTTATCAATTCCCTTCTTAAAGAATGTGTAGTATATTCTACAGTCCAAATATACATGCCAGCGCCAACATCATTGCCATTCTTATCGATGCCAAACCAAGGAGCAAATGGATCATTTGTCGTAAACAATAGCCTTCCCCAACGATCGTAAATTTCAAGACGATAAAAAGCGATATCGTCCAGAGCTCTTCCATGTGGAATAAAACCATCATTCAAATTATCTCCATTTGGAGAAAATGTGTTGGGATAGATTAAATCGTGAGAAGTTACTATAACAGACTTTGTAATTTGATCATCGCAATTTTCATCAAAAGAAAACTGAGTGATAGTATAAGTCCCCTCTTTCAAAAAGGTATATACTGGATCTTCACCAAACACTGTATCCCCATTGCTTATTACCCAATAAGTAGACTGACTATGGAGTGATAAATCCGTTATGAAAATTTCTTCATCTATTGGTACATCGAAATTTTTTAAAGTAAAGTCTGGTGTAGGTAAAGGATGAACTCTCAACCAATTTTCCAACAAAACCTCTTCTTCACAATCTTTTATCGGATCATAAATGTTTAGAAAAACATCATATAGACCGGTATATTCAAATTGAATAGAAGCGGTTTCCGAATTAATTTCTTGTTTATTAATTACCCAACTATAATTTCGAGGATAATTCACTCCCGGACTGGAGGAGTAGACTGCTGTTTCATATAGGCAAATTTCCTGAGGGCCTTCTATTTCATCTATTAAAATGTCTATAAACACTGAATCCTTATAGGTTCTTTTACAATTAGCAAAAAAGATCGTTAAGGCAACTTCCTGACTTCCATTGGATGTAAAATGAATATCTTCTGGTTTCATTTCCGTAGAATTAGCCGGAATAGCATTGTTTCCAAAATCCCAGGAATAAGACAGATCGGTATCCAACAATGAAGGTATAAATTCGTAAACATTATCATCCAGACAATACTTTCCTAAATAACTATATATAAAGTCCAGTCCTTCTACTACTTCCAGATCGTATATTAGTGTATCGGAACAAGCCAAAACATTGTTAAATGCAATTAGCATAACCGTATAGGTTCCATAATTAGGATATAAATGAGACGGATTAACTGAAGTACTGGTATCATTGGTTCCAGAAGATGGATCTCCAAAATTCCAATAATAACTAGTACCATTTACGCTATTATTGATAAATTGGTAATTAAGATCATCACAATATTGATCTACACTTATTTCAACCAATGCAGCACTTAATGAGCAATCTGTGATTAAATATCGGTAAACCCGCATATATTCCCCAATCTTAACTCCATCCCTATACTCATTAATTTTAATACCCATCACATAATTTCCTAATCCGGTAGGTACCCCAGATACAATACCGGTTACAGAATCTATTATTATTCCATTCGTTGCGTCCATAGGAGATAACTCATCATAACCCATTTCCCATGCATATTCCACAAATGGTGGTGGGCTAAAATCAAATACATTGGTTGTGTCACCGGTAGAGAAAGGAGTAAAAAAAGAATATACCAGACTGTCACCATCAGAATCATTCATGGAAAGGTCTAAATCCAGATCATCATACAAACAACTGCCCAAAGGTGGTTGGGAATTAAACGATGGGCTGTTATTTTCTCCAGGTGAGACAAGACAATAAAATGTTAATCCCTGCGTCATAAGAGAATTCGTGGTATTTTCGTTAAAACAACACAATTGATATGTAAATATTAAATCTCCCGAATTAGGCGGAACAATTACCTCAAAATAATACTCTCCTTTTTTAACACATAACTCGGGAGGCAATACAGCACAAGGATTGGTATATGTATTTGAAAGGGAATCCTCATTCAGACTTGTATTAATAAAAGTTGCAATTGGGGTAGTTTGGATTCCATCCCAAACATTTATTTCAGCTGTAGACCATAAACCTGTTCCTTCTGTATTTGTAGGACCACAATCTATATACATCGTTAAATAAACATCGTATTTATTAGTGTCCGTTTGTACATATCTTAAATCTCCACCTAATATATGAGTTGCTTTAAGTTTTTGATGAATCCCAAAACAAAAGAAAAACGAAAGGAAAACTATATAATTATGTAATTTATATTCCATCCGGTTAATTTATACATTTTTCAATAAAAAAATAGATTTTAGCTTTCCTCAAGTATAAAAGTAATTATTTTTTTCAGTTGATAGACCAATTGAGGGGATAGTACTCAATAACCATCAGCTAGAAGTTTTGTTTTCATTTCTTCAATTAAGCACCAGTGAACGTCTTAATAATTGAATTCAGCTAAATTTTTTGTTTAAGTTTTATTTTTTATTATAAGTTTATCCTGATTTAATAATGATATAAGATTTAGAATTCTAAGTAAAATTGAACAGCCCCCCCATTTGTCGGATAATTCTTTATTTAAATTAAGTTCTTAAAAAGAACGTTTAATTTACTGTCCTAATTTTTGGGGGATGGTCAAATATTAAAATGTAACTTTTAATACATATATAAAAATGAAAAATTCATTAGTGAAAATTTTAGTGTTTTCAACTCTAATTTTATCAACAAGCGAAGCAGTAGCTCAAATCAGAGTCCATAGTGGAAATAAAGTCCATATCGGGAATGATTATGGCTTGCCAATTACTCAATCGACAACTTTAAAGCTTAATGGGGATTCGTACTTATCCTGTAAGCCGGCATCAAGCGGTGTTAGCTTTATGAATTACGCGAATAACTTTTTATCGACGGATGTTGGAGGTACTGGAACTTCATCATCAACCTATAATGATCCTATTATGCTTCCGCAGTGGGGTAATAGTATGTGGATAGGAAATTATGATAATAGAATGTACCGAACCTATACTTTTCAATCTTATGTTGTAAGTCTACATTTTTTGTCTGATCAGCGATTTAAAACCAACGTAAAGGTGCTGGATTCAGATTATATTAGTGGCTTATATAATTTGAATGGATATTCTTACGATTTTAATGAGCGCATCCTTGGTAATGTAAAAGATGATCGAATGAAATCTAGAATTTTAGAGCAAGGTAAGGATCAAGTTGGATTACTAGCACAAGAGGTACAAGCCAATTTCCCTAACTTAGTGATAAGTAATGAGGATGAGGATGAAACTTTATCTGTAAATTATACTGCATTGATTCCTGTAATGATTGAGGCTCTAAAAGATCATAAGAGGGAAATTGAAAACCTTAAAAGTATAATTCAGGAACTAAGAAAATAAGAACCCATGGCACGTTATTCTGTATATCCATTAATAATTGCTTTATTCACATTTTTACAATTTGGTTGTGAAAAAAAAAAAAAGGAAGACCCTTGTGATAACAGTTCCAATAAACCGGCTATTGCTGATTTTAGTATGGGGGTTTATTCCTATAATGCTTGTGCTGATGGAGGCTTTTATCATACGCATGATTCCATTGAATATGGTTTAGATACTTTTTGGGATAGAAATATTTATTTTAAGGTTTTAACCAATGATTACGATAGCATTCGTTGGATAATTGGTAATCCTTTAAATACGTTTTCTGAGAAAGAATTCAAATTATCCTTTGTTGATGTTCCTGTAGGGGAAACTATACCGGTTACCTTGAGGGTATATAAGGAAGCTTTGGATTCATGTTATCCTGAGGACGATGGTTGGGATGAAATAACAAAAAACCTCAGCTTTGAGGATTTTCCTACAATAGAGCAAGCTTTTGGAGATTTTTTTGGTTCTATTGAAGGATCAAACCCATTGGATACCTTTACTTTGAAGTTATTTGATGGAATTCATGAGCCAGGGTCAGAATTGTTACATCGTTTAGTGATATCGAATTTCAACAACGAATTCAGTGATAATATATTAACTATGAATTCGACCTTTCGTAAACACGGTGTATATTTTTGCACCGGTATGGGAGGGAATCCTGCTGGTTTTGAAGCGAATAAGTTGAGGCAGCAATTTGGTAAATTGATATACAGTAATAATTACAATACAATAACGCTGGAATATTACGAGGCTATTGACCCACATTTAACAAATATGGGAAACAATAGTAGATTCCGGCGCTTTGTTGGACAGCGTGTCGAATAAGCAATATAACATGAAAAAAATACTATATGGGAGCTTTTGGCTTGTCAGTATGCTGATAAGTTATAGTGGACACTCCCAAGAAGAATTATGTCCGGACAAAGGGATCACCACAGATCCTCGTAATCCGGTTAACGACGAAGAACCAGAGAAAATAAATGATTTTTTTGATTGGGAAACTGATTATTGGCCTGGAAATTTTTTCGGGGTTGGTGATGTTACGTTATCTTCCCCTTTCGATCCAACTGTTAACGCTAATTTGAATCTATATCCTCTTCAGGTCTCCCCGAACTTACCAAAAGGTGATTTTAAGCCATCTGAGGGCTGGGAATTAATTGATCTTAACATTGGACTTAACGAAGATGGAAATACAAATCAACCTCCAAATCTGAATTATAACGGAACCTTTATTCTGTATAATAAATATCAGAGCATACTTCGATTATTTGTTGTTGGAGATGAAATTGGTACTCCTTTTCAGAACAGTATGAAGATAACAATGACAGTTGTCAATCCAGGAGGAACCCAGGGTTGTCAATCTTCGTTATTACAGCCTGCTGGAAATTTTACAGGATTAGATAAGCATTGGTCAGGGCAAACCGCTTCAGTGTTAAATACATATGAGAATAGTGGATATAACAATTGGCAATATGCTGATTTTTACATCCATTATGATCCTTGTGTTTGTTTATATGACTCATTCATTGATTTTGAGATAAAAATGATTGAGGAGGCAGAAATAATCTTGGAAGGAAGTATCAATGGATTCCTTGGAAATGTTGCAAATGTTGGAAGTGCAGGCAATGGTACAGATAAGAGTTTCTCTGGGGTATTGGATTTTCAAGATTTAGAAAATGCAGCGTCAAAAACCACCAAAAGGTATAAAAGCATAAATGAATTTTCTTCGATGCAGCTTAAATATGCCGATGTCCTTGGTATAGACCCGGCTAAGCTTACTACAAAGCAAGAGAAATTTAAGGACGATATGAATAAGTTTAATACTTGGGTAGGTGATGCGCTGAATAGTTCTAAATTTCTGAAATTTGGAATGAAGGCTGCTCCTTTTATTGGGGGTGCACTTGAGTTAATTGATTTTTTCACAAGTGGAACCCAGAGCCCTCCCCCTCCACAAGCAATTAATTTACAGGCTAGCTTGGCTGGGAGTATTACTGCTGAAACTGTAAGGGAATCATGGACCTTGAGAACTCCATCGAGTATTTACTCCTCAATTTCAGATGATTTTTATCCTTATTATAACAATCCTATTGGTGTGTTTAATATCTTATCTGCTCCAACAGTTCGATTTAAAAAGAATATTACTCAGTTAAGTCAACAGACTTATGACGAAAGTTATGATCTTTGGGTCAGTCCAATCTATGTCACAGAAAATTTTTATACGACCTTCAGTCAATATAGATACGATTTTAGTTTTGAGTTGGATGGTGAATTGGATTATTTTGTAAACCCATCTTCTGGTTTTGAGACTGAAAATGTGGATATCACGGGGGCAATTATGTTTGAACATGATGGATTTGTTCGTGAGTATGAAATACCTTCAGAGTATCAGTCGGTTATAGATAATTCTCCTTATACGGAAGATGAGTTTTTATTTAAGCAACGGCAAGATACAAGGATGCAAACAGGAATGTTCCCGTTGAATTGTTTGTATAATATAACCAATGAATTTAGTTATGAATTTAATGCACATGATTACCGTTATCACCGTGTTAATAAATCTCAGGGAAATACTATTTGGGATGTATCTCTAAAATCACCAACTCAGTCACAGATAGATGGGTCTACGGTTCGTAAAGCCTATCTTAAGCTATTTGTGAGTTTGAAAAGAAAGGACAATGGAGAATCTTTCCTACATGTATTGTCTTATCCTTTAGAGATTACTGAGGATTTAAGTATGCCTACGAGACCTTTGAGTTCAGCTGAAGCCCAAATTATATTTGAGAACAGTTCGGGAACATTGGATGATGACGTTACTGCTCGTTATATCACTATCGATAACACGATAATAACGAATACCAGTTCTGAAACTTTAATTAACGGTATTGTTGAAGTCAGTTTGGATGGAGATTCTGAAATAACAGGTGATGTTTTTCTTTATAACGGTCCAGAGACCGGATGTTATGCTTTACCAGAAGTTCCTCCGGCAGCACTAAATGAGATAGCGGCCTTTTGTACGAACCCTAAATATCAAGGAGATAGACAGGGGCCTCCTCAGAGAGTTGCGGCACCCGGCAGTGATTTGAACCTGGATACTGAAGAGATTATTGATATATATCCTAATCCGACTACAGGTCTTGTGAATATATCCTTAGGTGAGGATTTCGATTTGACGAGCGCTTCCGTAGAAGTATTGAGTCATTTAGGATCGGTAATAACCTCTTCTAAAATACGTTCAAAGGAATTTGAGGTAAATCTTGAGGAATTATCTTCAGGAATTTATTTTATCCGGGTTACCAATTCAAAAACCGGATTCATTGGAATTGAAAAAGTAGTAAAGAATTAATTTCACAAACAAAAAACCCGTTGCATATGTAACGGGTTTTTTTTAACTGAAAATTTCCCCCCTTCTTTTATTTGGTTTGCAACAAAAAGTCAGACAGTTTATCTGAGGACTATGTTACATATTTTAAAATGCAGATTTAAGGTAGAAACTAGCAATGATAGAGCATTGAGGAATGCTAAAAATGAAGAAAGTAGACTCAAAAGAATCCTCGGCAGTTAATCTATAATAAATGAACTACTGGAAGATTGGATTCCATATATTATCACCACAACCTCAGATGATGGAAAAGAATTTGCAGGGCATCAATAGGTGATTCAAAATTTGAATATAGATTACTACTTTGTAGATCCTTACCATTTTTGGTCGTTAGATCGAGTTTAGTTTACAGACCCAAATGAATTATTGTTTCGCTCAGGTGTTGCTTTTTTCTATTGTTACACGATATCGATAGGACTCAAGGGATAATTTGTATATTAGTGAAAAATAATTCAATTGTATTATGGAATATCAAACGCAAAATCGAATGCCAAAAATGTTTATGCCAGTAATCATCTTATTGGGATTAGCAGTATTGATGATAGCTAGGTCTACAGTGATTATTCGCTCGGGTAAGGCAGGAGTATTGTACAAAATTACAACAGGTGTTGATACCACTCAAGTTATAGATGAAGGTTTTCATTTTATTGCACCTTGGAATAGTGTCATCGTATATGAAGTTCGTCAGCAAGACTTATTTGAAAAGATGTCCGTTTTATCACTGAATGGTCTGGAAATTAAAATTGAGGCAACTGCCTGGTATCATCCGGAAAAGAAAAAATTGGGTTCTTTGCATAAGGAAAAAGGTCAAAATTATTTAGAAACCATTGTAAAACCTGCTATTCGTTCAGCAACTAGAAGTGTTTTAGGTAGGTATACTCCAGAGCAAATATATTCTTCTAAGCGAGATGTTATTGAACATGAAATATTTGAAGAGACTAAAAAAATATTGGACAATCAATATATCGAATTAAAAGATGTATTGGTACGTGATGTTACTCTCCCTCCAAGTATCAAAGCAGCTATTGAGCGTAAACTAGGACAAGAACAAGAGTCTCTGGAATACGAATTTAGACTACAGAAGGCAAGTAAAGAGGCGGAACGTCAAAGAATTGAAGCATCAGGGAAAGCAAATGCAAATAGAATCTTAAATGCTTCATTGTCTACCAATATTCTGAAAGAAAAGGGTATTGAAGCTACCTTGAAATTAGCTCAATCTCCAAATTCCAAAGTTGTAGTAGTAGGTGGGTCAGATGGTTTGCCTTTGATTTTAGGGAATAACTAGGTTGCAGTAATTCTTTCTGTCTAGGATTAACTAATTTTTATTTATTATGCAAAAGGCTGTCAAGGCTGAATTAGTATATTTGTTTCATTAAAAGAGACAGAGATGCAAAGGATAATCAGTGCTTTTATTTGTGTTATGTTGACTGCCTGTGCAGCCATCAACTCACCTAGTGGAGGTGAGAAAGATAAGGAGGCTCCTAAAGTGTTATCGGCTAATCCTGAAAATGCATCTACGAATTTTGACTCTAAACAGGTCATTATTCGGTTTAATGAATTTATAGCACGAGAAAATTTTAAAAAGAAATTAATTATTTCTCCCCCTGTAGGTGATGATTTCAAAGTGATTTACAAAGGGAAAAGGTTGAAGCTTGTACTTCCGGATTCCTTGGCTGCTAATACTACTTATTCATTTCAGTTTGGAAATAGTATAAAGGATTTCACAGAAGGGAATGAATTGACTAATTATCAGTATGTATTTAGTACTGGAAAGGAATTAGATTCATTGAGTTTAGGCGGTTATGTGCTGAATGCAGAAACCGGACTACCTGTTGAGAAGTCCTGGGTTTTGTTATATAAAGAGGGTACATCAAATGATTCTTTATTGCTAAAGGAAACCGCCCAATATATAACACAAACAAATAGTGAAGGAGCTTTTCGTTTTGATTATTTGGCGGAGGGTGATTACTTTTTATACGCCTTAGTGGATCAGAATGGTGACTTACGGTATCAGTCAGATCATGAAATGGCCGGTTTCTATTCGGGAACAGTTTCTCCTGATAGTTCTACTAAAATGGTGATTAAAGCTTTTAATGAAGCGGAGTCATTTAAGTTTTTAGGGGCCCGTTATAGTCAATATGGTAAAGTGGAAGTTAAATTTCAGGGCAATGTTGATCCCTTTGAAATTGTCCTGGAATCTCCGGAGATACATTACCAAACTTGGAATACTTCTTCCGATTCATCTTCTATTTGGTTTGATCCTGAAGGGGTAGACAGTTTGAAAGTAATGGTCCAGTCTATTAAGGGATTGGATACAGTATCCATAAAAACCCTTCCGTTTAAAAAGAGGTCTTTTCAGTTAAATCAACTGAAAGATAGTTATCACAAAAAAGAAATGATAGTTTTAGAGGCAAGTCAGCCTTTTGAATTATATGATAGTACAGGTATTACCTTGCAAAATAGGGGCTTGGATACGATTCCATATCTGTTAAATTTTGTGGATGGAAAGGGATACGAGTTGAACTTCGATAGAATAGAAGAAGAAGTCTATACGCTTAGCATTGATCCAAAAAGTTACTCCAATTATTTGGGGGATTTTAATGATTCACTTAGTTATACCTTTGAGATGAATCCTCAAGCTGAATATAGTGTTGTAGTGTTGAGGATTGGTGAAGAATTTTCTGCCAATCAATGTATTCTTCAAATGATTAATAGTCAAGGAGTGGTTGCCGAATCACAGATTGTGGAAAAAGGCAGTACAAGCCTGACATTAGATTACCTCAGGCCGTCGCAATATACCATTCGTCTGGTGATTGATGCAAATGCAAATGGTAAATGGGATGCTGGAAATATAGTAAAGGGTATTCAGCCAGAAACAGTATTACTGCATAAAGGGGTAGTCAAGCTAAAGGCAAATTGGATAGTAGAAATTGATTTTCAAGCTTCTAATGTGAACTTGTCAGAGTCGCGTAAGAAAGGTAATTTCTCCCGATAAGTAATTAACTCTTCTTTGGTGATAGATGCTTCAATAGTTTGCTCTACATTGTTTACAGCGCGAATTATTTGTTTACCCAATGGATTAATGATGGTGGAGGCTCCCAGGTGATTTACTCCATTTCCATCTTTACCCACTCGATTGATCCCTGCAACATAGGCTTGATTTTCTATAGCCCGTGCAATAAGTAATTGTTCCCAGGCGTAATTTCTCTTTTCTGGCCAATTGGCTACATAAATTAATAGATCGTACCTATAGTTTTCATTGTTTTTTGACCAAACAGGAAACCGGAGGTCATAACAAATTAATGGTGCAATTTTCCAGCCCTTAAATTCTACAATAAGCCTTTCCTTACCGGCCTTCAGCATATCTGGTTCAGCGCTTAAAGAGAATAAATGCCTCTTGTCGTAGTGCTGGATAGCTTCGTTTGGACTTATCCAAACCAGTCTATTCGTAAATTCATGTCCTTCCTTGAACCAGATGGAGCCACAAATGGCAGTTTGGGTTTTGTCTGACCAGGTTTGGAGTTTTTCTATAGCAGGTGAATGTTTATCGAAGGCTAAATGGGAGGCCTTCATGCTGAAGCCAGTGCTGAACATTTCGGGTAAAATGACGATGTCCACATCTTGCAAATTCCTTAGATGTGAAAAAATAGAAGTTATATTTTTCTCAGGCTCTTCCCAATAAAGGTCTAATTGAAGACCTACAATTTTTAAACTATTCTCCATTTTTTATGACTGATAAGCTGAGGTCTAATTTACTTAATCTCCGAAAATAATAAGGGATATTAATCGAAATTTGCCTGATCTTTTCGGTATGTTAAAAATATAATTTAGTTTTGCCTAAATCTAAAGCAGCAACAACGTGAAAAGTAGTTTTAAAATTACCATAGGAATAAGTCTTTTGGCTTTGGGAATGGTGGCATGTGAAAAGATATTGCCAGGAGGACCAGAAGACAATGAATTGTTGGATGGACCAATGGCAGACTTAACAGTAGAACAACAAATTCTGTTTCTAAAAGGGGATGAAGCCTTTGGTGAAATCTATACAATAGAAAAAGGATTAGGTCCAACCTTCGTTGCTACAAGTTGTAGTTCGTGCCATACTGGTGACGGGAAGGGGCATCCCAACAGATCCTTGATCAGATTTGGACAAAGTGATCTTACAGGGAATAAATATTTGCATCTAGGAGGACCTCAATTGCAGCATAGAGCTATACCAGGTTACGAGCCTGAAGAATTACCTGCCGGAGCACCAAAGGCAAAGTTGTTGGCTCCAGCTACTGTAGGTCTAGGTCTATTGGATGCTGTAAGTGATGCAACACTTATTGCTTTATCTGATCCGATGGATCAAGATAACGATGGAGTAAGTGGTGTGCCTGCTTGGACTTTTGTTCCAGATTATGTTCAGTTGAGACCAGAAGCCATCGAAAAAGATGGAAAGTATATAAGTCGTTTTGGAAAAAAGGCTGCTGCATATAATATCCTGCATCAAGTTTCTAAGGCTTTGAATCAAGATATCGGAATTACTTCTTTATACGAACCAATTGACCCTTATAGTGGGGTGGAAATTGATCCGGAAATAGAGACAGTAAAAATCCATCATTTGGTTTCTTATTTGCAAACGGTAAAGGCACCGACTCAAAGAAATGGAGATGCTCCAGAGGTATTAGCAGGAGAAGAGATATTTACTAGTATTGGATGTGCAAGTTGCCATATGCCTACTTTAACTACTGGTTCTTCCCCAATTGGTGTATTAAACAACGTTACCTTCCACCCGTATACAGATCTATTACTGCACGATATGGGGCCAGGTTTTGATGACGGTTATACAGAAGGGGCAGCGGAGCGAACAGAATGGAGAACACCACCACTTTGGGGCTTAGGATTAGTGGAAGATTCTCAAGGAGGCGAATACTATTTGTTACACGATGGTAGAGCAAGAAGTATTGAAGAGGCAATTCTAGAGCATGGTGGCGAAGCTTCCAATGCCAAGGGTGCCTTTAGTTCATTGTCCGATGAAGAAAAAGGACAGTTAATGGCATTCCTGGAATCACTTTAAGTTATGGAAAGAAGAAAGTTCGTTAAAGATTGTTGTGTTCTGGCCATTGGTTTGCCAGTAATGGGGACCTTATTCGGTTCGTGTACTACCCGGCATTTTGTACTAGCGAACTTTTCCAACAATAGATTCCTAGTTAAGAAAACGGAATTTGAATACCTGAAAAAGGATAAACTTCACTTTAGAGATGCTGTCTTTATACGGACAGATGGGGGGTTTCCTATTTGTTTATTCAAAATGAATGAAGACAGGTATATTGCTTCTTTGATGCAATGCACTCATCAAAGTTGTGAAACACAATTGGAAGGGAATTTATTTGTATGTCCCTGCCACGGAAGTGAATTCGCTTTAGATGGAGAACTGTTGAAAGGTCCTGCAGATAGCGATTTAAAAACATATAAAACAGAAACAGATGATGAAAACATCTATATATACATTTAGAAATAGTCTTGTATTAATTGGGCTATTTGTTACGAATTATGTTGCTGCTCAAAATGGGACAGATTCTACGAGTATGAATATGGACGCTGTTTATGAGCGGCCATTTATGACTAGTGATAAGGCTCCTATTTCAATTGGAGGATATCTAGAGGCCAATAGTATTTATAGTGGAGAGGAAGGGGTTTCAGAAGGTCTTTCTTTTCAGGCTCGACGATTAACCATGTTTATGTATTCATCTTTTGGTAAAAACTTATCCTTCCTATCTGAAATAGAGTTTGAAGAAGGGGGGCATGAGATCAATATCGAATTCGCTGCAATGGATCTTTATATCAATTCTGCATTGAAAATTAGAGGGGGGATCATTATGAACCCAATAGGCGCATTTAATCAAAATCATGATGGTCCAAATTGGGAGTTTATAGAGCGACCTAATTCTGCTACACAATTGTTGCCTGCAACCTGGTCGAATGCCGGTTTTGGTTTACACGGGAAGTTTTTCAAGAAAGACTGGACCTTAGGATATGAAGCCTACCTTACCAATGGTTTTGATAATAATATTATTGATAACGAAGATCTTAGGACATCTCTTCCGGCATCTAAAGACAACTCAGAACGATTTGAGGAAAGCAATAGTGGAAAGGCATTGTTTACAGGGAAAATTGCACTGAAAAATGCAAAATATGGTGAACTTGGTTTTTCTTATATGGGAGGTATCTACAATAAATTTGAAGATGACGGAGTGACTTTAGATGAAGAGGAGCGTAGATTGAATGTTTATGCAATTGATTTCAGTACCACAATTGAAAAAACAGGGACTAGCATTATTGGTGAAGTAGCTTTTGTAGATGTGGATGTTCCTGATACTTATATTCAGGAATATGGAGAAAATCAGTTTGGAGGTTTCTTGGATATTATTCAACCTGTTTATACTGGAAAAGTATTAAGTTGGAACGATGCCGTTCTTAACATTGCGGTTAGATTTGATTATGTTGATTGGAACGATGGAACGATCATCGAGACGGGGACAGATATTGGAGATGAACTGTTTGCATTCACTCCTGCAATTAGTTTTAGGCCAACTAAACAAACCGTATTTAGAGCAAATTATCGCCACCAGCGTCAGAATGATTTCCTGAACAATCCGTGGGCTAAAAGTGCTAGTTGGATGTTTGGTTTTAGTACATATTTCTAAGTAGACTTTGTACAAAATAAAAAAGGCAGTCCCGAATTATTCAGGACTGCCTTTTTTTATATAAAACCTATTAATTAGTATGCTCGGACATTTCTACCTTCAACATAGTTAATTAGGGCATTGTTTACTACACGTTTTCCTCCCGGAGTAGGATAATTTCCTGTAAAGTACCAATCTCCTGAATTCAAAGGACAAGCTACATGAAGATCTTCCACCGATTGGTAGATGATATCTATATCAGCGTTTATTCCTTCTGGTCTAAGTAATTCAGTAATTTTAGTGGAAATTTGCTCATCTGTAAAAGGAGCATAAATCTCTTTTACATAGTTAACGATTTTATCGTCGTCCATGCCTTCTTGATTTTTGCATTTATCATATACATCATCAATGATATGAGCCATTCCTTCATCTTTTAATAAAGCAATTGCAGCTCTGAAGGCAATGAAATCTCCCAGCTTAGCCATATCGATACCATAACAGTCCGGATATCTAATTTGAGGAGCTGAGGATACGATAATTATCTTTTTAGATCCAAGTCTATCTAGAATCTTAAGAACAGATTTTTTAAGGGTGGTACCTCTAACAATACTATCATCTATGACTACCAGGTTGTCACTTGATTTAACTTCACCATAAGTGATGTCGTAAACTTGACCTACCAGGGTGTCACGATCAGTGTCGCTAGTGATAAATGTTCTAAGCTTAGCATCTTTCAATACTATCTTTTCGATTCGAGTACCACGCTCAACAATTTTAGTTATTGTTTCTTCGGTTACGTTTTCACCCAATTCAAGGATTTCCTTGATTTGTTGTTTTTTTAGGTTCTTTTCCATCTGCTTAACCATACCGTAGTAGCACGTTTCAGCAGTATTTGGAATAAAAGAAAATACTGTATTATTGATATCCCCATCAATGCTTTTCATGATCTTATCACAGACCAATTCTCCAAGCTTCTTACGCTCTTTATAGATCTCTGCGTCATTTGCTCTTGAGAAATAGATACGCTCGAATGAACAAGATCTTTTTTCAGCTTCTTCCGTTATACGGTTGATGGATGTTTGTCCATTTTTTTTAACGATAAGTGCATGTCCAGGGTCTAGTTCCTTTACATCTTCAAATTTCACATTGAAGGCTGTTTGAATTACAGGTCGTTCAGAAGCAACTACTGCAATTTCATCGTCAATATAATAATAGGCTGGTCTTATTCCGTTAGGATCCCTTAATGCAAAAGCATCACCATGTCCGAATAGACCCGACATCACATATCCACCATCCCATTTTTTTGCAGAATTGATAAGGATATTCTCTACATTGATGTTCTTCTCGATAAGTGAAGACATTTCACGTTTGTCAACATTCGACTTGTGTTCATAGTAAAGTTCCATTACATTTTCATCAAGAAAATGTCCAATCTTTTCAAGAATGGTTACGGTGTCAGTTCTTTCCTTTGGATGCTGTCCTAAGTCAACTAACTGATTGAAAAGTTCATCAACATTGGTCATGTTGAAGTTTCCAGCTAATACCAGATTTCTACTTTTCCAGTTGTTTTGTCTTAAAAATGGATGGCATTGCTCTAGGCTGTTTCCACCATGGGTACCATAACGTAAATGGGCAAGGAATAATTCTCCAGTAAACGGAGCATTCACTTTCAGCCATTCAGTATCGTTCATCTTCTCCGGGAATTTCTCCGCCAGATCGGCAAAACGACTTTCAATAGATGCGGTGATTTCTTGTACAGAATTCGATCCAATAGCTCTTTTTCTGCTAATGTATCGATAACCTGGAGGTAGGTCGAATTTGATGTTTGCAATACCAGCTCCATCTTGGCCTCTGTTCACCTGTTTCTGCATAAGCATAAACATTTTCTGAAGTCCATAAAACGGTGTCCCGTATTTCTCTTGATAGTATTCAAGAGGTTTTAAGAGCCTAAGCATGGCAATACCACACTCGTGATGCAATTCTTCTGTCATAATATTGGGCCTAGAATTTTTACAAAAGTAATTAAAATCTTGCACCTATGGTATTAATTGTAAAGTTGCATGTCAAAGCTTGTTAATAATATGATTTTTTTAGCAGTTGAATCCATGTTAATGCACTGATGCTTAATTCTCTGGTTGGGTGATTTGGTGAAAATTATGTACCTTGAATAGCTGCTTCAGTTTTAGTGAGGCTTAAAAATTCCCTTTTTAAGGGGGGATTGGTCGAGCTAGTCAAGTATTGATGCATTATTAGTATTATTTAATTACCGCTTTTATCTATTTATTATAGTGAATTATAAAGAGCTTATTGCTCTTGATGATTATCGTGTGGCTTGATTGAGAGAGGATTGGCCTAGTATTTGAAGTAGTATTCTCTCTAGGACTAATTATTAACATTATAAAAATATATAAACATGAACAATACAGAACATAGACCGACGTTGATTGAGAAGGAAAATATTAGAGCTTTAAAGTTTAATTACGGTCAAGGAATAGATCAATCAGACAACTTGAGATTAAAACTTGACAGAGCTATGCGCTTAGGGAATGCTCTGCATAGTAAAGTGAAAATTTATTTTGAGGATAAAGAAATGATTTATGTTGTAGAGACAACAATTTGGGCAGTAGGAGATAAAAATATTGTACTGAAGCAAGGGATTACCATTCCAATAGGAAGTATTCATGATGTAGAATTTTTGTAATCGTACATCAAGTGTAAAAGAAAAAAAGCCCTCCCGGATATCCGGGAGGGCTTTTATATTTTTATACAGTTGCAATAACTTTTAGTTCAATTCCAATTGGCGTTGGCAGGCAATTGATTTCTACTGTAGTTCTACAAGGTTGGTTGTCTTTGAAGTATTCTGCGTATATGCGATTGTATGTTTTAAAGTCATCCGCCATATTTGTTAGAAATACGGTTACATCTACAATCTTATCCCAAGAGCTTCCAGAAGCTTCTACGATTAATCGGATATTCTTGAACACAGAGTGACATTGTGCCTCTATATCATAGGATACAATTTCTCCGGCTTCATTCAATTCTACACCTGGTATCTTTTTTGTTCCTCTTTCACGTGGTCCTACACCTGAAAGAAATAATAGGTTACCAACTTTTCTGGCGTGAGGATACAATCCTACCGGCTCCGGAGCTTGCTCCGAATTGTATTTTTCCTGTTGCATGATTTAGCTTTTGAGCAAATATAGTTTCTTTGGAGGAATCCATCAAAACTGATGGGCTTAGTCCAGTAATTTTTCTAGAGAATTTTTGCAATTTTCCCAATCTTCAATATGAGACATATGTCCTGCATCTTTTAATATAAAGACAGGGCTGTCTGGGAATACTTTTTCTATAATTTCAGGATGGGGAATTATTTCATCTTGAGCGCCTAAAATATAGGAGCATTTTATACTTTTTTGTTTTAGGAATGATTGATAGTCTGCGCGAGACATCATTCCTTTTACGGCAGCTATTATTCCTTCTTCGGTCATTTCCTTAGCCTCCTTAATTAATGTCTTAATTTCTTCCGGATGCCTTTCTGGATGAATAAATAAATTAGGAATCAGTAAGGTGCAATACCGGTCTTTATTTCTGCTAACAATCAATAGGGCCGCCTTTCTTTGTAGAATTTTTACTGGATCATCTGCAAAGGGGTGAGAATTTATAAGGATGATCTCGTCACAATAATTCGGGTAATACTTTGCCATTGCTAGGCCAATGTAGCCTCCCATTGAATGCCCAATAATCTTTGCTTTTTGAATGCCTTGCTTATTCAGAATTTGTTGCGCAATATGCGCTTGTAATGGCATGCTGTGTTTCCGATAAATTACATCCGAAGAGCCATGGCCAGGTAAGTCGATAAAAATTAAATAATATCTATTCTGGAGGTAATGGAATTTTTTCCACATCGTGGAGCTTTCCATATAGCCATGTAAAAATAAAAGACAAGGTGAATTTGGATCGCCAATACAGTGATAATGTATTTCCTTCCCTTTAAAATTAAGAACAGCCATTAGAATTTAGCTCTAACGGACAGAATTAGATTTCTTCCAGGTGCACTTAATCCAGAACCAGCAGTTTTGTAGTGTTGATCCAGGATATTGTCTATTCCAGCTTGAATATTCAGGTTGTCATTCAGTTGGTAAGAAGATTTTAGATTTAACGTATACCATGCTGGAGTACCTTTATCTTCGTATGTTTCATCTAAATTGTCAACTCCGGCAGCATCAAAGTCCTTCGGTTTTTTTGCTCCATTAAATAGAATGCTAAAAGAGTTGGTCCATCTGCTTTTATTATAACTCAGCATTACTTTTCCAAATAGTGGAGGAATATGAGCTAAGACCAAGGCTTCCCTATCTTTCTTAGTTAACGTATCTGCTATAGGTTCATAGTCGTCGTGTCTATCTGTAATTTCACCTTCTGTAAACGTAATGTCTGCCACAAGTTTAAAGGAGCTGTTTAATTTGGAGGCGATGGAGGCTGTTATCCCACGAATGAATGCTTTTTCCTCATTGATGTTGGATTGGATATTACTTGCTTCCAGTATTGTAATTCCTGGAGGTACGACATAATCGTCCACTTTTACGATTGGGTTATCCAAAATTGAATAGTACATATTCAAACTCAATAAATGTTTGTTTTGAATATTTTTACTAATACTTAATTCCAGATTTTTAGAGTATTCCGTTTTTAAATCGAAATTTGGGATAACGGTATTTTTTCCTTTTTCATAGAATTTGGATACATCGTCAATATTTGGAACATGAAATCCAGTAGAGAAAATACCTGCTATCTTCCATGATTCTGTAGGGTTGTATACCAAACTGGCATTGAAATTTATTGCATCATTGTCAATGGAGTAACCGGTAGTATCTAATTTGAACAATTCAACATCAAATTTATAATATACTTCCATGTTTGTGTGAGTATACCGCGCTCCAAGGTTTGCATTTAATTTGTCACTGAACTTATGGTTAAATTTTGAATAGGCTGCATAGGTCTGCATGGTAGCCTTATTTCGTGGGTACCTTGTAGTGTTAGAGTTGGCTGTAGAGTCGTTTTCCGCGAAATATTTATTAGCGGTTGAATGGACAGTATTGTTTATTATCTCGATTCCGTAATCCAATTTTGCCTTCCTGAAGTTGGCATTAATACTGCTTACTTCAACTTCTTCAAATTGATTTAATTGAAAGTCATTCTTGCGCTTTTTGCTGTGTCTCGATTCACGTAGATTTTGATAACCCGTAATGATTTCCATTCGATCAAACAGGGTTCTTTCTTTAGATTCCAAATAGCTAAGACTATTCAATGTTCTCTTTTGAGGACCATAATACCATTCCTCATATTTTAATTCATCGAGTTTAAGGTCATTAAGTTGATCAAATCGATTGATTCTACTGGATAGTGAGTATTGAAAGTTTGCAATAAGTTTACTGTAGTCATTGACTTTATACACTACCTTTTGTAAAAGGTCGGTTTGATCGTATCCGGTTCTTTTTTGAACATTCTTATCTGTATTCGTTTTAAATGCTCCATCCCAATATCTGGTAACTACTCCCCAGTCATCATAACCATGGCTGCGGTTAGCACCCATGCGTAAATCGTCGAAATCACTTTTAGTCATGCTAGATAAGAATGCCCAACGTTTATTCCCAAAGCTAACATCAAAATGATTTACAAGTCCTTTATTTGCGCTAGAAAAGGCACTTGAATAATTGTATTTTACTCCTTGGTTAAATTGTGGAATTCTCGTTCTAAAATGAACAACTCCACCCATGGCATCACTTCCGTATGCTACTGAGCTAGGCCCGAACAATATTTCGGAATTATTTAAAATAGCAGGATCAATGGAGATGGCATTTTGTAGATGTCCTCCTCTAAAAATGGCATTGTTCAAACGGATACCATCTATCACAAGTAAGATCCTATTGGCTTCAAATCCTCTAATATTTGGACTCCCTCCTCCTTGTTGTGACTTTTGAACAGAAACCCCTGCCTTATGGCTTAAAAGATCGGCAGTAGTTTGAGGATTGATTCGCTCAATTTCTCTTCTACTTATAAGTATGCTACGCTCTGCACGTGTTTGTAGGTTTTCTTCATTGACATTTGTAGAAACTACAATTTCTTCTAATAGAAGCAAGTCTTCCTTTAATACAATAACAATTATTTTGTATTTATTGAAAGACGAAAATCTTCTAGTAATATTTTTGTAAAACATATGGGTGAATACCAAAGTATCCTCTTTCGTCCAGTTTTCATGAAAGCTAACCAGTCCATCTTCTTGACTGATTACAAAGTCAAGGCTGTTAGTGGTAGGGTAAACCATAACATCCTTTATAGGGTTTTGATCCTGATCAAGTAGTATAATTTGTGCAAATAGTGGAGATAATCCAGATAGGAAGAATAATAAACTGAATAAAATATGTTGAAGAATCCTATTTTTTGTCAATTGCATTCTAATGTTTCAATGGTTAAATAACTGCTCCAAAATATCCAAAGACTTTAAACCTTTAAAATGATCCATCTGAAAATGAAGATACCTTAATAAGGATCTAAGCAGCGTCGTTCGTACTGTTTTGGATGCTTTTGAATTAGATAATGCATCAAAATCTATGCCTAAAAGAGATTTTAATAATTCTAATTCTTGGCTGCAAATATACTCTTTATGTTCTGGTTTACAAGAGCTGGGTGTTCCGTTTAAAAGGTCGAAGTATTCTGCTTTCGAGATGTCCGGGAATCCTATTCCAAGGTGTGAACATACCATAAGTGTGTAGTACAAAGGGAACATGGCCATTTGTTGTTGGTTGGCCTGGTACAGAAGTAATCCACTATGGCTGCAGAATAAAAATAAATCTTCGTTGGGATAGCAAGGGTATAACGAGTTTTTTAAAAGCTCGGCCATAAAAAAAGTCAATGCCCCTTTTACCGGGTCCATGTATAGGTCTAGTCCCAGGTCGTGGACCGGGTTTGCTTCACTTAAATAGTGAAGGTCTCGTTTTTCCCTGTAATTAAATTGAAGTTGTAAGCAAGCCATAGGTTGTAGGATGGCTAGCAAGGATTTATTTCTTTTTGAATTTTTCACCAAAAAGCTAAGTTTCCCCTTCTCTTTAGTGAAAATATGGATAATGAAATCTTTTTCCAGGTATCTGAATTTGTGAAGAACGATACCTTGAGTTTCTAAGATCATTGTTCTATCGGATTATTAAGAAACGACCTACTTCAGATAAGGTAGCTTCATCATCGGCGCTCAATACAATATATACTCCTGACTTCACCTTATCACCATCTAATGTTCTCCCGTCCCAAGTTGCTCGTCCACCTCGTGATCTTGTTTCGTAAACGATGTTTCCACTAATATCTGTGATTTTTACAGCCGAATTTTCTAATAATCCATCTATACTTACCTCTCCTTGAAAATCAGGATGAACAGGATTTGGAAATATTTTAACATCACTTCCATCCAATTCAGCATCTACTGCATCAGCCATTAGGCTAATGAGGCCTTGCTCTGTTCCAAAGAAAACTTCTCCTGTTTCTTGATTAATAGTTATGTCTAATACACTGTTTGATAATAGTACCGAATTTTCCGACGTAAAATGATGCAATTGTTCTACTCCATCTGCAGAAGTCAAATACACACCATTATTAGTAGCAAACCACTTTCTGTTTCCACCATCTACTGCGATATCATTTATTTGTTGACCACTAAACAATTCTTCCCAATTCCCATCAAAAAATATGAGTACACGGTCAGCATCATAATTTCCTCCGGTAAATATATTTCGCGGGTTATGTATTATTGACAATCCTTCACTGGTCCCCATCCATATTTTCCCTGTCTTGTCCTCCGCCATGCAAAGGATATTATTGGTTTTTAAATTACCAGATCCGCTATTAGTACTTAATTTTTTGAATTTGCTTCCTTCGCTATTTTCGTCATAAACAATAACTCCACCATCTTTTAGGGTGAACCATTTTTGATCGCGTGAGGTAATCATTAGTTCCTTTGTATGGGTGATGTTTGAAACGATTGCTCCAAAGCTAATATGATCCCAATTCCCACTTTGATCGAGCGTTGTCAATGGAAAGGAGCTTTGTGAGCTCAAAATCCACATGGTTCCTTCCTTGTCAAATTCCAATCCCGCTATCCAGGCAGTTTCCGGACCGGAGTCGTTTGTCCGCTTTGGGATTTCACTATTTAATGGAGTAAGGTGCTCGATAGCAACATGGTCTTCAAACTTGACAATTCCTCTGAACCAGGTTGCGCCCCAAATAACATTTTCATGTGCTGGATCTTGTGTCAAGGTTTCTATATCGAAAATAGTAAAGTCGTTGTTCGTAAGAGTCGTCCATGATTCATTGCGGAAAACAGAGCCTAGGTCTCCTCTGAGCTGTGGTTTGAAACCTGTGCTTCTTCCTCCGTGAGCCATAAATACGGTTCCATCAGCAAAGCTTAACCTGGATAATTTATTTGTATTTGGTCCTTCTGGTTTAAAATTCTGTAAAAATTGCGTCCAAAGGATGAGTCCGGCATCAGTATCTGATCCCCAGTAATTACCTTCTTCATCAACAATGGAACAAGTTAAGTTCAACTCTGAATTGTCGAAGGAGAATACTAAATTAAGTTGTTCGTTATAATGTTGTACCCAATTGTCCCCGTTTATTAAGAAGTGATCATTTACCAAATTGATATTGTTGGGTCTAAAAGGACTGGAAGTAGTTATTTTTTTTATTTCCTGACCATCAAATGAGTATTGAGAATCATTGTTGAAGATGCTACTTCTGTGATTGAATATTAAATAGTTGTCATTGGCAGCAAGGGTATTTATTAGGCTGTCTCGAAGATTGATGATCCCTGAATCAGTTGGAACCATAAGATCTATTTTTGTCCAACTATTATAATCTATAATCGAAGGATCGTTTACCCCAGCTTTATATACTCCAGATGCAGTGGTAGTATAAATTGTATCTTTAAAAATGGCAGACTGGAATAAGTTTAGATTGGTGGCTTGGTCTCCAATAAAGTAGGTTTCCGTGAACTCTTTTAGCTTAAGATTTAGTTTTACCATTCCAAAACCACAGCTAAGGAAAGCGTAATCTCCATGTATTAAGATATGGTTGATTCCTTTATTTCCTAATATGTTTGTACTTCTCTTGATGTCCGCAAGATTGAAAATGTCTCCATCCTGGATAAGGTCAATATTTCCAGATGTGTAGGCTACAATTATTATATCTAGCCCCTCGTGATATTCAATAGTACTAATGCCAGCCTCCGAAAGTCCATCCAATGTGGAAAATCGGTTCAATTCCTTATCCTTTGTATTGAATATGAAAAGTGCTTCGCCTGATGCTACAATTATATTATCCCCTTTTTTAATTAGGTCTGTGGCATTTTTGTACGATAAATGTTCTCTCCATTGCCCAATACCAGGCTGGGCAAAAAGGGATGCTGAAAAAAGTAAGAAAAGAAAACAGGCGCTGATTCGTCTCATTATGGTATGCTTTTATAAGGTAAATATACGATTCACCGCTGGAATACGTCGATATTGGGATTTTAATTGAAAATTAAAGATAGTGGAATTTTCCCGCTCCTGTCAAATGAATTAAAATCCTTTCTACATATAACGCATCTGTAAAAATATATTATATATTTGCCCATATATGACCGGCCTCGTAGTTCAACTGGATAGAATATCGGATTTCGGCTCCGACGGTTGCAGGTTCGACTCCTGTCGAGGTCACTTTAAATAATTATCAAGGCTTTAGAAGAAATTCTAAAGCCTTTTTTGTTGTTTTTAGTTTTGCTTATGGTCTTGTTTGTTGCCTGTTTATATTTGGTAATAAGTTGATATATTAAGTTAGTTAAATCATTTAAGATTAGATTATTAACTATATTTGATAAGAAAAAAAAATATACACCATTGTAAACATTGGAAATTAAATAATCATGAAAAAGAGAAGAGTATTGGTTTCAGGCGCAACAGGTCAGCAAGGTGGAGCTGTTGTTCAGGCCTTATTAAAAGATGGTCACGATGTGGTGGGTATCACAAGAAATGTAGCATCACCAAAGGCTAAAAAATTAACAGAAAAGGGGGTTGAAATGATTGCTGTCGATTTCACAGATATGGAATCATTGGTCGAAATAATGAAAAAGGTAGATACCGTATTTTGTATGACTACTCCATTTGAAAAAGGCATGGAACATGAAATTGAGCAAGGTAAAACCATGGCCAATGCTGCCGAGAAAGCAGGGGTTGGCCATTTTATTTTTAACTCTGTTGGAGATGCTAACCAACCGACTGGAATTCCTCATTTCGATAGTAAGTTTGAAGTCGAAAAGCACTTAAAGTCATTAAATATGCCTTATACCATTGTGGGGCCTGCTTACTTTATGGATAACCTGTTTTTTCCTTTCATATTGGATGACCTCAAAAATGGATTGCTAAAAATTGCCATGCCTGCCGATCGTAAATTGCAACAAATTGCTGTAGAAGACATCGGTAAGTTTGTTGGAATTGTGGTGAACGAACGAGAAAGTCTATTTGGAAAAAGAATCAACATTTCCGGAGATGAATTAACTGGTGAAGATGCGGCTAGGGTACTTACTGGTATCCTTGGTAAAGAAATTCGTTACGAAGGTTTTAGTCCGGATTATATGCGGGCTCAAAGTGAAGATATGGCGATAATGTATGATTGGTTCAATGACAAGGGATATACAGCTGACCTTGAAAGTCTCAAAAAATATGGTTTTATGTCATTTGAAAATTGGGCATCAAAGCAAGACTGGAGTGCAATTTTGTAATGGAAATTGCTTGAAGTACGACTCCAATTAAATTTCGATTTTTGTCCTGTTCTGCACGCTAAAAAACCCTAATGCAAAAAGCGTTGGGGTTTTGATTTTACACTTTGTTATGTTTGAAAAACTCAGAAAGCTTATTTTTTATAATTATTTAGTCTTTAATTGAATGTGTTGTAGGTCATGACTTAACGTATGTTATCATTGTATTACTATTATTTTTATTATTATTTATTGTCTTAGTCTTTGATTTGTTCAATGTAAAAAGCTAATTTAGAGATATATTAGCTATATATCATGATCGTATTTAAAAATGATGGACTTTCACTAAAAGTCCAAAGCCAGTTGCAATGGGCAATTTGCAAAGGCTTCATTATCCTTATATTATTATTGCCATTCACTTCGTTTGCTACTGCAAATTCTAATGAAGATTTAATAGAGAGTTCGGTTAATCCATGTAATGATCCGCCGCTGGTTGATGTTACTATTCTGCCAAATCTAGTGGGAGAGTGTGATTATACGGTAACTACTTTTCCAACTGCAACAGATAGCTGTTCTGGAAGTATTACCGGGACAACTACAGATACGTTGTATTATGATGTTCAAGGAACTTACATTATCACTTGGATGTATGTAGATGGAAATGGAAATGCTGTATATCAGTCTCAAAGTGTTATTATTCAAGATATAATAGCTCCTGTCCAGAGTGTTGCTGTATTGGATACCGTGACTGGTGGTTGTGGAGAGGTGACACGAGTAAAGACCCAGCCATTGGCTAATGATAATTGTGCTGGTGTTATTGCTGGGACTTCTATAGATACCTTGACTTTTTTATCTGCTGGGACTTATTCAGTTACCTGGAGTTTTGATGATGGAAATGGAAATATTAGTACACAAGATCAAGTGGTTGTCATAAGTGATAATGATTTTCCCGTGCCGGACACCTTGACTTTGGCGGATATTTCTGGAGATTGTAATGTGACTGTTTCTTTGGTTCCTACAGCTACAGATAGTTGTGTTGGACCATTGGTAGGTACTACCACAGACAGCCTGTATTATGATGTTCCTGGATCTTATATAGTTACCTGGGCGTTTGATGATGGTGGTGGAAATATAACCTATCAGACCCAAAATGTTTATGTATTTGATTCTATTGCTCCGGTACCAGATGTATTACAACTTCCTGTAGTGACAGGGAATTGTGATGTTTCAGTAACTGACGTACCTACAGCTACAGATAATTGTACTGGACTGATAATTGCTAATACCACAGATTCCTTGTATTATGCTGGTCAGGGGACTTATATGATATCCTGGAATTACACAGATGAGAATGGAAATACAACGGTGCAGTTGCAAACCGTAATTGTCTCCGATAGCATTGCGCCAGTTCCGGACAATGTATTAGATACTATATATGGAGAATGTTCGGTGACCATTGATTCCATTCCTACAGCTACCGATGATTGCATGGGTACAGTATTAGGGACTTCAAGTGTTTACATTATCTATAACGATCCGGGAAGTTATACCATTTCATGGTTGTATGATGATGGAAGCGGAAATACTTCGACTCAAACACAATATATTGTTATTACAGATACTTTAGCACCAGTTACGGATGTTGATTCATTAGTTGAACTGACTGCGGAATGTTCTTTAACGATTGTGGATTATCCTACAGCTACAGATGAGTGTGAAGGGATTGTTGTAGGGACGACTACAGATAGTGTTTATTATGATGAATTAGGGATTTATCAAATTCTTTGGACGTTTGATGACGGGAATGGAAATAGTTCCAGTCAAACTCAAACTATAAATATAATAGATACGACTGCTCCAATACCTGATTTGGATACACTACCTGAATTAACAGCTGAATGTGATCTGACAGTTTCGGAATTCCCAACAGCTACGGACAATTGTGAGGGAGCTATCGTAGGAACTACCAATGATACCTTATATTATGATGCGCAGGGGAGTTATAGTATTACCTGGACCTATGATGATGGCAATGGGAATACAAGTTCTCAAGTTCAAGTAATCACAATTTCGGATGAAACAGCACCGGTTCCGGATGTTGATCCTTTACCAGTATTAACAGCTGAATGCGATCTGACAGTAGATTCTGTTCCTACAGCAACCGACAATTGTGAAGGTGATATAATTGGAACAACTACAGATTCATTGTATTATGATGAGCAGGGAACCTATTTTGTTACCTGGTCTTATGATGATGGAAATGGAAATGTTTCCACGCAAATTCAGACAGTAATTATTCAGGATGTTACGGCGCCAGTAGCAAATGTAGATAGCCTGCCAACACTGGAAGGGCAATGTGAAGTTACGGTAGATAGCATCCCGGATGCGATAGATAATTGTGAAGGATTAATTGCAGCTGTTACGGCAAATAACGTATTCTATTCCGAACAAGGGACCTATATTATTACCTGGGTCTACGATGATGGAAATGGAAATATATCCTATCAATATCAGACAGTTATTGTAAACGATACCATTGCTCCGGTTTCAGATGTAGATTCTTTACCTGTGCTTACTTCGGAGTGTGATTTGACAGTAGAAAACACACCAACAGCTACAGATAATTGTGAAGGGACTATAGTTGGGTCAACTTCAGATTCATTGTTTTATTCTGAAGAGGGGACATATACAATTACATGGACCTATGATGATGGAAATGGAAATATTTCTACTCAGGAGCAAACAGTTATTATTGATGATCAAACAGCCCCTGTTGTCGACATAGTTGTCCTGCCAGATGTTGTGGCTGAATGTAGCGTTACAGTTGCTGCAGCCCCTACTTCTACAGATAATTGTGAGGGAACGATTGTAGGAACCACTAGTTCAGCTTTAAACTTCGACTCTTTGGGAACTTATACCGTGAATTGGGTATATGATGATGGAAATGGTAATTTATCGTATCAAGATCAGCAGGTAATTGTACAAGATCTTACTGCTCCGGTATTTAGTATAGATACTGTAGTGCTTGAGTTGTCTACAAATAGTATATCTCTAACTATCGTGCCAACAGCCATAGATAATTGCGAAGGCCTTGTAAATGGTGCTACCAATGATGTACTGGTATTTACTTTTCAGGGAGTTTATACGATTACCTGGAACTTTACAGATGGAAGTGGAAATACTTCTACGGGAGTTCAAGTGGTGGTGGTAAATGATATAAATGCACCAATACCAGATGTGGATCCGCTACCTGTATTGTACGGTACTTATTCTGTAACGGTTACTGTTATACCGACAGCTACAGATAATGTTTCAGGTACGGTTACAGGAACAACAACAGATCCTTTGTATTATGATCAACAAGGAACCTATACGATTACATGGACCTATGACGATGGAAGTGGAAATGTTTCTACTCAATTCCAACAAGTTATAGTAAACGACTATTTGGCACCAGATCCGGATGTAGACAGCTTAACGGTATTAACTGATCCGTGTTCAGTGTCTGTGGATTCTTTCCCGACAGCTACCTTTAATATTTCGTTAACAGTAACAGCAACGGTGGTGGGGACAACACTAGATCCATTGTTTTATGATGAACAAGGGACCTATACGGTTACCTGGAGTTATGATGATGGTAATGGAAATTTTTCCACTCAATTACAAACTGTAATTGTTGCTGATATTTTAGCTCCTATAGCCACAATAGATACCTTATATATAGATTTAGCGAATTTTAGCATAACGGTAAGTACTCCACCAATTGCTGTTGATAATTGTGAAGGATCTATTACGGGTACAACCATGGATTCTTTAACTTTTAGTGGTCAGGGAACCTATTCAGTTAATTGGAGCTTTGATGATGGAAATGGGAATGTTTCTACTTATGTACAGATCATCATTATTATTGATATAGGTGATCCGGTACCAGATACGGATACGCTTTCAGATCTAACAGGGGAGTTAGAGGTTATTGTTGATTCAATTCCTACAGCAACAGATAATAATGATGGTGTCATTATAGGAACAACTACAAATCCTTTGGTTTATACAGAGCAAGGGGTATATATTATAGTGTGGCTATTTACCGATTCTGCAGGTAATACCTCTACTCAAGATCAAACGGTAATAGTAGACGATGAAACCTCACCAGTATCAGATGTAGATTCTTTAGACGATTTAACTGGAGACTATACTGTAACGGTGGATTCTATACCAACGGCTACAGATAATTATACTGGAGTTGTAATCGGAACAACTACAGATCCATTGGTGTATACTGAACAAGGTGTTTATATTATAATTTGGACTTTTACCGATGATAATGGGAATACAACTACCCAAACCCAGACAGTAATAGTAAATGATAATCAAGCGCCGGAACCTGTGGTGGATTCTTTGCCAGTAATATCCGGTGATTGTTCGGTATCTGTGGCAAATTACCCTACAGCTACATTCAATTTAACTGCAAGTTTGACTGGAACTGTAGTGGCTACCACAACAGATCCATTGTATTACACTATTCAAGGTACGTACACTATTACCTGGACTTATGATGATGGGAACGGGAATGTTTCTACTCAAGAACAAACGGTAGTAGTAGCGGATAATACAGCTCCAGTACCAGATGCAGCTATATTGATTAATTTGACAGCTGAAGTAAGTTTAACGGTTACAAGCTATCCAACGGCTACAGATGCCTGTGGAGGTACTATTGTAGGTGTTACAAATGATCCTTTAGTGTATACTGCTCAAGGTACTTTTACAATTACATGGGTGTTTACTGATACTTATGGGAATTCATTTAATCAGATTCAAATAGTGATTATTGATGATGTTACCGCACCTGTACCAAATGTGGTTACTTTGCCTGATTTGGTAGGTCAATGTGGATTAGTAATTTCTGTGGCTCCAACTGCCTCAGATAATTGTGTTGGGCAGGTTACTGCAACAACTATTGATCTTTTGACCTTCTTTATTCAAGGAACGTTTACGATTACCTGGGTATATGATGATGGTAATGGAAATAGCATTACTCAGATTCAAAATGTGATCATTTCAGATAATATAGATCCAGTACCTGATGTCTTGATTTTAGTTGATATTGTTGAGGAATGTTCTGCAAATGTTGTAAGTGTTCCAACGGCTACGGATAATTGTGCAGGTGTATTAAATGGCACTACAACGGATCCATTAGCTTATGCAAGCCAAGGTACTTATCAAATAAATTGGACTTTTGATGATGGTCATGGAAATGTAGTTATTCAAGTTCAAAATGTTATAATTTCTGACCTTACGGCTCCTGTAGCTATTTTAGATAGTTTACCTGATTTGGTTGGAGAGTGCGAAGTGGTGGTGGATAGTATTCCTCAGGCAATGGATGACTGCGAGGGGATTGTATCAGCTACTACCTCAGATTCATTAAGTTATTCTGTTCCGGGTGACTATATAATTACATGGACTTATGATGATGGTAATGGGAATATATCTAATCAGATTCAAAACATTTCTGTAATTGATACTACAGCACCTATAGCTTGTGTAGATACATTGCCAATATTAGTGGGAGAATGTGACTTTATGGTGAATGTTATTCCATCTTCCATAGATAATTGTGGAGATACTGTCTGGGGGACGACCGCAGACTCTCTATACTTTTCTAGTTTGGGAACTCACTTTATAACATGGTCTTATGACGATGGGTACGGAAATATTAGTATTCAAAGTCAGGAGATTTCAATTATTGACACGACTGCTCCTTTAGCCATGTTGATTCAATTGCCAGACATTGTTGGCCAGTGTGACGCACAAGCTTTAGGTGCTCCTTTAGCGTTAGATAACTGTATGGATACTATTGTAGGGATTACTTCAAATTCGTTGAATTATTATGAACAAGGTAGTTATAGTATTACCTGGACCTATGATGATGGAAATGGAAATGTTAGTAGTCAGCAACAAACGATACTAGTGCAGGATACGATTGCTCCAGTTCCCGATAGTTTAAGTTTACCAGATGTAGTTAGTGAATGTCAGGCAAATGTTACTGACGTGCCTACTGCAATGGATGCTTGTGTTGGTGTTATCTATGGAACTACAAGCGATACCTTAAGTTATGATAGTCTTGGAGTATATGTAATAACCTGGAGTTTTGATGATGGACTAGGGAATGTATCTCAACAGGTGCAAAATGTACATGTGATAGATACTACCGCTGCAACCTTCGTTTGTCCAATGGATATGGTTACTTGTACGTCGACGGTTGGTGATATTAGTTTGACTGCAATCTCCGATAACTGTGGAACACCAGATGTTAGTTATGTGTTGTCTGGTGCTACAGCCGCTGTTGGATTTGGGGATGCTGGTGTTGAGTTATTCAATCCTGGAGTGACTACTGTAACTTATACTGTTGCCGACGGAAATGGGAATGCTGCAAGTAGTTACTTCGATGTGAACTTTACTGTGGTAGATACCTCTGTAACGATGGCTGGAACTACATTAACTGCAGCTGCTTTAAATTCAAGTTTCCAATGGTTGGATTGTACTGCTGGTGTTGTTGTAGTTGGAGAGACAGGGGCTACATTTACCCCTTCTACATTTGGTGATTATTCAGTAATAGTTACTTCCAATGGTTGTATCGATACTTCTTCTTGTTATGCTATTGGGAGTGAGCACATGCAATTAAGGTATTATCCAAACCCTGTAGTGCACAGTATGGTTGTAGAGTTCGGTTTAAACGAATCAGATGTGGTTATCACAGTATACAATACGAAGGGTGAAGAGGTGTTTAGAAAAGTGGATATAGATGGAGAATCTTACGATGCTGATTTATCACACCTTGGACAAGGTTTGTATTTTATGCATGTAAGTACTGTTCACGATAGTTATGTCTTGAAACTTACCAAAGATTGATGATTAAAAAATAAATATAAAAAGCCCCTATGATTTAGTTATCATAGGGGCTTTTATTTTTGAAAACAGTTTCAATTAATAGTTAGAACCTGTTGTTGGATTTCTTTTCTTTATTAGTTCCTTAAATGGGATTTCTTCTTTTAAGACAAATGCAGCTGGAAACGCTTCTTTTAGTTCTTTTAATTGCTTTTTAGCCTCCATTTCAGTCCTGTAGGCTCCAACCTTAGTTTTGAAATTTGGTTGATCGTAATTAACATTTGCATACTGGTCTCCATGCGTTTTTTGAATCTTTTTTAGGTTTTCGCTTGATCCTGAGCGAGATCCGGAATATAATTGGATGCGGTATACTACAACTACATTATTTTCTTTACTGATGGCTAATTTTTTTGCCATAAGTCTATCTAGTCTACCGTCACTATGAATGATGATATCATTATCTTTTTCTTTATTGTAATCTTCAGTTTGGGCAGATAAACCAAGGTGTGCACTACCTATAATAGTCACAATCAGTAATATTAACTTTTTCATGTTTTTCGTATTTTGATAAAACAAAGCTAAAATAATTCTTCGAGCTAAAAAATTGTTTTAATTCTGCTATTTAGAACAAGTATAAACTGACAAATTAATGAGGCGTTAATAATTGTTAAGATTTTTATTGTTTTATTTTTGCAAACGAGTGAAACTAGGCATTTGGAAGTTATAATGAGTTTTCAAATACAACTATTTGATTTACAATTTGTTACAATTCCAAATATAAAAAACTTATACACCAGGTAGAAATGACAAACTTAAAGTCGTTACGTCTATTTTTTGTGAGCTTGCTGTTTACAGGGCTAACTTTGGTTCTGGGAACTTCAGAATTGAAGGCTCAGGATGTTGCAAAAGGGGCAGATTTATTCAAGGCGAATTGTGCTTCTTGTCACAAATTAGACAAGAAAATGGTAGGTCCTGCATTGTCGGGAGTTGCTGAGCGAAGAGAGCAAGAGTGGTTATTTAGTTGGATCCGTAATTCTCAGGATCTGATCAAAGCCGGAGACGAGCAAGCAGTTGCAATTTTTGAGGAATTCAACGAAAGTCCGATGACTGCATTTATGCATTTTACGGACGAACAAATCTTTGATATATTAGCGTATATCGAAAACCCACCGGTTATAGTTGCGGCAACTACTGATGGTGGTGGCGTAACAACTTCAAAGGGTGGTGAAGGATCAAGTACTTCCACTATTATGATTGCTATTTTGATCTTGTTGGTTTCTCTTTATGCAGTAGTAAAGGCGAAAAACGCACTTAAAAGCGCTGCAGACGAAGAGGTTGTAAGCTTTCCTGTAATATTAAGAAGATGGCTACAGGCTAATCCAGGTGTAAAGATCGTACTGATTGTGTTAATTGCAATTGGAGGAATTAAAGCTACTTGGGGTGTCGTATTCGACACAGTAGGTATGGCTCAGGGTTACCAACCAGAGCAACCAATTGCATTTTCTCATAAGATTCACGCAGGTGAAAATGGAATTGACTGTAATTACTGTCACTCAAGTGCTAGACACAGTAAGACTTCAGGTATTCCTTCGGCAAATGTTTGTATGAACTGTCATACATACATTAACGAAGGGACTCAAACAGGTACTACAGAGATTAATAAGATATATGAGGCGGTTGGTTTCGATCCTGAAACCAGAACCTATATTGAAGGATATGAAGCTAAGCCAATCAAATGGATCAAGATTCATAATCTTCCTGATTTGGTTTACTTTAACCACTCACAGCACGTAAATGCTGGAAATCAAGAGTGCCAGACTTGTCATGGCGAGATTGAAAAAATGGATGTTGTTGAACAACATTCTCCTCTTACCATGGGTTGGTGTATAGATTGTCATAGAGAGACGGAAGTTGATACTGACAATCCATATTACGAGCACATGAATGAGAGCTGGGCAGATAAATTCGATGGTGAGAAAATTACTGTTGAAAAAATTGGTGGAACCGAATGTGGTAAGTGTCATTACTAATTCCAAATAGTTTTTCAAAAAATGGCAAAAGAAAAAATATATTTCCAAAGTATGCATGAGTTAGAAAATAACTCAATACTTAAAGAGCAGGCTGAAAAGGAATTCGTGAACGAAGTTTCAACGACTGATTTTCTTGGGAATGAAGAGAATTTGGAAGGTAATTCCACTTCACGTAGAGATTTCCTGAAATTTTTAGGATTCAGTACTGCTGCAGCAACTATTGCTGCTTGTGAGACTCCTGTTCAGCATGCAATTCCTTATGTTATAAAACCAGAGGAAGTGATTCCAGGTGTTGCAAACTGGTACGCATCTTCTTATTTTGATGGTCATGAATATGCTTCTATTCTTGTTAAAACAAGAGAAGGTAGACCAATCAACATTAAAGGAAATACAGATGCTCCTTATGGAACAGGTTTGAGTCCACGTGTTCAAGGATCTGTTCTTTCATTGTATGATTCTGCTAGATTGACTGCTCCAATGAAAAATGGTGTGTCTACCGACTGGAGTTCTGCAATGGCAGAGGTGAAAGCAAAATTGGATCAATTTGCAGGAACTGAAGAGAAGGTTGTCTTTATGACTTCTACTTTAATCAGTCCTTCATCTAAAAAGTTGATCAAAGAATTTAAAGCTAAATATCCAAACTTTGAACATGTAGCATACGATGCAGTTTCTCATTCAGCAATGTTGGATGCAAATGCATTGAGCTTCGGAAAACGTGTTATGCCTACTTATCGTTTTGATAAGGCAGAGGTAATCGTTTCTCTAGCGGCTGATTTCTTACAGGATTGGACAGAACTGGATCACAGAAGCCAATTTGCTAAAACAAGAAATGCAGATTCAGGTATGATGTCACGTCATTACCAATTTGAATCTAACATGTCTCTAACTGGTTCTAATGCGGATTTCCGTTACCCAGTTAAAGCTTCTCAGCAAGGAATGATTGCAGTGGCTATTTACAATGCAATTGCAAAGAAAGCAGGTCAGTCTACTTTGGCTGTTAACTTGGATTCAAAATTGAAATCTGAGATTGAAAAAGTAGCTAATGATCTTTGGGCAGCTAAAGGAAAATCATTGGTAGTTGCTGGAAGCAGCAATGTAGCACTTCAATTGATGGTGAATGGAATCAATGAATTGCTTTCAAACTACGGATCTACAATTAGCGTTTCAAAAGCATCTTACTTGAAACAAGGTGATGATGCAGTTGTAAATGCTTTGATAAAAGATATGAAGGGTGGAAAGGTTGCAGCTATCATGATGCACCAGGTAAACCCAATGTATACTTTGGCAAACAATGCAGATTTTGCTGCTGGATTGAAGAAAGTAAAACTTTCAGTTTCTTTCTCAGGAAAAGCAGATGAAACAGCTTCAGCTTGTCAATATATTCTTCCAGACAACCACTTCTTCGAAAGTTGGAATGATGCAATGCCAGTAGATGGATTCTACAGCTTGTCTCAACCTACAATTTCTCCTCTTTTCGATACAAAACAATGGCAAGATGTATTCTTGGCTTGGATGGGAAGTGATATGGACTTCTACAGTTATATTAAGAATAACTGGAAAGCAAATGTATTAGGATTGGCTTCATGGAATACTGTATTGCATGATGGTTTCATTACTTCCGCAACGGAGGCTAAGGAAATGACATTCCAAGCGGATCTTAATAAGTATGCACAAGAATTGAAAAAAGAAGCTAGTTCTGCAAAAGGACTAGAACTTACTTTCTATACAAAATCGGGTGTTGGTATAGGTGCTCAGGCAAACAACCCTTGGTTGCAAGAGTTGCCAGATCCTATTAGTAGAACTTCTTGGGACAATTACCTTACGATGTCTGTAGCTGATGCTAAGGACGGAGGCTTCGAAAACCCAATGCAATCGAATGGTGGAGTGAATGGTAGTATGGCTAAGCTTACAGTTAATGGAGTGGAAGCTATCGTACCGGTACTTATTCAACCAGGTCAAAAAGCAGGAACTTTAGGTCTTGCATTTGGTTACGGTAGACAAAATGAAGGAAAAGCTGCTGACGGTATTGGTGTAAGTGCTTACCCTTTCTATCAAAACTTCGATATGACACAATACAATGTGTCTGTTGAATTGGCTGAAGGAGAGCATGAATTTGCTATGGTTCAGGTAGCAAGTACTATGATGGGGCGTGAAAGAATCGTTCGTGAAAGTACTTTAGAAGAGTTTATCGCTAACCCTAAGGTTAGCAATACTCCAATGACCTTAGCTACACATAAAGGAAACGAGCCTATCAGTAAAGTTACACTTTGGGAGAATCACGAAAGAGATGTCCACTTCTGGAACTTGAGTATTGATTTAACAAAATGTACTGGTTGTGCTGCCTGTGTTGTTGCTTGTCATGCAGAAAATAATGTACCTGTAGTTGGGAAAGAAGAAATACGTAAGAGTAGAGATATGCACTGGTTGCGTATTGACCGTTACTATTCTTCAGAGACGACTAAAGAATCTGCTACTCCGGAAAAAGGTTACGAAGGTGTTGGTGGAGCTATGGATATGTTCCTTGAGATGGAGATTCCAGCTGAAAAACCAGAAGTTGTATTCCAACCGGTAATGTGTCAGCACTGTAACAATGCTCCTTGTGAGACTGTTTGTCCGGTAGCTGCTACTTCTCACTCTAAGGAAGGTTTGAATCACATGGCGTACAATCGTTGTGTTGGTACACGTTACTGTGCCAATAACTGTCCTTACAAAGTAAGACGTTTCAACTGGTTCCAATATTCAGATAACGACAAGTTCGATTTCAACATGAATGATGACCTTGGAAAAATGGTATTGAATCCAGACGTTGTTGTCCGTTCTAGAGGGGTTATGGAGAAATGTACGATGTGTGTTCACAGAATA
>MAAC01011216.1_pt1 | contig 51202 bp, 51 predicted proteins | sample 1115981 | NCBI WGS metagenome assembly MAAC01 (sample SAMN04961126, study PRJNA320927) | seawater metagenome | isolation source: sample BD02T64 sea water enriched with oil for 64 days | place: USA:Gulf of Mexico | collected 2013-07-27 | reverse complement strand
GAGAAACATTGTTTCCTACCATTGCTTTCTTACCTGTTAGTTGACATATTCTAGACATGGTAATTGTATTTAGGTTCGTTTATTGCTTTTTTTCAGGACTGCAAATGTATGTTTTTTTTTCTATTTATAAAAAATGTATTCCAAATATTATTGAAGAAATAATTTTCTTGACTTTATAAATAGAAGATATTTTACCTAAAGATTTGCTGTATCGCTGATTTCATAATAGCCGCAATTTGTGTTAATTATTCGATAAATTCAAATTTATTCGAATAATAATGTGTGGTGTCAGAACCTAAAGAGCAGGTATGTCTCAGATAGACCTATTATTAGAACTGTCCTTGATTTTATGAAGCGATTGGTTTTTGTGTACTGATAGCGATTCTATTCCATGCATTGATGGTAGTAATGGCCATGATGAGTTGTGAAACATATTGCTTGTCAAAGCTGTTTATGGCTTTTTGATAGCATTCATCGGTTAAACCTTTTTGATGAATGAGGGTTAGTTCTTCTGTTAGTTGTAAAATAATGCCCTCCTCTTCTGTGAATAGGCTAGAATCTCTCCAGGCATCTAGTAAGAAAATTCGTTGTAAATCTTCCCCATTATTAAGTGCTTGTTTAGTATGCATATCAATACAAAAAGCACAACGATTGATTTGAGATGCACGTATCTTAATAAGTTCTTTATGTGTTTCGCTTAATTCACTTTGCTCTAGAAAGTTTTCTAAAGCATACATGGCTTCCATTGCTTTTGGTTCGGTTTGGTCTAGTTGAATCCTTTTGTTCATGACTTTTTGTTTTTGTTTGAAGCAAAGGTAGATTCAGGGAATGAGGAAAAACTTAAACTGGTTTAAGAACGTTTTTTCTTTCTTATTTCACTGACATATTCTGGGGTGAGACCAAGGAACGAAGCGATCAGATATTGAGGGATACGCTGTGCAAAAGCAGGGAATTCCGTTATGAAATGAAAATACATTTCCTCTTTAGAGAAATCATAAAGGAATTTCATCCTTTTTAATGAGGCGCCATAGGCTGTTTGATATACCGCTCTAAAATATTTTTCTAATTGAGGGAACTGACTTAATACGGAATTTTGATTCTCTTGCGTAATGGCTAGAATTTGGCAATCTTCAATTGTTTGTATACTGAAATCGGTTACTGCCTTATTTTGAAAAGCCAAATAATCTGTGATCCACCAATTTTCAAGGGCAAATTGAACCGTTCTTTTCGATCCTTTTTCATCTGTGAAATACATATTGAGACAGCCCTTCAAGACGAAATAGTTGAATCTACAAACCTGGCCTTCTTCTAAGATGAGTGTTTTTTTTGGTAGGTCCAATACGTCGAAGTAGCTAAGAACTTCTAGAAAATCATTCTTATCCAGACTGATGTATTGATTGATATGTTGGAGAAATTGCCCTTTCATTTTGTCATTTGTTGCCTAACAAAGCTAATGGAATAAAATTAATATTTTGATTCAAGATTGATGTTTATGCCTCCTATGATTGGTATAATTAGATTGAATAGTACTGCCTCAATAAGTCCAAGTATATACCCAGAAATACCTAAGATTAATGGCATTCCTATCATCGCTCAAAATGCTAGGAATGTCCCATAGCTCAAACCAGGAGTTTCAGTGCTAGTAATCATTTCCATACTTACTAAAAAGTCAATGACTAGACCACCAAAAGAATAGATGATTCCGCAAAGTAAACCAACAATTGAGGCAAGTATTGCTTGAAATTTTGCCAAGGTGAAAATATTGAGCTTTTGGATACTTTTCATCATGAATTCCTTTTGATCTAAGTCGAAATATCTGGTTGTTATTGTAAGTTAATCAATTAATGAGGGGCTAGTAAGTGAATTGTTATTGATTTCGGAAAACATACACTATGTAATCGAGATCAATATTATTCAATTGAATAAAATGCGTAACATTGCCTCAAAGAAAGAATAGCGTGAAAAAGTTAATATATGTAAGTGACCCACAATGCGGTTGGTGTTATGGGAATGGTGAAAATATTCTTAGTATATACAATGAATTTAAGGCTGATTTTGAATTCGAATTGTTGAATGGTGGAATGTGGATTGGTGAACATGCCCCTACTGGTGGTGAGAAAACATCGGATTATATCCAATCTCAAGCACCTAGGTTGATGTCCTATACTGGTGTAGAGATATCTGAGGCCTATTTCGCAATGCTAAAAGATCCAAAGTATGTGTTGAGTAGTTTGGAACCTTGCTCTGCAATAATGGCCATTAAACAAATGGCGCCTGACTTTGTGTTTGAATTCTCTAAAGAAATCCAGAAAGCTCAATTTGTTTTGGGAAGTAGGTTGGAGGAAATAGAAAGTTACTTGCCTATTTTAAATAAAATGGGCTTAAGTAGTGACGAGTTTCAGAGTCTTTGGTTGACCGAAAAAAATCTTGAGCTATGTATGGCTGAGTTCGATATTGCAGATAAAATTACAAATGGATTTCCAACCTTATTGTTGCAAGATGAAAAAGACCTTAAGGTATTGGCCTCAGGATATTTTAACTTGGAAGAAATGAAAGAGAATTTAAAGGATTTGATAAAGGATTAGCACGGTTGCTAATCCTTTATCAAGGTTTATTCTTTCAGAGGAATTAAAAATCACATAAAGTAACTTATATAATCCCTTGTTTTTGCGTTTGTTCTTTTGCAGTCTGCAGGTTCAATCTGAATTTTGTTTTTAACCTTAAAAAACGATCTTCGAATATTTTCTTTGAAATATAAGACACTAATATTACGCTTGCTGTCAAAATAAAATAAAAGACCACGGTAGATGCTAGGTCATTCATTTTTGCTAATTGAGCTTTGAAAAGCAATACCATTCCGAAAATTATCAGCATGTGGTACATGTATATCCCGTAAGAGATTCCCCCAAGGAATTCGAAAATTCTATTGTTAAGTTTAATGATTGACTTTTTATTCACTGATATGTTGACAATAAACCAGGCGAAAATTGACATCAATAATAAAGAGGATGCTATTGGTGTAGCGAAGAGATAGTCAAATAGTATGCTATTCTCTTTGAGAAATTTGAATCCGAATATCCTTAAAAGAATAAATGAAATCATGATTATTTGAAATGCTTTTGAATAGAGAAAGCTAGGTTCGATTTCTTTTTGTCTATTATAAATAATGTATGCTGCTAATCCACCTATAGCCATAGCTTCAAATTTCAACATTTGTATCAGCTTAATTACTTCAGGAGATAAGTTTAAGCTAGGAATGAGGAGAAGTAATAATATTTTAAAAATAATGACACCTAATATTATTTTTATAATATGCTTTTTAAAGGTCTTATAGAGTGGTGCCCAAAAAATATAAAATAATTCTTCAACCCCAATAGACCATAGCGGTTCTAATAAATGATGTCCAAATAATATGTTAACCATAAATGGAGAGAAAAAGATATAGTACCATATTACATCATTGAATTCATAGGGGAATTCATAGGAATGTCCAATTAATTTTAAAACGTATGGAATCACTAATGTTCCAATAATTATAAGTAGGAAGTATAAGGGCCAAATTCTCAATATTCGTCTTTTATAAAAACTCCTTACTGAAACTGTATTCGTTCGATTCAGTTCTTTTAAAAGTAAATACGAAATTAGAAATCCACTCAATACAAAGAAGAAGGTTACAGCAATTCCCCCATTATTGAATATGGAAAATTGCTTTAAATTGAATATGTCATATTTAGATCTTATTTGTTCAGCATGATGAATAACAACTAAGTATGCTGCGAAAAAACGCAAAGTATTCAGTCCGTTAAAGTATTTTATCTCCTGGTACATTTTTCTTTTTTGTTATTCATAAATAATAAATTCGGACTAAAAGTATTGGATAGGTTCCCTTTAAAACTTTTTCGCCATCGCGCAAGGTAACTATTCATTTTTCATATTGTTGTATGTCGTTTTTAATTTCGTTCTATTTCCTGATACGGTAGGTCTTCTAATTGTATTTTGCTTATTCCTATTTAGATTTTCTTTGAGTTATGTTTTTCCTCCTTAAAATAATCGAATTCTATTCATACTGGTTATCTTAATTTGGTTTTAATTGTACTTGGGTGATTGAAAAATATGAAAGCAAATACGATAGCTAGTACACAATAAATCATTGTCAGGATAATAAACACAATGGGGTGTTGATCAATTTTTGATACCACCTTTAGTAAGGTTAGTGCTCCAATTCCAAAATGCATAAAATTACCAATGGCAATTGGACGATTATAAATTCCTCCTATGTGGGCACCTTTTGCCATCCAATTCATCATTGCAAAACCCAGATATAAAGCACCTGATATTTGAAGAAAAAAGCTGGGGAATTGTGAGTTTTCATTATCCAAAAAGATTAATATTTCATCCGGTAAAAAGGAGAGTAGTACTCCGAGGATTCCTAATAAGATTGCACTACTGGTTAAAACTAATTTTGTATTCATAGCTGTTTTTAATATTGTTGGGGGGAATGAAAGGATACGTTATAGCTAGTTGCTGTTTTTACGAATGGATTTGAAATTTATATTTTAAAAGTATAATGGGATTTTACGGTCTATATATTCCATAAAATTGTACAATTTCTCTCCTAAAATGTCCTTTTGAACTTTTTTTGAGTCGAGTTCATACTGCGAATAGTTTTGAGTATGTCCTGTATAATTGAAATCTATCGGTCTATTCAAAATTTGAAAAGAAGCTAAAGTTAGACCTATGCAAAAGATAGATAGGGTCATTTTTGTTTTTACTCGATATAAGGTATTAGGAAGGATATTTATTATAAGGTTTAAAAGGATGATTGTGCATATGATTAAAAAAATATCGTAATTATTCCACCACCATATTTTTCCAAAACCACCTAGGTATTCCTTGTTCGGAAAGATTAGGTTTACGCCTCCCCAAACGCCCGAAGGGGTAGGCATATCTTCCAATAGGTGAAACAGAAATGCGCCAAAAAAGGTGGCATATCGCAGTTTTAATTTTATTAGGAAATCAAGAGTTTTACCCTTAGCGTTTAGCTTTTTCAGAATCATCATTAATAATGTGAAAAGTATCAAAAGTAGAATAGGAGCTAATATGGAATGAAAGGCTCCATGGTGAGAATACCAAAGCTTTGAAAAGTAGATTTCTTTCCCAGAATATTGAAGGTTTAATGGGCCGCCAATTACAGAATCAAACTTAGACCAGAGGGATATAGCATCAAAATCTGGAAGTGCTCCACCTAAAGCACCAATTCCAAGTAAAGTAGCTTTATCTTTTAGTCCTCTTTTGGAAAAGGAGGCGATAACCGTTCCTACGGCAATACCTGTAAGTGTGTGTGAAATGATGTCCATGAATGATGATTGTTATGCCTAAGGTAATAATAAGGATTGAGTACTTGGTTGAATAGTGGGGAGGTGAAGCTACGGGGTAATCTTTAATAGTCTTGGTTGTATGTGTATTATTATGTTAATCAGATGTTTATGTTTTATTTTTTTCAATTTTAATACATTCAATTTTGTATCTTTAGGAATGTCTCATTAATACTAATAAATTATGAATTGGATATTATATATTGAAAACATCAAGCGTGCAAAATTTCTATTTTATTCTTTAGTTGGATGTTTGTTGATTGGTAGCTTCTTCGCTTGTAAAAAGGATGATGATAGCGATAGTTATTCTCCAGTAGATATAATTATTGTAGTTGATAATTCTGGGGATATGAAAGCCGAAATTCAAGGCCTGACTGAAAATGTATACATCAGTCTTGCAAAAGAGCTAGAGGATAAGAAGATTGATTATAAAATTATTCTTATTGGTAAATATGGAATGATTGATAATGCAGAAGTCTGTATTGAATCACCATTAAGTGGTATTGCTAACTGTAGTACTCCACCTTTTCAGCCGGTGAACACGGTTCAATTTTTTCATTACTCAGTGGAGGTGAGTAGTACAAATTCTTTGTGTAAAATTTTGGAGACCCTTCAGCAACCTGATGAATACAGTTTAGCACTTAATGGATGGATAAGTCTATTAAGATCCAATTCATCTAAATCTTTTATAGAATTGTCCTCAGATGGAGTGGATTGTTTTTCTGGTATTGGTTACAATGATTTAAATACTATTGCCGGAGGAACGATCGTAGCGCAAGCCTTTAATGCAGCATTGATAAATTTGTCTCCGGACCATTTCGGAACTTCCTCAAACCCAAATTATAGTTTTTATAGTATTATTGGAATTCCAGATAAAGACGCCAATGATCCTGGTATTCCATATTCGGACACTGATGCGATGATAAGTGAGGAATGTGTTGGGGCAGTAAACCCTGGGACGGGATACCAAGGAATAAGTAGACTAACAGGTGGTCTGCGCTTTTCAGCTTGTGAAGCTGCTAATTATGAATTGATATTTAATGAATTGGCACAATCGATTATAGATAAGGCTTCTGATTGAAGTAATATCTAAATTTTAAGGAACCATTGAACCGAATAAAGATTATTCCATGTCAGAATGAAATGAGAATACTTGGTCAATATTCTTTACCATTGTACCACTATGGCTTTTCCTGTTTGTGAAGGGCAGATATATTCGCACTTACCACAGCCCACACATTTGATTTCATCAATAATAGGAATTTTATTTTCTCCAATTTTTAGTGCGTCAAATTCTTTTGGACAACTTCTGGAACAATAGTCACAATATTGACCTTGCGTAACCAAACAGTTTTCTGCAAATATTTTAGCTGTTCCAATTTTAGGTGTTTTTTCTGTTTTTACTAATGCTCCTTTTGTACAAGCTGTTATACAAGGAAAGTCGATGCAGAATTCACAGGCTTTTTCACCGAGCTCTAAAAATGGGGTTTCTCCATAAATTTTAGCTTCTGTGAACGTAGGTTTAAATATGACATCGTGAGGACAAGCGTTTATACAGTCGTTACACCTTGAACAAAGGAGTAAAAATTCATCTTCCAAAACTGCTCCAGGCGGTCGAGTACCGATCCTAGGTATTTTCTTTTGGATTTGCTTTTCAATAATATTACCGCTTTTTTTAAACCCGAATTTGAAAAAATCTCTTCTGTTAATAGGCGCATCCTCTTTCATAATCCCGTACTTTTCATAATCATAGGTTGGTAAATAAACCAAATTGCTAAAATCCCAAATGCTAATAATAAAGCAAAATAGGTATAAAACAAAATTGTTTTTGATCGTACTTGTGTTGAAATTTGTTGTACTCTTTGCCCCAGAACTTTTACAGAATAATAAAATCCAATTGAAACAACTGTTAACTGTAAATAACGCAATACATCTGGATTGATGAATGGTTTAGGCATGTATTGAGAAAGACCAAATAAATTCCAACCATAGCCCATTGGATCATTGATGACTGGTACTAAATAGGCTGTTTCTACAAATAGATGCATAGAATTGTGTCCTAAATGATAGCCTAAGGTGATAGGAATAAAAGCATATACCAAATGTGTTTCTGCTTTTTTGCTGCAGGTGTAATTACTGACGAGCATACCAACTCCTTTTAAAAAAAAGAAACTAAAAGTGAGCAACAATAACATCAGAATGGTAAAAGAACCAATATGATCTAAATGAAATATTTGAGTAATTTGAGCCATCCAATCATACCAAATCTTAGTCATGGTAATACCATGAAAAAAGGTAAGAATTAATATAACATAGGCTAGAATAGCCTCATCTTTTCTGCTATTTTTAATACTTGCTAAGTCTATCCCTAAAGGTCTTGCCTTCAACGTTAAATTGTCCTTTTGGCAAGATCTGATACATTCTGTACATAAGGTACAGTATGTGTTTTGACTCAGTTTAAAAGGTTTTTCGAAAGTAGGGCAGGGGGTTGTAGTATCTGTTCCAGTTATGCATTCTTTGGTTTTGCAGGTTCTACAAACATCATCATCTTTTTTACGCAGTTCTATAGGCGATATTTGTGCATACAGACCACTTATCCTTCCTACCAAGCATATATACCTACAGAATACTCTCTTTTCATAAATCAGAGCGAATAAAATAGCCGCTCCCACCATGATAAATCCTAAAATTGCAGTGAGATATGAATTCCTGGTTATATCAAAGCCCAATTCTAACCATGTAAGAATAATGAAAAAGGCCATGGCAGGGTAAACATTCGCTAATGATTTAGGGAACTTCAGGTTTAAGCTGAGTGTCTTCTTTTTTAGTTTATGTAACCACCCGAACTCGAACAAGTTTGCAAAGAAATCCCATGGGCAAACTGCACAAAAAATTTTTCCAAAAAATGCTACAAAAAAGATGAGAATTGTCCACCAAAACAACCAAGTGAAACCAGCTGCCAAACTTGTGTATTTTCTACCGTAAATACCAGTAATTAATACAAAAACGAATAGTATAGCAGGTAGTAAACGAATAGAAAATGAGAAGTATCTCCAATTAACTAATTTTTTTACATAGTGGTTCTGCAACAAGTCAATTCGATTTGGAGATTGCGTGATCGAGGGATTTACGGAATGTATTTTTCTATAAAAGAAAATCCCAACGAGTAAAAAAAACAGTATTACAGCAAATTGCTCAAATCCAGCGAATTTGATATCTTCAGACGAGGAGGGCAGACACCATCTTACATCTATTTGCAAAAACATACTACGCAACCAGAACGTCATTTTTTCTATCCGATATTTTTTTGATTACACCAACTACAACGAAAAATAATAAAATGATTAGGTACAATCCATAGCTGTCAAAGAACGAATTGGTAATCTCTATTGGCATATTAATTTTGACTATTTGCCCTTCTTTATCCGTGAAAATGGATTCTAAAATTAAATCATCCTGCTCAATGATTTCTGCTTTTATGGTATATATCCTTTCTTCTTCTTGTTTCATATTGATAAATCGCTTCACCAATTTACCGTGAGAATATATATTGAAGGCTGCTTCGCCCTCATAGGCCTTATCAGTATTTAAGTCGTACAGGTAAATATAAAACCGTACATCATTTGGAGAATCAACCATTTCCAATGATAAACCTTGGAAGTTATAGATAGTTGCAAAAACCGTATAATTATCACCTTCTTCAATGTATTCGAAAATAGGGACTTGCGGATAGTTGTCGAAATAATTATAATGAGGTAATCCTTTATAATGATGAGCACTAACCGTGTAATTATTAAAAAAAACACCCAATAACAAGATGAGTAGTAGGTTTTTTTTATACTTTTTTACTTTCTTCAATGGCTGTAGTATTTAGCATGGCAGTTAATTTGATGTTGTTGGTAGGACAGTTAGGGACGCATTTCATACATAAATGACAACTATTTAATTTATTGTTTTTTGGATATAAATCAATAGGACAAGCGTCATAACATTTGTGGCATCCCACGGGGCATTTAGACGGAACTGTTTTAAGTTTCACCAATCTTATTTTTCCTATTTGCGATAACAAAAAACCTGTTGGACAAATAGACTTACAAAATTGACCGGGTATTACAGCAATCTCGAAAAGAATAATCGCTAGTAAAAAGTAAGCGCCTATGGTGAAAGAGTGAAATATTATCAATGAAAATATTTCATGGGTAAAAGAGATATATGGTAAAATAAAATGCCATGTCCACATACCAAAAACATAACTAAGGATGAGCCCACCAAAAAATACAACGGCTCTGGTTTCAACGGGGATCTTTAAATTTAGCAGTGGTACATTGAAAAATAGCAGAACTTTCCTTATTCTTTTACTCAATGCATTGATTACAACCATTGGGCAAAGCCAAGAACAAAAAAACCGACCTAATAGAATGGCTAATAGGTAAGGGATTAATCCCCCAATAAAATACTTTAATGGAAAATGTACGGATGAAATAAGTTCACTTAACAATCCTAAAGGATCAGAAATTGGAATTCCAAATACGGTATAAGCCCAAAGAGATCCATTGTTTGACGTTGCGGCAATTACAGGATCTTCAAAAAGAGTATAAAAAGAATCAAGAGCATGATACACCCAACTTTCAATTATTCCATCAGATAGTCCAACAAGTCTTGAGTTGTTATAGGATATTTTAAAATTTGCGTACCAATTGCTCAATGGGATAAATACAAAAAAGGCAATCACTAAAAACAAACTTAGAAAGCGAAGTTTTTGAATCTTTGGTATGCGATTAGATCTCTTCATTTTAAGCCTTTTCATAATCTGGAATTATACGAATAGCCTGAGGCATGTGGATACATGCTTGTTCGCAAAGACCACAGCCCGTGCAGTAGTCAGCATTTATTTTCGGTTGTTCAAATAAACCAACAGTTATCGCTTTTCCTGGATAAGGGCAAGCACGATAGCAAACGCCACATGTTCTTCCAAAGTAGGAAAAGCAGAGACTTTCGTCAATTACTGCTAGTCCCATTTTAGAATTTTTTAATATATCCTCTTCAGATGTACTTATTGGTTGCAGTGCTCCTGTTGGACACACTTGTGTGCATATCATACATTGAATACAGCCCCTATTTCTTGGATTTATTACAGGAGTATGAACATTTTCTTCGCCATACTCAAACCCTGCCATTTCAATACAATTATTAGGGCATGCTGTCGCACATTTGTAACAACCAATACACTGTTGTTTAAAATCTAATTCAGCTAGCGCTCCCGGAGGTCTAAGAAAACGCTGCTTTCTTCGTTTTAACTTTTTTCGAAAGCCTATAAAAAAAACAGGTGTTAAAAAAATCAAACCTGAAAGTAAGGCAACAATAAACCTTCTTCTATTCACTAGCTAAAAAATTTAGTTTGAAATTCCCTCACGCAAGTATGAAATAATATCATCCATATCACTATCTGTAAGGTGGGCAATACCTTTTGCTCCAGCAAAAGACTGCATGGCAGTACCTACTCGTCCAGTAATTAGTGTTTGCTTGATATAGTCATCAGAAACCAACTTCAAAAAAGCTGCATTTCCAATACCCGTACCTGAACCACCTGCTATATAACCAACACCTTTCTCTCCATGACATGAAGCACAATAGCTAGTGAATAAACGATCTCCGTTTTTCGAATCACCATGACTTTTCCATGCTTTGTCTACCTGTACAGGTTTAAACAATTCATAGTCCTTTTCCCAAGAACGTATGAAGGCAACTAAATGATTGATATCCTTTTTTACATCGGGGATACTTTTGAAGGGCATCATCGTTGTTCCAGGTCTTCCTTCTAGAATAAAAGTTTTTATCAACTCATCATCAGCTAGAGAAAGAAAATCTTGGTTGTTTATGCTAGGACCAAAACCTATTTTCCCCTTTCCATCTGGTTGATGACAGGCGGTACAATAAGTTTCAAAAACTGTACGGCCTTTGGCTTCTTCACCTGCAATAAATTTTCTAGAAGGCTCATTTTTATCATTTCCTCCACAGCTTGCTATAATTAAGCCTAGAAAAAGTGTTACAAAAATAGTATATATGTTATTTCTTACCATTGATGTTTTAAGTTTAGGATGTTATTTTTTTAATCTTAGCAGCTAGTTTTTTAAAGTCGACTTGTCCTGATACAGGATCATACGCACGATTTGAAACTCCATTTACCAACCATTTGTTTTTCTTTGGATCGGCAGAATCGGCAACGGATAAATTCCATGGACTAAACATATATCCTTTAGGAACTGTATTTCGAGCAGGTTTCACAGTTGAATCTAACCCTATAGAAACACGAGCCTGATACGATCCTCTTCTTGTTGTAATTTCAGCCCAATCCCCGTCAGATAATCCATATACTTTTGCATCATCTTTATGCATTTCTATATACATTTCAGGAACCAGTTTTCTTGTTGTACCACTACGAATAGTTTTAGCAGTATGGAAGTGTTCATATACAACACCTAATCCTAGCCACATTGGATATTCCTCATCTGGAAGATCTGGAGTCAATGCCATATCTCTAGCCTTCACCAATAAATCATTATTATCTATGGCATAGAAATCTTCATGTCCTTTAGCACCAAATTTCATCAGTTCTTTGGTCACCTCTTCCCTTTGGGAATAATCTTGATTACAAAAGTGCATATGCATTTTACCATCTTTATGACGGAATGCTCCATATGGTTTATCGTCCCACTTCAATTCTTCATGCTCTAGTCCTAAATATCTACGCTTTACACCACCTTTTGCAGCGATACCAGCTGTAGGAGCAGGCCATTGAATTCCTCGAAGATCTCTAATTTGTTGATAAGGAGATTTACCGGTCATTTCTTCAACCTCTAATATCCCAGTCATATCAGCATCAGTTCCTTTAGATGCTCTACAAATATCACGGAAAACTTCTTCCGGGTCATAGAAACCATTTGCCTTACGCTCATAAGGAACAATTTTCTTAGCATCAAGCCCTAAACGTTCCGCTATCATCTTCATCTTATCAATTACCATATCCATGTCTGGACGGGTACCTTTGATTGGATTTGCAGTACCATCAACTACATAAAATCTTCTTTCAGATTGAATATATGTTCCTCCTACCCATTCACCCCAAGTTGCAGCAGGTAAAATAACATCTGCATACAAATTGTTTGGAGCTTGTGTGTAAATTTCTTGAGCTACAGTAAACATTTTAGTAAGCGCAGGTCTTACAAGATTATGGCTGTCTGGTAGATCAATATGAGTTGCATAAATAAGGAACATAGCATCTACTTCCCCTTTTAATGCACGCTCCATCATTCCAATAGCCATCCCTCGATTTTGAAGAGAAGCTACTTTATCTAATCTGGATTTTGGGATTCCCCAATGCTTAGCTATATGCGCTCTGTGTTTGTCATCATCTATACCAATATTAAAAGGTAAACGACCTGTTAACCCTCCGGTCAATCGTTCCCCCATGGCATTTGGCTGTCCAGTTTGAGAGTGAGGTCCACATCCTGGTCGACCAATATTCCCTGTAAGAACCATTAAATTCACTAAACTCATAGTGTTATGTTGACCATGAATGTGTTGATTGTATCCAATTCCCCAATAAGATAATACACCACCTTTTCCGTTTGTTTTACCTTTGATAGATGCCTTGGCCCAAACGGCTGCTATTTTATAAATTTCTTCTGCAGGGATCATGGTCATATGTTCAACATCTTTCGGGTTGAATCCTGCTTTTACTTTTTCTATATAATCTTCCCAGCCAGAAACATGTTCTTTTAGTAGATCATAATCTACAGCTTCTTCGTGCTTTTCCAATATTGCATATGCAATAGCATTGTGGATAGAAATATCACCATTCAATGTTTGGAAGTGGTACGAATTATTAGGATTGATTTCCTCAAGTCCTTGTACAGTCCCAGTTCTACGTGGGTCTACAACTAGTGAAGGAATGTTTTTGTTCTTTTTATGATCTGCAACTCTCCAATATAGGATTGGATGAGAACCTCTGGAGTTATGTCCCCAGAAAGTAACCATGTCACACATCTCAATATCATCGTAACAAGTTGGAGGGGTATCAGAACCTAAAGATTTAAAGTATCCTGTTACTGCAGAAGTCATACACATTCTTGCATTGGCTTCAATAGTATTGGAACCAATAATCCCTTTCATAAAGATATTTTCAAGATATTGCCCTTCAACAGACAACTGACCGGAACCATAAAGACCAACGGCGTTTCCACCCTTTTTCTTGATAATGTCTACTATTTGATCAACAATTATTTCTTCCGCTTCTTCCCAAGTTGCCTCTCTAAATAAAGAAGGATCAAAACTTCCTTTTGTTTTCGATACATACCCAGTAAGTGGGTTTGACATATCTTTACGAATTAAAGGTTTTGTAAGTCTGTCTACATAAATTGCTTCTGCAGATGCCAGCCCCTTAATACATTGTAGTCCTTTATTTGTAGGGTGTTTAGGATCGGGTACAACCCCAATTATTTTCCCTTTATTATCAGTCTTTATAATAGATCCACATCCAACACCACAATAAGGGCACTGCGCTAGAATATCACCTTTAACTTGATTTCCATCATACGTTAATTCATATTCCTCAGGTTCTGTAGATTGACTAGGTTGTTGTGCATTTGCTTTACCGCCAAGCATTGCCATAGCGGCTGCTGTGGTTCCTAAAGCCGCAGAAGATTTTAAGAAATCTCTTCGGTTAGAATTAAATAAATCTTCTTTGGAGGAGAAGTACTTATCACCCTTTTTATTGCCTTTCATAAAATGTGTGAATATGAGTTAGTAGTTGATAGTAAATAGTGAATTGGAATTATGCCTAAGCAGAATGCCAAGTTTTTAAAAAACGATCACTAATACTATGACTCTAAACATATAAAAGCATTAATATGTTGAGGATAGGCTATTTATCAATTTTACTATTTCATCTCTATTGGCATGTATTCCTTCTATTTGATAAATAATTTCACCAGATTCATTTAATAGCGAAATAATATTGGAATGCCCATACATCCCATTTTCAAATTTTTTATAACCGAATCCTAATAGTTTAGAATATTGGTAGGTGTCATCTTTACTTCCTCTCAAGAAATGCCACTTATCATTATCTAATTCAAATTTTGAAGCGTATTGTTTCAATTTTTCAGGACTGTCATTTTCTGGATCTATGGTAACTAATATATAATTGGTATTCGCTTTTGCTTTTGAGGTTAGATCATCTTCAATGTTTTGAAAATCGGCGATTAGATTAGGGCAAGCATAGTCGCAGTTTGTGAAAATCATTGTAGTTAGGTGTAATTTCCCATGATAATTTCCCAGTTGATGCTTCTCTTTGTTTTGATCAGTCCATATAGCATCTAATTTAAATACAGATTCCTTGGAATGTTTATTGATTAGATTCATTTCTTCTACCTCAATTTCTTTTACCAAAAGCATATGGCATACAGGACAATTTCCCGGTTTATTACTTTGACTATTTTCGCAATTCATGGGGCAGAGATAAGTGGCCTGTACAACCCCTGAGGAGGGATCTTTCGCAGCGTTATTGCATGACGAAATGGTAACAGTCATTAGACCTATTATCAAAATAGTAAAAAACTTTTTTAATAATGATGGCAGCTGCTTTGGAAATGAAATTGTCATAGTGTTCAGGAATTCTTGTTGATGAACAAAGGTACTATAAATACTGATTTGATTGATAGAAGTGTAATTAGCCTTAATCTGAGAGAAAGTGAAATTCAATTAATTTATATTCAAAAAGGGTATTTATAATTTATAATTTTAATTTTGAAGGAATTAAATTATTATGACTTATAAAATTGTTTACCCCATTTTAGTACTACTTGTTTTTGCATCTTGTGTGAATAAACCAAAGGTGGTTGAAGAAAGTCAAGTAGTAGGCCAAAGACAAGAATCCCCAGCGTTTTTGTTTGATAAAAATGTAGAATTTAATCATGTACTTGAATTTCAAAAAGAAAGTACTGCAGGCTCTTTGGGCTTTAAAGGTAATGTGGCTAAGGTCACCCAAACAAATTACTGGTATAAAAAGCAAAACGAAGAAACGATTAAAGTAGCGAAAAAGTTAAAAACAACGATATACGCTTTTAATGAGAGCGGGCAGTTGACGGTTAATAATAAATATGCTGATGATGAAGAACTATTCTTTACAAATAAATATAGTTATGATGATGAAGGTTTTTTGACCGCATCTTTCAAATCAAATAAAGCTCGATTTGTGGTTAAAACAGTGCCGATTTACAGTCAAGAAGGAATTATAATGAAAGAGGAACATTACAATAGTGATGGGATTAAAATTGGTGAATCAGGGATTGATATAAATTTAAAAGATAGTACCTTAATAAAAACAACAACCTGGTCCCATGCGCTAACAAAAAATAGGATTGTCAATAAAATTGATTTGAATGCTAACTTGATTTTGGGGATTCATTATGAAGCAAGTTTAAACAAAGAATTTAATCCTTTTGCGGAGACTGTAGAGGAGTATTGGTATGATGGGATGTTACGAGTGGTAAAAGAAAAACAGTATACACCATGGGGGATGGAAGCGTATAAAAACAGATTAAAAAGAACCATTGAATACAGCTATAATGATCAGATTTTGGAAGAAAAAACTGTAATTCAAAAAGGTAAATCACCAACTATTTTTCGTTATACATATACATTTGATCTTACAGGAAATTGGATAGAAAAAACCATTACGAAAAATGGTGATACCGAAAGTCAATTCCAAAGAGAGATCCAGTATTATTAAGGAGTGGAACTCATAATGACTATATCGGTTATTCCGATTGACGGGCGTAGCAGTCATTGTGAAAGATCGTTTTAACACCTAATTTATATAAAAGTATAGGTATTGATTTCTATTGCTAAGATCCCAATTCACTGGATGATTTAGTGCTGTAAATCCTAGTGTTTGTTCCCTAGAGCAATTGAATATTTTAGATTATATGCTTTATCAATTACAGAATTCTAATGAAGAATTTAACCAAATAAAAAAAGAATTCAATGATCAGAAGATCGATGAATTCTTTTTTTACCATCCTTCTCGATTTACAAAAGCAGAATTTAAAGCCTTATAAATTACTAGGGGATAGGCATAGTTGTTTTTTTTTATTCAATAGGCTTAGAACGTTTGATGTATACTTAGTTGTAATTGTTGTTTGTTCCAATTATTGGTGTTTTGATTCATTAATCCAAATTGAATCTTTAGATCGTTTTTTAACATATATCCTATAGCGGTATAAAATCTATTTCGGTCGAAGATTTCCACTTCTTTGTCTTTCCCAATCTTTCGCTGTCCATTTATGAATACTTCGTTGTATAAGGATAGATATACAGTCTTTTCCTCGATTTGAGCTTTATTAAGTGGGATAGTTAAAAACAAATTATACCTATAGCGCGTACGGAAATCTTGATCTTCAACAAATCGCTGTTCGAATCTTATTCGGTGGTTTAGTAGAAACCGAGTTCCAATTTTAGTTGGGTATAAAATTTCTTGATAAATTCTACTTTCTACTGTGGTGGATTTATCCGATCCATAAGTTCCAGTTGTGATATTCCCATAGCCCAAAGTAAACTTAATATTTGTATCACTTGGTTTATAGGTAAGGCCTCCTCTTAATAGTAATTGCTCAAGGTCACCACCAATATCCCAATTTCTAAATTGGATATCCCCTTGGACACCCCATGCACTTTCCTTAAATGAATGGTTGAAAAAATACATATACCAGGCACCTGTTTCTTTTTCATTTATTTGTGCTACCCCTACTGTAGGTGTAAGTAGAAATAAGCTTAGGCAAACGAGTAGTAATTTTCCCTTCATGTTGTTTTTTTTTAAGGTTTCTAATTTGTCTTGTTTGAGCATTCTTAAGCGATTTTAAATGTACTACATATGGGTTTAACTGATAACAGAATTTTTAAATTTTGTTATCAGTAATAGTGATAATTTTATATTAGTCATTTCGATTGAATCTGAAATAGAATTGAATCGGTATTTCCTGCCTCAATAAATTGAAAACATGAAAATAGTTTCCATGTAAAATAAATTATTTGTAGTTTTGCCAAAGACATTACAGAGAGATGAAAAAAATAGACGAGGCGTTAAAAACCAAATTTGCGAATAATAAACATCGGTTTATTAGCAACCTTGTCTTTACATCAAATTGTTTTCAGAATTTATTTATTGACTTTTTGAAACCTTATGACATCTCTCCTCAGCAGTATAACATTTTAAGAATCTTAAGAGGAAATGGAGACTGGGTTAGCATGAATGTTATTAAAGAATTGATGGTTGACAAAGCTCCAAATGCGACTCGATTATCGAATAAGTTATTGGATAAAGGATTGGTGGAGAGAGAAAGGAGTGAAAGCGATAGAAGGGTGGTCTATTTGAAGATCAATGTTGTAGGAATGGACTTGTTGAAGAAAATAGATGAGGACGATTCCGGAAGTCACCAGGATTATTTCGGTCGTATTACAGATGAAGAAGCTAAACAGTTTAGCGATATTTTGGATAAAATAAGGGGTTAAAAAAAAAAATTACCCAAATATTTTACATGGAAAATAATTACACGGAAAATAAAAAGAAAAAAATTATGGTTGTATTGGAGTCATTAAAATGGAGATCTGCGATTAAAAAATTTGATCCAACTAAAAAGGTCAGTCAAGCTGATCTTGAAAAATTGCTTGAAGCAGCCAATTTAGCGGCTACATCAGGAGGGCTGCAGCCATTTAAAGTAGTTGTGATAGGAGATGGAGCATTGAAATCACGACTTGCTCCGCATGCTTATGGTCAATCACAAATAAAGGACGCCTCCCAATTATTGGTTTTTGCAATAGAGACGGATATTAGCGAGAAGACGGTTGAAAATTATGTGGAAAGAGCAGCTGAACTAAGAGGACAGGGCAAGGAGTCATTAATTGGTTTTTCTGATTCCATGAAAATGTACATTTCTTCCATGGATGCTGATGCTAAGATCGCTTGGGGAAAGAACCAAGCTTATATTGCTTTGGGAACTGTTTTAGCAGCTGCTGCAGAAATGAAGATAGATACCTGTCCGATGGAGGGGTTTGATGCTATCCAGTTTGAGGATATTCTAGACCTTAGCTCAAAAAAGCTAAAGCCAGTATTAGTACTTCCTATTGGATATCGATCTGAGGAGGATGTGCATTCCAAAGAGGCTAAAATTAGGAAGAAGAGAGCCGATTTCGTTTTAGAACTTAATTAAGAATTACTATGAAAAAGAGAGATTTAATTATTTACAAAATAATCACTGGATTATTCACTGCATTGGTATTGATGGGGGCAAGTCAATATTTTTTCAATCATGAGGTAGTGGTTGGTATGTTCAAAAGTCTTGCATTTCCCACTTACCTCATTTACCCTATGGGTATAGCTAAGGTTTTGGGCTTAGTGGCTATTTGGTCCAATATATCTAAGAGATTGAAGGAATGGGCTTACGCTGGCTTTGTATTTAATTTCCTATTGGCAATTTCAGCGCATATAAATGTGAATGACGGTGAATTTATGCCGGCAGTAATGGCCTTACTGTTTGTTATAGCTTCCTATGTCTACGATCGGAAGGTTCATGCAGTAGTGTAAAAATAAAAAGGGAGCAATTGTGATGATTGCTCCCTTTTTTGTTTTGGAAAGGTTCGAAAAAAATAGTGTAGTAGCTAAGAGGGTTAGAGGGGCCTCTATAACTAGCTTTTTACCATTTCTTCACTTCGTTTATCACAAGTGGTGTTCTGATGATAATTTCTTTGGTTTCCCCGTTTGTTATCCAAGGAGCAGCAATGGATACATATTCTGCCAATTTATTTTAGTTTAATGTCCATTTCAGCTTCATTCACCTCAATATCCACCTTTTTCCATTCAGGTCCTGGATTAATGTCTTTTTCTACTGGTTGTACAATCATAAATAGCTTTGTTAGATAGTGTACTTCAACCATTCTTTGATTCCGACCTAAAGCACCAACATCTTGCATTTGATATTCTATTTTTTTATTGGCTGAGTGTATATTTTGATAATGAATTGTCTGCGTTTGCCAAGCTGCTGATGAAAAAAGGAATTCTAATGGTCCAATGGTTAGAATCCCTATAATGGATACAATTGGGAGGAGGATGGTAGCTAGCTTCTTTTTCCAATTGATCTTCCTCAATATAGTATTGGTTAAGACCAAGGGAGACAATAGAATAAGTCCTAAATAGCAAAATGATTTTATTTCCTGACTCTTGATCTCAAATGAGCTAATAGCATCCATCAGAAAAAACACAACTATAATAAGGTATAGCCCATTTAATAACTTTGATAGACGTTTTCTTAGTGTCATAGTTTTGCGATCATTCAGTTTTGTCTTATCTCCGTTTAGTGCTGCTATTTATCTGACCAGACAGCTAATTCATTTTTCGAAGGATCTAGGAAGTGAAATCTACGCCCACCTGGAAATGAAAAAATATCCTTTGCTATTTCTCCTCCTGCAGCTAGAATCTTACCTTTTATTTGGTTGAGGTCTTCATGGTATAAAACAACTAAGGCACCGTTTATACTGGCATCTTCTGTTTTTTCAAAACCACCTTCAAGTCCGCTGTTGGAAAAAGCAGTATACGCTGGACCATAATCTGTAAAGGTCCAATCAAATGCTGTGGTATAGAATTCCTTTATTTCCTCAAGGTTTTTTGCCTTGAATTCAATATAGTTGATATGGTTGTTTTTTTGTTTCATTTTTTTTATCCTATTCTTATTCAGCCTACTACATACAGTCTGCATTGTCTGATAAGTGGAACCTCTTATGAATTTAGGGTTTCTGAAATTTATCCAGAAGTTGAACCCCAGAATCAGTATTATCTATTTCTCAAGTACTTATTTAGTATTTCCTATAAAAACGAAAATAAGCTTTGATTTGTTCGATTAGAAAGTATCGTAATCGGCATTGGAAAACTGAATTTCTGTTGGGTCAATAGTATTGTCAATCATATAAAATCCGATTGGGAGACTTTTTGTAGGAGTATTTTCATTCTTTAAAATATCAAATAACCAGTGGTTTTTACTTAAGTTGAAAATTACTTTTTTACAACCTAATCTACGTGCCAATTCCTTAACAGTTTCTATCAATTTTGCTGATTGACTATCGTCTATTTTACCTACTTCACCAATATATAAATGAGTTTGGGCTTTTATTAGTAATTGGAAGTCGTTAATCAAAACCACATATGTATTTTTTTGTTTCAATTTATACTCAAAGAAGGCTCTATCTTTTTTTATGTTACCTTTTACCTTCGAGAAATTGAAGGAATCAAAATTAATTTGATCAATTTCAATACAATATTTGGCTGTTCTATTTCTTGCAAATCTCTCATAGAAAGGTTTTAATTTTGAGAATTTTGATGACAGCTCGCAAAGAGGGATTGTTGTTATGTTAAAAGTAAAACGTTGCATAAAGCCATGGAATTCCCATTCCAACTTGTGTTTAAATCCAGGGTAAGAATTTTCATTTGGAAATCCAAAAACCATTTTTATTCCTTTTGCCCTAGATAGCATGTAGGTTTCTTTAGCTAATTTGGTGAATAGTCCTTTCTTTCGATGTTCCGGAGCTGTCATTGTATCCCCAGATTGGGCAACTAAACAATCTTGTGTTTCGTAAATTAATGTAATTGGGAAAACTCCATAATATGCCGCGAGCTCATTACTTTCACTTTTAGCAAGTATCCCTATATTTTTTAAACCAAACATTTCAGTGTCATATTTTTGTTTTACATATTCTATTGAATGTTTAGAACCAAAAGTTAGTTGATGTAAATTCTGAATATCTCTGTATGAATTATCGGTAATTTGTTCTGTTTTATACATCCTTAACGTAATTTTAGTTAATCCCTTTTTTCTTGAAAGCCATATTTAATACAAGCATATTTGAATCAAATGTGGTGGTGGAAGAAATACCATGTCTATTCATAATCCTTGGATCTGTATAATCTTTTGAGGATTTATATTTAACCGCAAGCTGACCGTTATAACCAATTTCCTCAGCAATATTTTTTACAGTCTCATTGTAGCTTCCATCAGGATATGCAATTAAATTTATATCTGACCCTAAAGTTTTGTTCAATAATTCTTTTGAAATATGCAATTCTTTCTTGGCGGCTTGAGGATCAATCTCTGCTAAATTAAAGTGTCTATGACTGTGTGAACCTATGGTGACTAGACTAGATTTCGATAACTCAATTAATTCCTCTTTATTTAGTAATTTCCAGACCTCTTCTGGTAACGATTCAATTTTAGTCTTTAGATTGTATTTTTTTTCCAAAAATTTCAATACATCATCTCTTTTGTCATAAGGTAATGATTTTATAAAATCAGTAAGTTCTATATTCTCCTCTTTACAATATAAATTTGTAAAAGTCATATTGTTGATCTCTATAGATTCATTTTTATAGAAATATTTTAAAGCTGAAATAAGCTCTGACCAGAGATAGTTGTCTTCATTCTCCTTAACACATATTGAAGAAATAAAAAACGTGGTAGGGATATTGTATTTTTTAAGTAAAGGTAAGGCTGTAGTTAAATTATTTTTAAACCCATCGTCAAATGAAATAGTTATATATTTCTTGTTTAGCTTTTCTCCTTTTAATACTTTTTTAAAGGATTCATTTACACTAATTATTTCAAAATTTTCTTTGTAATATTTTAAATGTTCTTCAAATTGCTTTTCCGTAATATGTCGTGGTGAAAAATAACTACTGTCAGTAGTGACAACCCCATGATACATGATATGAAGTATTGAATTTTTAGCTTGATTTCTCAAAAGTTTATCTATACCTATTCTCATTGCAATTGGAAAAACCAATTTTCGTGCTATTGTTTTTGTAAGCTTCATTTTGATAAATTTGATCTAACGTTTGACTAAAGTTTTATTGCTGTTAGGGATGAAATAGCCATGAAATTTAGGTTTTGTTATCTGCTTCTTTTTCGTCCAATGTAATAATTATTTTCTTGTTAAGCATTTGAATTTTACCATATTTTCCTTGTTCAAACCCTAATTTTTCTAGTCATTCCCCATTAATATAATTTCAGAAAACTCTATTCAATGATAGTATGCGCTTGGTTGAGATTGAGAAACAATTTTTAATAGTCATTCAATGTAAATGTTTTTTATCTGACCAGACAGCTAATTCATTTTTTGCAGGATCTAGGAAGTGAAATCTACGTCCACCTGGAAATGAAAAAATATCCTTTGCTATTTCTCCTCCAGCAGCTAGAATCTTACCTTTTATTTGGTTGAGGTCTTCATGGTATAAAACAACTAAGGCACCATTTATACTGGTACCTTCTGTTTTTTCAAAACCACCTTCAAGTCCACTGTTGGGAAAAGCAGTATAGGTTGGACCATAATCTGTAAAGGTCCAATCAAATGCTGTGGTATAGAATTCTTTTATTTCCTCAAGGTTCTTTGCCTTGAATTCAATATAGTTGATATGGTTGTTTGCTGGTTTCGTGTTTATTATAAGGTTAATTTGTTTGTTGTTGGTCTCTTCTTGTATGCAATCGTTAACCATTCTTGGAGAGCAATACATTTAGAATCTGGATACAATTTGAACTCGAATCCATAAGTTGTTTTTGGCGATTTATATACTCCTATATTTTCATTCAATTTAATAAGGCATTACTGTAAATATAATTGCCGTACCTCACTGGCTGTACCTTATACATAATGTTAGCTACTGTATTTCTTTTTATCATAATCGTTCCCAAATAAAAAGGTCAAATCCGTGTCCGTGATGTAAAACGGGTTCTTCAAAAACACTTTTATTTAGGTCTATGAATGCAAATTTTGACTTGTATTCCTTTCTAGGCGGATATGTTCCTCCTTCTTCCAATTCAAAGGTCTGTCCACTACCGATGTGAGCAATGGTAAGTTTTTTGTTGCCAACTTGAAATTGTCGGACTGAGCTTATGTAAAGGCTTCCATAAAATGACTTTGCTGACAGGTCTGCATCATCAAAACCACCATAATAGTCCAAAAGGTTTGAAGCAATAGATGTTGGGCCAAAAAGGGTTGAAACTTCATGCTTTGTGTTACTTTGAAGTAGAATGCTGATTTTGTTATTAAGAGTATCGTATAAAAGTTCGGCTTTACTACAAGCCACTTGGTAGTCACAAAAAGTAATTGAAATTGGTTTTGCGGCAATAAAGTCTGGATATGCTTTAGCTAATTTCAAACCTTTTTTAAAAATTCGGTTAATGACACTGTCGTAGTGAACCTGTTCAAAAAGTGTGATGGTATCAATAGTGGTAGAGTAGATTTCTTTATTATTCTTGTCGTAAATTTTGAAAAAGCTTATACCACCCCACGCAGGTTTTATTTCGATAGTTTCTTTGCCTTTTTCTCTATATTCAGTTCTGTTTAAGTGAGTTTCTACCACACACAAACCTTCAGAAGTTTTCCCAAGAGGAAATAGTCTGTTTTGCGATGCGGATAAACAAGCGAACAAACTGTTCCCCGTTAGAATGAATAATAATAGGGTAATGGTCTTTTGCATATAGGGTGTTTAACGATTTCGTATATGAAGGATAGAATGTTTTTAGGTTCTATCTTTTCAGCATAAGAAGCTGATTTTAAATTTATAAAATTTAATTTTGTTTGAGGACCAAAACTACTATTTCTATAAATGTAGTTGGTAACTATTATATTTCTTCTTTTTCTCCACTATCAAAAACTCTGTAGTATTTATTATTTTCTATAAACAAACCTTCAGATTTTCCACTAGGCCAATTTTTTTGATAATCCTTGGGGTGTTTTACATCAATACCTATCACTTTTCCATTATATTTCCTGTTCACTTTTGATTGTAATGTATGACCTACAGTAATTGATTTCGCGTTAAATTTATCGAGACCAATTTCTACTTGTTCTTGAGTCAAATCATCTTTAAAATAACCTCGATACCAACAGATTCCTCTTTTTGTTGAATTTAATAAATTTTCTACTGTTTTTTCTGTTTTTGGATAATAGGGATTGTAGTAATTCCTTCGTATCATTTGATTGATTTCATCTAAATTTAAATTTGTATCAGCAACATCAGGATGTATTCCACCGTGAGCGAATAGGTTACCATTTATAAGTTCTATTGAATTTTTACTTGACATCCATCTACCTAAAAATGAATTTGGACTATATAATTCACTTTGTAATTTTCCTAATATATTAGATACTCCAAGATATTTTTCTGCTGATGAGCGGTAATTACCTTGCATGTTCTTTAGTTCGTGATTCCCTATAATAAAATGAACAGTTCCACCTTCTTTTTCGGCTTCTTGTTCTAACTTATAAATAAACCAAAGTACTTGTGTTACAGACCAACCACGGTCCACAAAATCGCCAACTAAAACTAAATGTCCCTTTCCAAATATCCAATTAAGGTTTTGGTCTATTACTTGGTTACTAATTAGAAATTCTCGAAATGCTTTAAAGCTTCCTTCAATATCAGAAATGGCTATAATTGGCTTTCCATCATTATAGGTTGTTTTAGGGATTTCAATATTCCTTTTAAGTGTGAAATCAAAATTTGTTTGATCTAATTGAAAGTGACTTGTTGAAGAAATCCCTGAAGTAACAAGATGCTCTTCCGTATCTAAAAAAAAGCCATCGTTTCTATTACCTTTTATGTGATTCATTTTTAGGATACTATCATTTTTATAAAAGGCATAAGGACCTTCATTGTCCAGACTATACATTAAAGGGTTATCTCCGTAGTGTAAACTTGCTCCGTTATATATACCAAAGAAAATGGCTAAAGCGCCTAGTATAAGTGTGGTAATGGTTTGGTATTTTAAGTATCGTACTATTCCTTTTTTCATTTTGTTATGTTTTAAGTTTTTTTTTGCTAAAATATTTTTATCAAAACAACAGTTCTATTTTTAGGGATATAGCGTTATATTGAAGGTGTGCACATATTCTGTAGGAATATAAAGGGCTCTTACCTCACATTATAAGAGGTTTAACATCTTACAATGGCTGTTTGTCAACTTCTTTTGTCAAGAGATAATTTCAACTTAGTTTTACTGTATGATGATAAATAATAAGAAAAGGAAAAGGTCTATACTAATTGGTATAGCAGCAGTAATTGCGTTGATTCCAATTGCTATTACAATGTTTGAATTAGTAACAACAGATAAAGAGTCGGTAGTTTTTTTAGCCAATTATCCAACTTCTATTGGTGTATTGGCTCTCATGTATTATGCGGTAATTATTATTTTATTTGCTTTTTGGTTTACAAATCAAATAATCGCATTTTTCAAATTAAAAAATGAAAATTCCAAGGCGGAATTACTACACTTAAAAAGTCAGGTGAACCCTCATTTCTTTTTCAATACGCTTAACAATTTGTATGGATTGGTGGAAGTGGATCCTAAAAAAGCACAGGAGTTAATACTCAAGCTTTCTAAAATAATGCGCTATAGTATTTATGAAGGTGAAAAAGATGTTGTAACCCTGCAAAATGAAGTTGATTATTTAAAGGATTATATAGAACTTCATAAAATGCGATATCATAAGAAGATTGATATAACCTTTAAAAGTCAAATTGACGAGAATTACGAAGTAATGCCCTTGTTGTTTATCATTCTTCTTGAAAATGCTTTTAAGCATGGAGTTGAAAACTTAAGAGAAAATGCATTTGTACATATAAACGTTACTACCTTTGATAAAAAGATTCAATTTCATATTGAGAATAATTTTGATGCTTCTGAAATAAAAGATGATGCTGGCATTGGAATAAAGAATTTAAAACGAAGATTGGAATTGGTTTACCCTAATAAACACAAATTGTCATTTTCGATAACAGAAAATGTATATAGTGTAACCTTAATTTTGAATCCAGTATGATTACATATTTAATTATTGATGATGAACATATTGCCCATAAAATTATCAAAGGTTATTGTGATCTTTTGCCAAATATGCAATTGAAAAAAAGTTGCTACGATGGTTTGGAGGCCTTTGAATATTTGAATAATAATGATGTTGATTTGATTTTTTTGGACTTGAATATGCCAAAACTAAAAGGTTTTGAATTTCTAAAGACATTAAAAAGTCCACCAAAGGTAATTGTAACCACGGCTTATCAAGAGTTTGCGTTGGAGGGGTATGAGCTTAATATTTCAGATTATTTATTAAAACCATTTGGATTTGACCGATTCTTAAAAGCAATTAATAAAGCATTTAGCTCAAGTACAGCTCAAGTCTCAAATTTTAAACCCTCGAGCACAACTGCTAAACGTGTTTTTTTAAGGAGTAATAAAAAGTATACGCAAGTAGAAATTGATACAATTTTGTTTATTGAAGCTTCCGGGAATTACACTAAAATCGTTACAAAAGATGAAATCATTAGTATTAGGGAAACGTTATCCGCGGTTTTAGAATTACTGCCTAAAGAAGATTTTTTACAGGTACATAAATCATTTGCTGTTGCTCCCAATCATATTAAGAGTATTGAAGGAAATAGGATCTTTATTACAGATCATTTGATCCCTATTGGGAAATTATTTAGAACCAATGTTATTCGATTATTAAGATAGGCTGTTATTTGTGTATATTAGTGCAAATAGGCTTCATCTGTGAGCTGTAACGAATTTAGCGCGCAAACATTTCTATTGAAAAAGCCATAGACGGAGAACGTATCCACTATGGCTTTTATATTTTGTTGATAATAGTTTATTTTGTTATTAGAATTTTTTCTAATAATCTATTAAATTCTTCCGGCTTTTCTATCATAGGGTAATGTCCCGAATCAGAGATTGTTTCAATTTTATATCCATTCTTACAGTGGTTTTTCAATCCAATTTCATTGGTTGGAAAATAATCACAATTTATCAAATTGAGTGGGTAATTAATATTTCCCAATATTTGAGCTTCAGTCCTTGAATACTGCATTAGATTCATCAATGTTCTATAACCTATTTGGGCATTTGTATTTGCAAAATCGGTTTTTACTCTGTCTTTAATTTCTTTTGAAGTCATTGGATGGAATAACATCATGTCTGCATAGATTGGTGCTGAATTTTTAAAGTCGTTTTGAAGTAAAGGAAAGAAATCTGTCATTTGTTTCATTTGTTCTGGTGTGAATTCAACATCTAAAACCTTGAAATTGTCTATGCCAACTAAACCAATAATGTTAGGGTTATTTAAAGTGGCTGTTTGAATCATTATTTCTCCTGACATTGAATGCCCAATTAATACAACATTTTTCAAATGAAGTGAATCAATAAATGAATTTACATCTTCCGCATATTCTTCTATTGTCCAATGCTGTCTATTTGCTGTTGATTTGCCAAAGCCTGAAAGGTCCATTGCGAAAGTGTTATATGCTTTGGAGAAATAATTCAATTGATTGTCCCAATATGTTTTATCAATACACCAACCATGTAAAAAAAGTAAAGTGGTGTCGCCTTGGCCTTGTTGGTAATAATTGATTTCAACTTGGTTGTTCCTGATTTTAATTTTCTTTTCTGTCATTTCTACACTTGTTTGTGCATTGCCACAATTGATTGCCAATGCTGCAATTACCGTTAATAAAATTGTCTTAATCATTATTCTCTTTGTTTGATTAATGACAAAATTAAGTTCGGTGTATGACAGCCCTTTGTCAAGGGTCTAAAATATTTTTTTTGCTCTTTCTTTAAGATATGTATTTAGGTCAAATGTCTTGTCAGGTTGAAATGGTTCAGGTAATTCAGAAAGTGAATTCATACGGTCAAGTCTGAATTCACGGATGTCTTTTCGTAGTTCGCAATATCCTATTGTAGTCCATACTGCTCCACTAAAATATAAAGCGTAAGGATAGATAATCCTTTCAAGTGTTTCGTCTCTTCGTTTGGAGTGATATAGTATTTTTACCTTTATAAATTCGGTTATAGATTTTTGAATTTGTTCTAAATGTGAGCTTTTAGGTGCCCAAGGCGCATGAAATGCTATTCTCGATTCCAGAAATTCCAATTTGTCCTTTTCAGAGGTTGGAAGAACAGCTTTAATTTTTAAAAGGGCTGTACTGAAATTTTTGTTTAAAGAATCTTCTGAATGGTAATTTAAAATCTTGCTAACTGCGACCAAAGATTTAGCTTCTTCAGGTGAAAACATAACTGGTGGTAATTTATAACCGTCCACCAAAAAATATCCCTTTCCTTCTTCTTCACCAATAGGAACACCTGCTTGTCGTAAAGTTTGAATATCTCTATAAATTGTTCGATTACTGACTTCAAAACGATTTGCCATTTCACGAGCAGTAATCAACCTTTTTGATTGAAGTTGTATATGAATTGCTGTTATTCTGTCTAATCGTTTCATTCGATGGTTATTTGGTTCTTCTTAGGATCATATAGTACAACTAACGGATCCGATTTTAAGGGCATATAATAGGATTCCATTATTCTAGAAACGACTTTATAGCCGTAGCTCGATTTTGATTCCTCTTTCCCTATAACCTGTAAGCATGTGGATTCTCCACAATCTAGACTGTCTTTACAAGGTTCTATTTGACTGAACGATATCTTAAAAATATTTGAACTCATTGCGCTTCGACAATGAGTAGTGAGAGGATCACTATTTTTGGTATTTACTAGAATACCTGCTTCTCCTAATGTTCCTAAATAAGTTTTCGACTGATCCTTTGATTTGAGTTTGTAGCTTACTACACCTTGAATGAATTTTTTGCTTGATTCGGTACGAACCTTAAAAGAGCCGCAACATGGGTTAAAGTAAAAGGTGTATTTTTCACCTGCTTGAATATCACAAATAATGGTGTCAAATTTCTCGCTTCGGTATCCTCTAAATAGAATAGTATCTAGTCTATTTGGTTTTGCCTTAACCTTTATTGTGCCAGTCCCATATTTCATTCTCTGACCATCAATCAACCATTCTTGATCAGATATTTGTTTAGTTAGTTTTCCATTATCCCTAGTTGACCATTGATGAATACTTGTTGTGTCCGTGCTAAATTCAGCAAATTCTTGAGCAAATGAATTGTTCGCTAGGATCAAGAAAAATAATAGGATTAGTGTTTGCTTCATTTTAGTTTCATTTTGCCAAAGATAGGATGAAGAAGGAGTTTTGATTTTAATCTAAACGGTCAAATTAGGTTATAAGTTTTGTGCTTATTCAATTTTATATTTTTCCAGATGATATGCATCTCCACCTTTTACAGGGTTTTTGATGATAAATAACATATTTTGAAATACCGTAAAGTCTGCGACATGATACCTTTCTTTTTTACCTAAGCTATAGCTTGTATTTCTATTGTATCTATCAACTTTTTCCAACCAGTATTTATTTAGAGAAAGTTGACAGTTGTCAATAGAAGAAAATGATTCAAACAAATAAAAGGAATCTTTGGTATTCGTTAATTTCCATTTTTTCAGGCTATTGTCTTTTCTTGTACTCCCAATACCATTGTATTTATTCTTGAATTCCCTTTCTATTGATTCTGTTAATTTAGCAGTTTTTACATTAATTTCGAATATTCCATTGGGACTTATCAAAAACGGTTTATTGTTTTTGATCTCCACTTTACTTCCTTCAGATACTTCTATGGCCCAAATTGGATATAACTCCTGTCTGTTTGAACATCCAGTTAGTAAAAAAAATAGAATATATGTTATGATTGCTAATCGCATAAAATGATAGCTAGTTTATATAGTGGATGATCTAGGCGGAAATTATTTCTATTTTATCATTTGATCCATTTCTACTGAAGTCAGTCGTCTATGATGCTGCCACCCATTTTCTTTATAAATTTCCATATAGCCTATGTCTTCATAATATAGTATGCGAATGGTTCCAAATGGTTTAATCCTGTCTTCTATAAACTCTTGGATTTTTTTCTCAGCTAACTCTTCAGTATTAAGGTTAGAACTATCAACTTTAATTTTTATTGATTTGCCTTTGATTATTTGTCCATTGATGAAGTAGTTGGGAGAATTAATTCTTAAGTGGCCACTCTGAATTGCTCGTAGTTGGTACGTTTTATATTTTCGAACTGTTTTTTCACCATTGATAATTGATATTGAGGTGTTTTTAGTTGGTCCACCAACTAGTTTGAAGCCTTTAAAATCTGGTGAGTTGATAGAATCTACTTCTGCATTTATCTCAAAGGTGACTTCGATGGTTTCGTCAAATTTGTACTTTTCTTTATCTGTCGTAGTTTTAACCTCTTGTCCAAAGAGGAAGAAACTTGGAGTAGTTAAAAATGCTATTAAGATAAGTTGTCTCATTCAGGTTCTATTTATCGTAATTCCTTTTTTCTATATTTTGTTAACTTCAATCTGGTATTTATATTTTCTAGTGTCTTTTTTACCAGTTTTATAGTTGGTCATTATTTCCTTTACTAAAAGTCCTTCCTGATTGTATTGATACAACATTTGAGCTGTCTTACGTAAATTAGAATCGATAGGAATTATCAAATTCCCATTATAATCAGTCTCTAAAACTAAAACTTTAATTAAGTATTCATCTTCGTCATAAATAGAATGACGAATGTTTAGAATTCCATTACTCTCTGAGTATTCAGTTTCTGTATTTTCTGATTGGTTAATTGAATTGGCAAATTGGTAGTTGGAGGATCTTTTACCATTTTTAAAGTAAATTATTTCTGTTATTTCTGAGTTTTGTTCATGCTTAGTTGTTGTTTCTCTTTTGGTCTCGTTATTACTTAGACCAACTACTCTTTTTAGTACCCTTTCTCCATTAGTGTTGTACTCAATTGAAGTGATAATAGTATCTCGGTATATTCCGCTGTATTCTCTTATTTCAACTGGTTTGTTGTCCATGTTTAGTATTTCGGTAGATCCTTCTATTTTTTCTGATAAAAGAATATTAGCTACTTCCTCTGATTTTTTAAGTCCTTCGAAGTTTTTAATTTGTGAGATGTAGGCATAGGGATTTGAATTTCTTTCAGGTTCCTGAGAGTCCGTGTATTCCTGGGTGTATATAGTTTTAGTTGATGGATTTTGTCCATATTCATATTGGTATATGGATAAGCCGGCATTTGAATTGAAATTATATCTTTTAACTATTCTTCCAATCGAATCATATTCGTTGGCGTAAATGAATCGATGTGGTTCTTTCCAATTAAAATAGGGGGGGATTCCTGTTTCTCGATAGTCAAAAATGATTTGTCCTTCCTTGTCGAATTCAAGAACCTTTTTTAAGGTTCCTTTTTCGGTTTGGATAATCTTGTAACTAGTAGAAGGGGGATTTTTTAGTTTTGGTGTTATGTTGTTGAACGCAAATTGACTATATGATTTATTACAAATGAAAATTGTAGTAATTAGTAAGGTTAAGAATTTAGTTTTCAATGTGTATGTTTTTAAATATTTGTTTATCGTTTTTGTATGCAAGGCAATGCATATTTAAATGTACTCTATTTTTAGAGTACTATAGAGTAGATTTTTCATAATATGCTTCTAGCTTGTATAGTCAAAAGGTGTATAGCCAAGTAGTGGAATTCATATAGAGAACCTTTCCTTCCGATTAAAACGAGCTAAATATTTTGGATTCGTTATGTATTAAAGAAGTATAGGAGTGCTGATTGTGAACTAGTCTGGCATGGACTGATTTATGTTAATATTGCGCTAGAAGTTGTATGATTTCTTTTCTATATTTTTTATTATCAGTCATTCCATTATGCCCTTGATTGTCTAAGGGTATAAGAGTGATTTGTGATGGGAAATCTGCCTTCAATTTTAGAGAAGACCCGTAATAAATAATATAGTCTTGTTTTCCGTGAAATAGTACAATTGGCATGTCGCATTGCTTCAAATATTCATTGGTCTCCAGTTTATACTTTAAAATGAATGTGGGAATCCAGGAATAAGAATGTTTCATGATGTCTATTATACTGTAATAGGGTGCTTGAAGTATTAGTAGCTTTGGATTATTAGTAGCTGCCAATTTGGAAGCAAGTCCTGATCCAAGGGAATAACCTAAAATGACGATATTCTCCTCGGTATAGTTTTCCTTTAACTGCTCGTAAACTAGTTGATTATCTTTAAATAGTTGTTCTTGGCTGCTTATTTTTCCTTCACTTTTTCCATAACCTCTATAGTCTAGCATAAAAACATCATAGTTTAAATCAGTATATGTTTTTGCTTCTTCTCCCCAGGAACTTAAGGACCCTGCATTCCCGTGTAAATAAAAAATAACCCCCTTTGGAGCCTCTGATTTGAATAATAATCCGCTCAGTGAAATTCCATCTTTGGTAGGTATGGTAACTTCTTCGAAGTTCCCCTTAAATCTAAATTGGTAATCTTTTTCTAATTTCTGTGGGAAAAAAATCAGGTTTTCTTGAAAAAAGAACAACAGCCCACAAACAATTAGGAAAAGACCTAAAAATAGTATCAGAATGGTGAAAAGTGCTTTTTTCATAGATTTGAAATTAGTTAAATTTATTCATTGAGCATATGAATTTTATTCCAACTATTACTGGATACAGGGTTTTTGCAAAACCTCTGGATTTATTTAATGATATCTTACATAAGTTGGTGTTAACTTCCATTTTATATTTATATTTGCACAGAAATTAAGTCAGAATCACAGTGTTAGTGAAATATTTATTTTTATTCAGCTTAAAGTTTGAGTTTGAAGGAAAAATACATACATTTGCGCACTCAAAATAAATCAGTAACAAGATGAAAGCAGGTATACACCCAGAAAATTATCGTTTCGTTTGCATGAAAGATATGTCAAACGAAACTACGTTTATCACTAAGTCTTGTGTAGAAACTAGAGAAACTATTGAGCTTGATGGTGTGGAGTATCCATTAGTAAAATTAGAAATCACTAGTGCTTCTCATCCTTTCTACACTGGAAAAATGAAATTGATCGATACGGCTGGACGTATTGATAAATTCAAGAATCGTTATAAGAAGCATTTGACTAAATAAGTCATTTCTTTTATATAAAAATATTGGGAGCCCAGTTTGGGCTCTTTTTTATGTAAGGCCCTGTTGATTAGTAATAATTTACTATATTTGCAGTCCTTAAAAACAATAATTGTTTTATTATCATGAGAAACTACGAGACTGTTTTCATTTTGAATCCCGTTTTGTCTGATGAACAGACAAAGGAAGCAGTAAGCAAGTACACCTCATTTATCAAATCTAACGGTGGAGAAATCGTTAGTGAAGAAAAATGGGGCTTGAAAAAGCTAGCTTACCCAATCCAAAAAAAGAATAGTGGATTCTATTTCTTGGTACAATTTACATCTAATCCTGAGGTTATCGGTTCATTCGAAACGGAACTTCGTCGTGATGAGCGTGTAATGCGTTTCCTAACTGTACACTTGGATAAGTATGCTACGGAGTATGCTGATACAAGAAGAGCTAAAATGTCTAACGCTAAAAAGGCCTAAAAGATGAGCAATTCTGAAATTAGATATCTTACTCCTCTATCGATAGATACTGGGAAGAGAAAAAAATACTGCCGTTTTAGAAAGGTAGGTATTAAGTATGTAGATTATAAAGACGCAACCTTTTTGGTGAAGTTCTTGAACGAACAAGGTAAAATCTTACCTCGTCGTTTGACTGGTACTTCTTTGAAATTCCAACGTAAAGTTGCGACTGCTGTTAAGAGAGCACGTCAAATCGCTCTTTTACCATATGTAACTGATTTGTTAAAATAAAAAATACCGTATATCATGGAAATCATTCTAATTAAAGATGTACCTAACTTAGGTTTTAAAGATGATGTTCTTTCTGTAAAGAATGGTTACGGTAGAAACTATTTGATACCTCAAGGTTTTGCTGCATTGGCTACTTCATCTGCTATCAAGCAGTTGGAAGAAACATTGAAGCAAAGAGCATACAAAGAGAAGAAAATCGTTGATGCAGCAACTAAAATTGCTAATTCACTTAAAACGATGGAAGTTAAGATCTCTGCTAAAGCTGGTAAAGGTTCCGTAAAATTATTCGGATCTGTTACTAATGCTAACCTTGCTGAAGAAATTGCAAAATTAGGACAAGACGTTGAAAAGAAATTCATCAGCATTCGTGGTGGTGTGGTTAAAGCAACTGGTAAATATGTTGCTGATATCAGACTTCACAGATCTGTTGTTGTTCCTTTCGAATTTGAAGTTGTTGCTGCGGCAGCAAAATAAGATTCCCACCTAAATTATAGGCTAAAGCCATCTCTTTCCGAGTCATCGGAATGGGATGGCTTTTTTTTGTTCCATACTTTAGCTATTTTGCTTATCTTCAGGCAATAAATAATATGGTATGAAAAAATTTGTTTCTGCATTACTTCTTGGGATTTTTACTATCTCAAATATGGCCGCCCAAACGGGGCATTTGTTTTTGAATTTCGAATTGAAATATAACCAAGATCCATTAACCTTAAACAGTGAAATAAATTTGGCTGATAATAGAGGGATGGAGTTGTCTCGACTTGATTTCTATCTCTCAAATATTGTGTTGTTGAAAGGTGATGACCTTACAGAAGAAGCTATTCCTGAAAGCTATATATTATTGAAAAATAATGATAGCTATGAGCATATGAACTTCACTTTTGAATCACTGGATATGACAGATGTTCGTGGAATTAGAATGTTTGTAGGTATCGACTCAACTACCAATCATGAAGATCCAAGTCTATATGTTGAAGAACATCCACTAGCCTTACAAAGCCCTTCTATGCATTGGGGGTGGTCCGGTGGTTATCGGTTTTTAGCATTAAATGGGATCGTAGATCACGATATGGATCTGACAGTGGATAAAGAGGTTGCCTTTGAAGTGGTAGGGGATAATTTTTACCAGTCATTCGATTTGATGTTCGATGAGGCTCAGAATGGTACAACTGCTTTAAATATTGAGCTTCAGTTTGATAAATTATTGGAAGATATCAATATGGAAACTGCACTTATTTTACATGGTGCGGGTGAAAAACTAGATGCTATAGTTGATAATATGATTTCAAATGACTTCTTTGTTTTGGATCAGAGTTCACTTAGTTTGGAGACTATTGAAAATGATCTAGTAGTTTTTGTGAATGGAACAACCAAGTCTATTTATGTAAAGTCTGAAGAGAGTCTGACTAGTTTTACTATTTACAATGAAGTAGGGCAAGTAATTCTTGGAGGCAAGTTGGATGGCACAATTCAATTGCATGAAATTTCTATGACACATATAAAAAGTGGGGTATATTTTTTGCTGCTTGCAAAGCAAGATGGTCAAACTAGCAACCATTCTATTGTAAACTATTAAGAAGTGAATAAATTACTTACCATATTTGGCTTACTGTGTGTGAGTCTATTGTTTTCTAACTGTGATGATAAAGAGCAGGATAAAGTAGAATTCTATCCTATTCCAGAAGGTTTTCCAGCCTTTGAAATCCCTGCAGATAATTTACCTACAGCTGATCGTATAGATCTAGGTAAGCAACTCTTTTTTGAAAAGCTTTTGTCAAAGGATAGTACCGTTTCCTGCGGTTCTTGTCATTTAGCAGGATTTGCCATGGCAGATTCTTTAGCAGTCAGCCCTGGTATTGGTGGAATTCTTGGGAATAGGAATTCTATTTCGATTGTGAATACCGCCTATCAGCCACATTTGATGCGGGAAGGTGGTGTATCTAGCCTTGAGATGCAAGTTTTAGCACCTATTCAAGATCCCAATGAAATGGACTTTAATATTGTCCTCGTGGTAGAACGTCTAAAGAATGATTCCCATTATCAAGAATTAAGTCGATTAGCTTATGGGAGGGATATCGATCCGTACGTTATTACACGATCCATTGCCTGTTATGAGCGATCATTATTAAGTGCTAATTCGGCTTATGATGCCTATAGTATACATGGTGAGTTGGCTCAGTTTGGCTCATCAGAAATTGCAGGTATGAACTTGTTTTTTAGTGAACGCACGAGTTGTTCTAGTTGCCATGGTGGCTTTAATTTCACAGATAATAGCTACAAAAATAATGGCCTTTATGAAGAATATGAAGATAAAGGAAGGGAGCGATTAACGGCTTTGCCAACCGATAGAGCCCTGTTTAAAGTGCCATCTTTAAGAAATGTAGGACTTACAGCACCCTATATGCATAATGGTCAATTTAATAATTTGGACACCGTTTTGGCTAATTATAATGCAGGTGGAAAAGGGCATCCTCATCAAAGTAATTTAATTAGACCACTGGATTTATCCCAAGAAGAGATTGGTCAATTGAAAGATTTCCTACTAAGTTTATCAGATCATACTTTGAAAAGTAATCCCATATTTTTGGAAGATTAGCTATGTCTTAAGGCATCTATCGGATCCAATTTTGAAGCTTTATTTGCCGGGTATGCCCCCGATAAAATTCCTACCAAAATACATAATCCAAAGGCAGAGAATATCCAGATCCATGGAACATAGAAAGAGATATCTAGGAATAGAGCGACAACATTTCCTAAAGAGATTCCCATTAGCATTCCAAAGAATCCACCAATTAATGAAATCAATGTTGCCTCAGTTAGGAATTGGCCCATGATCATTTTTTTACTAGCTCCAACCGATTTTCTTACACCAATTTCTTTGGTTCTCTCTGTAACGGAAACGAGCATTATATTCATTAAGGCAATCGCTGAGCCTAATAAGGTGATAAAGCCAATAATGGATACATAGGAGCCAATATCTCCCAGCATATTTGTGAGTGTTTGTAGCATTTGATCACTCTTTTCAAGGACAAAATTATTCTTCACCCCGGGCTGTAATTTCCGTATTTTTCTAAAAATAATTTCAGCTTCCTCCATAGCTTGAAGAGTGCTAAAGTTGGCCCCAGGTTTTGCCTTTATATTTAATTGGCCAAAGGAGGTTGCATAGATTTGTCGTGCCAGGGATAATGGGATAAAACATTGGTTGTTGACATTGAAGGATCCACTTTGTCCTTTATCCTTTAGAACACCAATTACGACAAAGTTATGTGCTCCAATTTTCACACTTTTATTAATGGCTAAACTGGCCTGTTTAAACAGTTTTGTAGCCACACTATTTCCAATAACAATGATGCGTCTTGTTTGAAAAGCTTCCTTAGCCGAAAACCCTCTTCCTGCTGAGAATTCCATCCCTTCCATATTGAAGAAAGTATCATCTACACCGGAAATGGTTAGGTTTGGTGATGTTTGTTTTTCTTCCCATTTGCCCTTCGCTCCATTGATTGCCATGAAGGATAAGGAGCAGTCACCAAAAGTTTTAAAATTTTTTTTAAAGGCTGCAGCCTGCTTGTATGGAATAGCGGGGTAGGTTTTTCTTTTTTCCCCATGTCTCCGGAGGCCAGACTCTCTATTGTTAATGATAAAGGTTTTGGCGCCCATGGATGAGAAATTGCTATTGAGGGAAAATACAAGTGCATCTGTTGCCGTCAAAATACTAACTAAAGCAGTAATTCCTAAAGCAATTATCGCAATGGTAATACCGCTTCGCATCTTGTTGGACCAGATACTTTCGAAGGCTATTTTTATATTCTCTCCTATTTTCAATTGTGCAATTTTTAGTACATTTTTAACTGTAGTAAGTACAAAGCTAACCGAATTTGAATAAGATAAAAAGTAAAGGTAGTTTCCCCTTGTTAAAAAAATACAATTTGGAATTAAATGGGCCTTTTAAAAAAGGAGTTGAATTTATTAGTTTAGAGGTAGTCTAAATAAGTTAAGCATAGTTAATTTCCTTTGAGTCACTTTTATTCGGCTTTGTTATTTCGTAATTTCGCGAGAGCGAAGACGAATTAACGATAAAAAGATACTCCTATGGCATTTGATATTGAGATGATCAAGAAGGTTTATGAACGTTTACCTAAAAACGTAGCGAAGGCCCGTGAAATACTTGGTCGTCCATTAACCCTTTCTGAGAAGATTTTATACACTCACCTATGGGATGGGGAGCCTGCAAAAGCCTTCGAAAGAGGAAAGGATTATGTAGATTTCGCTCCAGATAGAATTGCTTGTCAGGATGCCACTGCACAAATGGCTTTATTGCAGTTTATGCAAGCTGGTAAAGATAAAGTTGCGGTACCTACAACAGTACATTGTGATCACCTTATTCAAGCGAAGATCGGTGCACAAGCAGATTTGAAAAATGCAAAAGAAACAAGTAATGAAGTTTTTGACTTCTTAGGTTCTGTTTCTAATAAATATGGTATCGGATTCTGGAAGCCAGGCGCAGGTATTATTCACCAAGTAGTATTGGAGAATTATGCTTTCCCAGGTGGAATGATGATTGGTACAGATTCTCATACAGTAAACGCTGGTGGTTTAGGTATGTTAGCAATTGGTGTTGGTGGAGCTGATGCAGTAGATGTTATGGCGGGTATGCCATGGGAGCTAAAGTGTCCAAAACTAATTGGTATTAAGCTTACAGGAAAACTTAGCGGTTGGACTGCACCAAAAGATGTTATTCTTAAGGTAGCAGGTATTCTTACTGTAAAAGGAGGTACTGGTGCTATCGTTGAATACTTTGGAGATGGTGCTGAGTCTATGTCTTGTACAGGTAAAGGAACCATTTGTAATATGGGTGCTGAAGTAGGAGCTACTACTTCTACATTCGGTTACGACGATTCAATGGAACGTTACCTTAGAGCTACAGGAAGAGATGAGGTTGCTGATCTTGCAAATGCCGTAAGAGAAGATCTTACTGGTGATGCAGAAGTATATGCTAACCCAGAAAAATATTTTGATGAAGTTATTACCATCAATTTAGATACATTAGAGCCGCATATCAATGGACCATTTACGCCGGATCGTGCTACTCCTGTTTCAGAAATGAGAGCAGTAGCTACTGAAAACGGTTGGCCATTAGATATCGAATGGGGATTGATTGGTTCTTGTACAAACTCTTCTTACGAAGATATTTCAAGAGCTGCATCTATTGCCAAACAAGCGGTAGATAAAGGATTGGCTACTAAAGCTGAATTTGGTATCAATCCAGGTTCTGAACAGGTAAGATTTACTATCGAGCGTGACGGATTCATTAAGACTTTTGAAGATGTAAATGCTAAGATATTTACCAATGCTTGTGGTCCATGTATCGGACAATGGGCTAGAGCTGGTGCGGATGACCAAAAGAAAAATTCAATCATTCACTCTTTCAATAGAAACTTCTCTAAGAGAGCGGATGGTAATCCAAATACACATGCCTTTGTTGCTTCACCAGAAATGGTAGCTGCAATTGCAATCTCTGGAGACCTTGGGTTCAATCCAATGAAAGATACATTGGTGAATAATAAAGGTGAAGAGGTTAAATTGGATGCTCCAACAGGATGGGAACTTCCTCCACTAGGATTTGATGTAGAAGATGCTGGATATGTTGCTCCTGCAGCAAAAGGTTCAGATATCAATGTTTCAATTTCTGACGATTCAAAACGTCTTCAGGTATTGTCTCCATTTAAAGCTTGGGATGGTGAAAATCTAAACGGTACTAGGTTGTTGATCAAGGCACTAGGTAAATGTACTACAGATCACATTTCTATGGCTGGACCATGGTTGAGATACCGTGGACATTTGGATAATATTTCTGATAACTGTCTTATCGGTGCTGTAAATGCATTCGGTGAAGGAATAAATACAGTTAAGAATCAACTTACTGGTGAGTTTGGTGCAGTACCAGCAACGGCAAGAGCTTATAAAGCTGCTGGAGTACCAACTATCGTAGTGGGAGACCATAACTATGGTGAAGGTTCTTCTCGTGAGCATGCAGCAATGGAGCCTAGACATTTAGGTGTTCGTGCTGTTATTGTAAAATCATTTGCACGTATCCATGAAACAAACCTTAAGAAACAAGGTATGTTGGGGCTTACATTTTCGATTGAGTCTGATTACGATAAAGTACAGGAAAATGATACTTTCAACTTCGTTGATTTGAAAGATTTTACTCCTGGAAAACAATTGACACTTGAAATCGTTCATGAAGATAATTCTGTGGAAAGTATTCTATTGAATCACACATACAACGAAAGTCAAATTGAGTGGTTTAGACAAGGGTCTGCCTTGAATAAAATCAAAGCTGACAACAAATAGTCATTTTATTAATACTAAAAAAGCCCTAAGTCATACGACTTAGGGCTTTTTTTTTGTTCATATATTCTCTCTATTGAACAAGCTTTTTTACTATCTGTCCACGTTTCGTTTTGAATCGAATGAATAGAATTTCATTCAAAGTGGAAGGAAGGGTAATCACGTTATCTTGAATAGCTTTCTTCCTGGAGATTAATTTCCCTTGCGCATTGAATAGGTCATAGCCATAAACGGTATGGTCATATTTGATTAGGTAACTATTGTTCCCTTGGTTAATCAATTCAAAGGTGCTAGGGAGCAATTCATTTATAGAAAGAAGTTGAATACGAATGTTGCTTTCTGCAGTTAGGTATTCCAACAACCAATCATGGAAGTCATTAAAATCAAATTGATTCGGATAGAAATCCGGGTTGGTGAATAGGTCCAAAATAAATGCGTCATATACTTCTTGGAATTCGTTCATTCCAAATACATATACACCAAAATCATTTGCGATTTGTATTTTACTTTGGAGGTTAACGGTATCCATAAAGTCCAAAGCGAAATTGACAGGCAATGCTATAAAGTCTACATCTTCTCCTTGGATAACAGGAACGGTAGGTGTAAGTATAGTCCCTAATTCCTCCTCTGAATGTTCAGCCCACCTCCAAGCAACCTCTACACCCATGGAAAGTGAGTTTGCGGAAATAGTTCTGTTGGAGACCCAGGGTAATAATGATGTATCCCATGGTCCTTCTTCCCATTGAGACTGTTCGATAAATGCCTGTTCTTGAACTGAGTCCATATCAAATAGGTCTACGAAGTACTCAAAAGAATTTACTACTGGTGCTTGAGCTGTGACTCCAAAAAGAGCTTCATAGCTAAAGTTTTGTTGTGTTGTAATTGGGTTGGGCGTAAATGTATTTATTGAGTCTATAGTATATATTTCTTCTCCATTAAATACTAATACAATGGTATCTCCTAAAATTAGTGAATCACCTGGATTGAAAATACCTATTTCTGTAATGAATGGAACCTGATTAATTGGATTAATCCATTGTCCTTCAAAAACGGAATCAGGTTGTACCTGGCCGAAGGAATTGATAGTTCCTAGAAGTGTAACTAAAGCAAAATATATGGTTTTTTTCATGTTTTCTAGGCTATTTTAAAAATTGATGTTTCATGGCCTTATGAATTAGTCCTGCTGTATTTCTAACTTCAAATTTTTGAAGCAATCGCTTTCTGTGTGTAACTACTGTGCTTGGAGAAATAAAAAGAACCTCCGCTATTTCGGGCATGGTTAATTCTTTCGCAATTAAATCTAGAATTTCTTTCTCTCGTTTAGTTAACTTAATTATTGGACTTGTTCTCTTTTCAAATAAGGCTTCTTTTATTTCAGAACTAAAGTATGAATTGCCTTTAGTAATGGTTTTGATAGCTGTAATAAATTCATTCTTACTAGCATTTTTTAGAAGGTATCCTGAGATTCCTTGCTCTAATAATTTACTAGTGGTTATATTCTTGTTCAGCATGGACACAACTAAAATATTGATCCAAGGGTATTCTTTCCTTACAATTCCACTTAATTCTACACCATCCATTCCTGGCATATCTATATCAGTCACTACAAGGTCAACTCTATTGTCTTTTAAGAATAAAAGTGCATCCTTGGCATTGAGTTTACTACCCACAACCTTAACGTCATCTATTCCAGAAAGTAACTGAGATAGGGCATTCAGAAATAATGGATGATCATCGATCAATAATATTTTAATTTCGCTAATTGCCATAAGGTATGGTAATGTTTAGAATGACTCCTCTGTCTGGATGTGTATCTATTTCAATGTCCCCTCCTAAAGAGTGTACTCTGGTTTTGATATTTTTTAATCCGATGCCTTTTGTTTGTTTATTAATATCAAGCCCTATACCATGATCTTCTAAATATAGGTTAATTGAGTTATCTTCTCTTGTAAGAACTAACTCAATTTCTTTGGTGCCAGAATGCTTGATGGCATTGTTCAGACCTTCTCTTATGATACTGAAAAGTTCTGCCTGATATTTCTCACTTATTGTACCGAAGGATTTTAGAGGAACTACTTCAAAATGGATATTGATATTGGAAAGTTTGGTCAATTTATCAATATAGCCTTTTAGAATATCCTCAAAATTTACTTGTTCCTGAGAAATACTTGATAGGTGATGTGAGAGGTCCCTTACGTGGTTATATACATTATCTAAAAATGGAATAATTTCCTCAGTATTCGTTTCTCCATTGACTAATGATAATTTTATTGCCGCCAATGTAGCTCCAATGTTATCATGTAGGTCCCTTGATATACGTTCTTGTTCTTCTTTCTTTGATTCTATGGCTGTTTTAAATAATTTGATTTCAGCCATTTTTTGGTTTACAAGTAAGCTATGTTCCAGTTTGTCTCTTTCATTCTCCAACTGAAGTTCACTTATCTTTGCTCTTTTATTTCGATTCTTAATTAATGTAATTGAAATTAATATCCCTAGAATGAGAATTCCAGCGAATGCAATCAAAAGGTTGTTTTTGGCACTTAACTCCCTTGTAATGGAGTTTTTAATAACTTCATTTTTTTCCTGTTCTAGGCGTAATATTTTTATTTCTTGGTCCTTTTTTAATAGTTCAATATCCGCTTGTTTTGCTTTAATCAGTCGGTTATTATTGTCATTAAAAATTTGGTCTTTTAATTGACTATACTCAGAAATTTTCAGGAAGGCACTGTCTCTCTGTTGAAGTTCATAAAGTGTAAAGGCTTGAGAGCGCAAGACCTCTGCTTTTTGTTGTAAATAGTCGTTTTTGTCGCATATCAAGAATGCCTTATCTAAAAAATAAAGTGCTTTCTTGTATTTTTTGTTTCGGAAATAGGTGGTAGAAAGTCCGGTGTATAATTCACTTAATAAATAATTGTATGATTTTTCCTCCGCTAATTTAATAGCTTCGAGATACCTTGCTTCTGATTCATTTAATTTAAATTTTAAACTTAAAACATAGGCAGCGCCTGATAGGGATTCAATTTCCCTAATTATTAAATGCTCCTTCCTTGATTTTTTATGAGCATTGACGAAAATGGATAAAGCAGTGTCGTAATTCCCCTTTTCGCTGAGTAGGGTTCCTAAAGATATTCTTGCTCCTAGTAAGGAATTAATTACCTTCTTATTGGTGCTATCTAGTTTGGAAAATGATGTTATGGCACTAATAAAATAGCTCTCTCCCTTATCTAAATCTTTAAAATAGTTGAAGTATACTCCACCAATATTTCTTTCAAGAATGGCTGCTAAATAATCATCTGGACACTCCTTTAATTTGTCTAATGCCGATTTGTATTTGTCTAATGCCAGTTCAAAACTAGAGGTAGCATTATAGTAGTTTCCGAGATTATTATTTGCTTTTGCAGAGGAGGTACAAACATTTAGCGAGTCGAATATTTGTATAGCTCTATTATAATGAAAAATTGTTTTATTTTGATTGCTTATATGTCTATAGGCTAGGCCTAATATAAAGTGGGCTTGTCCTACATTTTTGGTCGTCTCTATTTTATTTTTGAGTTGTTTATCCAAGTAGGATATGGCTTTCAAATCTTCCCCTTTCCTAACTAAAACTCTAGATTTTATATAGGCAGCTTCAAAATATTGATCAGAATAATTTTGACTATTGGTCATTATCTGGTCAGCACTATCTGCTAAGGCGTACATTAGTTCATCGTTAATTCGATTGTGAGAATTCGCCTCCTCCAATAATGTAGAAATGTCTTTTATGTTTTCCTGAGCAATAGTGCTCCAGGAAATAAAAAGGATACAATAGAATATATGTTTAAATATGCCTGTCATAAAATTTAAATTGGAGCGTTGCTATCAACGCTCCAGTTTTAGTTGCTACAATTTACACAGTAATTATCACTTTTTGATAATTATTTCATTAAAGGTATTTAGGCTACTTTTTAATAGTAAAAGGTATTGTCCCGAAGGTAATTCGGAAACCATAAGACTATGATCGTATTGAATTCTTGAACTAGATAGCAGTCTTCCCGATAGGTCGATTAGTTGCATTTCATATATACTTTCATCTGGTAGTATAATTTGAATATAATCTACAACAGGATTTGGATAAACGTTTACCTTCAGATTAATTTCTTCAGCTGTTCCTAGGTTGTTTGCTGACTCTTGTGTTAAGTAGTCTTTGAATAAACTAGGGATAGTTGTTAAATCTATTGAGGTCCCATTGGCTTGAAGATTCTCTAGGAATTCAATCCATAACGCTGTTATTTCCTCTCCTGAATAAAGACTAATGCCATTTATCAATAAGCTGTCAGCTCCATTTGTATATAGGCTGTCAAGATCAATAATGAAATTACCGTTCAAACTATCAATGATATCTTGAAGATCATCGAACTCTCCAGCGCAATCTAGTGAATCATTAAAAATAGAATCAAATAGATCTTCATCCCAAGTTGAGAAGTCAATATCTCCTAATAGATTAAATAAACTGTCATTTAATAGAAAACTATCCAAAGGACTGATAAATAAACTATCAAATGGATCGATCCAAAGACTGTCTAATGGATTGAAAAGACTATCGAAGGGATCAACGAAAATGCTATCATTCGGGTCGAATATACTATCAAATGGATCTATCCAAATACTATCGTTAGGATTGAAAAGGCTATCGAAAGGATCAATGAAAATGCTATCATTCGGGTTGAATATACTGTCAAATGGGTCTATCCAAATACTATCGTTAGGATTGAAAAGGCTATCGAAAGGATCAATGAAAATGCTATCATTCGGGTTGAATAAACTGTCAAATGGGTCAATCCAATTGCTGTCAACAGGAAGGAATAGGCTATCGAAAGGATCAATCAAAATACTGTCATTGGGATTGAATAGACTGTCAAATGGGTCTATCCAATTGCTGTCAACAGGAAGGAATAGGCTATCGAATGGATCAACGATGATACTGTCATTGGGATTGAATAGACTGTCAAATGGGTCTACCCAATTACTGTCAATAGGAAGGAATAGGCTATCAAAAGGATCAATGATAATACTGTCATTAGGATTTATCCATAGACTGTCAATTGGATTAGTGATGCTATCTGTTGAGCTGTCAGAAAAAAACGTAGTCTCCATATTGGAATGAGCCGACAAGCTACAGACATACGTTAAGAAAAAAGTAAGACTAAGGGTGAGGTTTGATATCTTCATAATGGAACTAGTTTGAGTCGTGAGTTTCATAAACCAAAGTTAATACAAGATGCCGTGCTAAAGAATCATAAAAATTGAGGGATGTTTTATCCCCATTTTTGGGGAGGGAGATTTAATATTTAGTAATTAGGTCCATCTAGAAAATGGAATAGTTTAGCTTTGTACCATTAAAAATAGTAGGTTTTATAGAAATGGCAACACTTTCAGAAAGGGATCAAAGATATCTTTGGCATCCATTAACTCAGCATAAATTACATCCGAATCACTTAGCTATTGTAAAGGCAAAAGGCGCCTTGTTATTTGATGAAGATGGGAAAGAATATATAGATGGTATTTCCTCTTGGTATACTTGTATGTATGGACACTGTAATGAATATATTACGGAACGAGTAAAACAACAGTTGGATAAGCTGGATCATGTTATTTTTAGTGGGTTTACTCATGAGCCGGCTGTAAAGTTGTCTGAGGCATTGATGGGGATATTACCGAAAAATCAGCAGAAGATATTTTTTTCTGATAATGGTTCCACATCGGTAGATATCGCCATAAAAATGGCCTTGCAATACTTTTTTAATAAAGGGGAGAAACGATCGAAGATAATTGCATTAGAGAATGCCTTTCATGGAGATACTTTTGGTGCTATGTCAGTTTCGGGACTCTCTGTTTATAATGGACCTTTTGAAGATTTCCTTTTAACAATAGACCGAATTGCAGTTCCAAGTCTTGAGAATTTTGATGAGGTTAAAAATCGTTTTAGCGAATTATTAACCTCCGGGGAGGTAGCTGCTTTTATTTATGAGCCATTAGTGCAAGGAGCTGCAGCTATGAAAATGTATCCAGCAGACCTTCTAGATGAATTATTGTTCATGGCAAAGAATGCAGGAGTTCTTGCAATTGCTGATGAAGTAATGACAGGCTTTGGAAAAACGGGGAAATATTTTGCTTCAGATTGGATGCTTAATTCACCAGATATTATGTGTTTGTCAAAATCATTGACAGGTGGAATTGCACCTATGGCACTTACAACTTGCTCGGAGGAGGTTTACAATGCTTTCTATTCTGAAGAAATGGGTAAAGGATTTTTTCATGGTCATACCTATTCCGCAAACCCGCTAACATGTACTGCGGCTTTAGCTAGCATTGAATTATTGAAGTCTAAAGAGATAAATGATGCGATTCAGGAAGTGATGAGTGCTCACCTAGTATTCGAAAAAAGAATAGCATCGCATCCAAAAGTTGCCTCTACAAGAACTTTGGGGGTAATATTTGCGCTTGATTTAAATATTGAAATGGATCGATATGGAGCACAGCGTGACTTTATGTTCAACTATTTCATGAGCCAAGGAGTATTCTTAAGGCCTTTGGGTAATACCATTTATATATTGGCTCCCTTTATTACTACTTCAGAGCAGTTAAATAAATTATATGATACTATCGAAGATTGCATAGATCTTCTTTAATCAAAGCAAAAAAAAAGACTTGAGTTAAACTCAAGTCTTTTTTTTTGTTTTATCCATTCATTGAAGCAATGAACTCTTCGTTATTTCGAGTCCTTTCAATTTGTGTTTTTAGGAATTCCATAGCTTCTATTGGTTTCATGTCGGCCATGTGTTTTCTTAGAACCCACATTCGTTTGGTTACCATTTCTCCAAGAAGTATATCTTCTCTACGAGTTCCTGAATTGGTGATATCAATAGCAGGGTAGATACGTCTGTTAGATATTTTTCTATCTAATAACATTTCCATATTACCTGTTCCTTTAAACTCTTCAAAAATAACTTCATCCATTTTTGAACCAGTTTCTATAAGTGCAGTAGCGATAATAGTTAATGAACCTCCATTCTCTATATTTCTTGCAGCTCCAAAGAATCTCTTTGGTTTATGAAGTGCATTTGCATCTATACCTCCTGAAAGTATTTTACCTGAAGCAGGTGAAACAGTATTATAAGCACGAGCAAGACGTGTAATTGAATCTAGTAGGATAACTACATCATGACCACATTCAACCATTCTTTTCGCTTTTTCAAGCACTATGTTGGCAACCTTTACATGCTTTTCAGCCGGTTCATCAAAGGTAGACGCTACAACTTCAGCATTTACCGTTCTTGCCATATCTGTTACCTCTTCAGGTCTTTCATCAATAAGCAATACAATAAGATAAGCCTCTGGGTGATTAGCAGCAATTGCATTGGCTATTTCCTTAAGAAGAACAGTTTTACCTGTTTTTGGCTGTGCAACAATTAGTCCCCTTTGACCTTTACCGATTGGAGAGAATAAATCAATTATTCTAGTAGCGGTAGTAGATTTTTTTGAAACTATGTCAAATTTTTCTTCGGGGAATAATGGCGTTTGGTGTTCAAATGAAACACGGTCTCTTACGACATTAGGATCTTTACCATTTATTTTTTCAACTTTTACCAGTGGGAAGTATTTTTCACCTTCTTTTGGCGGTCGAATTTGTCCAAGGATAGTATCTCCTGTTTTTAGTCCAAATAGTTTGATCTGTGATTGAGATACATAAATATCATCAGGAGATGTAAGGTAGTTGTAATCTGAAGATCTCAAGAAGCCATAACCATCCTGCATAATTTCAAGTACACCTTGACAACTAACAATTCCTTCAAACTCATAGTTTTTAGGGTTTAGAGACCTTTTCTTCTCTTGTTGGTTGTTTTGAGCTTGTCTTCTTGGCTCTGTTGGACGTTCTGGACGTTCAACCTGACGTTCGGTGCGTTCTACGCGTTCTGGACGTTCGGTGCGTTCTACGCGTTCTGGACGTTCTGTGCGTTCAACAGGTCTAGCCGGTCTATTTCCTGTACGGTCTGTAGAACGTTCTCTAGGTGTAGTAAGTTGAGCTCTTCTTTCTGGCTTTTCTTCTGAAGTAGGCTTAGATGGACTGTCTTGTCTAGCAATAGGTCTTCTTTCTACTTTTTCTTCTGAAGCAGGCTTGGAAGGATTGTCTTGCCGAGCAATAGGTCTTCTTTGTCCTGTTGGTTCTTGAGTAGGTTTTCTTCTTTCAGTATCACCTTGTGGCTTTGTGTCAGAATTATATCTTGCCGGAGTGCGTTCATCTAGGTTTCTTGTTCTAGATGGGCGGTCTTCCGTTCTCTCAGCTCTTTCCTTTCTTACCGGCTTATTGCGTATTTGGCTTCCGCGGGTTCTTCCTTCTGGCTGAGTAGCTTTTGGGTTTTCCTCAGTAGTATCTGTCCCACGAGTGTTTTTTTCCATTTGGCTAATTAACTCCGGATTCGAATTCGATACTTCGGTTTTAGCTTTTGGCTTTAGTTCTCTTTTAACCGGTCTTTTGGTAGGAACTTCCTTCGTTTCTTTAGGGGATACTTTTTCCTTAACTACTTCTTGTTTTTTTACTTCTTGTTTAGTAGTCTCGGTTTTTTTAGGGGCTGGCTTTGGAGTGGTCTCCGATTTTTGTGCTTTGACCGCTAATTTTGGGTTGGTAGCCTGCTTATCCAGTATTTGATATATTAAATCTAGTTTTTTGTATTGTCTATATTTAGTTACATCCATGGACTTGGCAATGTTTTGCAACTCTGGCAATAACATGGCCTTAAGCTCTAGAATATCGTACATAGTATGTTGTGATTATCATTTTGTGATAGAAAAATCGTGTAATAGAATGTTCCCGAAAAGAGTAGTGTATTTCGCAAGGGGAACTATGCAAGTATACAAATATTTTTTCAAAGGTGTTTCTGTTTCTTAGTTTTCTTTATGTATTTTTGGCAAAAAAAAGAAAATATGATACAGAGAATACAGTCTATTTATTTGACAATAGCAGGAGCTGGAGCTTTACTAAGTGCCTTCTTGTTTCCGATGTGGACTTCTCAAGATTTTGATTATTTTGCTTCTGCAGATACAGTCCTGTTTTCCATTGTTTTAGCAGTTGCTGTAATTTCATTTATTGCTGTTTTTCTTTATAAAAATAGAAGCCTACAAATGAAGTTTTGTAGTTTGAATTTGATCGTTACACTTGCTGCTTTAGCGTATATCGCCTTCCAATATTTGAATTATGAGGCAGGTAGTACTATTGGAGTAGGTCCATTCTTTTTGATACTACCTGTAATAGGAAGTATTTTGGCAAAACGGAATATTAAGAAGGATGATGATCTAATTCGTTCTGTAGATAGAATACGATAGATAAAAGTTTATTAATAAAAAAAGCCAATCAGATCAGATCCGATTGGCTTTTTTTATGGAGTAATTTTATTAATTAGATCCCTGTGAAGTTCTGTGGGCTAATTAATTTTAAGTCAGCTTTCAATTCATCAGAAACTTCTAAAGTGTCGATGAAAGTTGAAATACTTGCTTTTGTAATTTTTTCGTTAGTACGCGTAAGGTTTTTCAAGGCCTCATATGGACTTGGATAGTTCTCACGTCTAAGTACAGTTTGGATTGCCTCTGCAACGACTGCCCAGTTTGCTTCAAGATCTGCATTTATTGCAGCCTTATTGATCAGGATTTTGTTTAGACCTTTTAATAAAGAGCTAAAAGCAAGGATTGTATGTCCTAAAGGAACACCTACGTTTCTTAATACTGTAGAATCAGTAAGATCTCTTTGAAGTCTTGAAACTGGTAATTTTGCTGAAAGGTGTTCGAAAATAGCATTTGCGATACCTATATTTCCTTCAGAGTTTTCAAAGTCTATAGGATTTACTTTATGTGGCATTGCACTAGATCCAATTTCTCCTTCCTTGATTTTTTGCTTGAAATAATCCATAGAAATATATGTCCACATATCTCTATTTAAATCTAGCAATATATTGTTGATCCGTTTGAAAGCATCGAACAAAGAAGCAAGATTATCGTAATGCTCAATTTGGGTTGTAGGGAAGGAATGGTCTAGTTTTAAAGAGCCATTCACAAAATTTTGAGCGAATTCTAGCCAGTTTTTTTCTGGGTAAGCTATGAAGTGAGCGTTGAAGTTACCAGTTGCTCCACCAAATTTAGCAGAGTAAGGAACGGCTTTAAGTTGTTCCAGCTGCTTTTCAATTCGGTTTATGAATACAGCGATCTCCTTTCCAAGTCTTGTTGGTGATGCAGGTTGACCGTGCGTTCTTGCCAACATTGGAATTTCTTTCCAATCTTCGGATAAGGTTTTTAATCTATCAAGAATAGTGGTTATAGTAGGAATATAAACATCTTCTACAGATTCTTTAATCATCAATGGCGTAGCCGTATTGTTGATATCCTGAGAAGTCAATCCAAAATGGATAAATTCTTTAAATTCTGATAGATCTAATTGGTCAAATTTCTCCTTGATGAAGTATTCAACAGCCTTTACATCGTGGTTGGTAACCTTTTCGATGTCTTTAATGCTAATAGCATCTGCTTCTGAAAAATCTATATAGATTTTACGAAGAGCAGGAAATTGAGCATGGTCAAATTTATCCAACCTACCTAGAGGTAGTTCGCAAAGTGAAATGAAATATTCAATTTCAATACGAACTCTATATTTGATCAATGCACTTTCTGAAAAGTACGCTCCTAGAGAAGCACATGTTTTGCGGTATCTCCCATCAATTGGAGAAATGGCAGTTAAGCTATT
>MAAC01013425.1_pt1 | contig 51258 bp, 41 predicted proteins | sample 1115981 | NCBI WGS metagenome assembly MAAC01 (sample SAMN04961126, study PRJNA320927) | seawater metagenome | isolation source: sample BD02T64 sea water enriched with oil for 64 days | place: USA:Gulf of Mexico | collected 2013-07-27 | reverse complement strand
ACGCCTTCTAGGCTGTGAAACTGTACGCGAGGAATAACACCTTCAGATTTAAGGCCAGCATGTACGGTAACCCAATCATCATCAATAGACACAACGATGCCTTTAACGATTGAACCGGGATTCATATCAAGTTCTTTTAGACTCTCTTCAAAGAGTTCGGCGAAGCTTTCGCTCATGTTAATACCTGTAAGTTATCGGTTTCTTTTGATCTTCAGCACGATTGCCACAATCGACAGCCCTGCTTGCAAAAGTCACCCAATACACCGCATATCATCAGCATTACGCGGGGTTGTTCATATTGTTTAAAAGATTTTGCTGATGTTCGATTAATCTTTTAAACGTAAAACGGAGATAAGCGACGCCCTAAGGAACCCCTTATCTCCAAAATTTTGCACTTCCTTTGCCTCAAATAATATCAGCAACCTGGTGTTAGCTAGATATCATCTCACGCTTTTTAGCTTCAGTCATGATGGTGTTAAACACATCATCAATGCTCATTGAGGTGCTATCTATCTCTAATGCACCCTCCGCTGGCTTTAGCGGAGCAATAGCTCGATTCATGTCTTGCCAGTCACGAGCTTCTATGGCTTCTAAAAGCTGCGACAATTTAGCATCCATTCCCTTCCCTTGCAACTGCTTATAACGCCGCTCAGCACGTTCCTGGGCACTTGCGGTCAAATAAACTTTTAAACCCGCCTCTACAAACACAACCGTTCCCATATCTCGGCCATCAGCCACTAATCCCGGCGTGTCTTTAAAGGCTTGTTGCCGTTTAAATAGGCCACCACGTACTGCTGGTAACGTCGCAACACGAGACGCCATCAAACCAATTTCTTCGGTACGGATTTCGTTGGTCACTTCTTCGCCTTCCAATACAACTTTCGTATCACCTGATGCTAACGCCAAAAACTGCACATCAAGATGTTGCGCTAGCACTCCCAACGCTTCGGGGTTCTCCATATCAACCCCGTGATTACGTGCAGCTAGGGCCGTCAACCTGTACAAAGCCCCGCTATCTAATAAATTCCAGCCTAGTGCCGACGCCAACATCTGGGCGATAGTGCCCTTTCCCGACCCACCAGGGCCGTCAATAGTAATAACTGGAGCAACAGAACACATATCGTTCATGTTAACAGACCTTTTCTTCTACGTTGATACCCACTTCCGTGGCCAATTCAACAAAATTCGGGAACGATGTGGCTACGTTAGCGCAATTACCAATGGATATATCCGCTGATGCTCGTAAGGAAGCAACAACAAACGCCATCGCAATCCGATGATCGCCATGGCTTTCTACATGGCCACCACTCATTGCATGAGCTTTTGAGCCGCAACCCTGAATAACCGCACCATCATCAGTAGGCTTGATATCTACACCTAATGCCAAGAGACCATCTGCCATCACCTGAATACGATCACTTTCTTTGACTCTAAGCTCCTCAGCTCCCGTTAACCTCGTTTGCCCTTCCGCGCAAGCAGCAGCTACGAACAATACAGGGAATTCGTCAATTGCTAATGGAACTTGATCTTCTGGGATATCAATCCCTTTTAACGGTGCAAAACGCACCCGAATATCAGCAACAGGCTCGCCACCCGCCTCAGATTCATTTTCCAAGGTAATGTCTGCGCCCATTAGGCGTAAAATTTTAACGATACCCACTCGTGTCGGATTGATACCCACATGCTTTAGCAATAGATCAGCACCAGGAACAATACTAGCGGCAACCATAAAGAAAGCAGCTGAAGAGATATCAGCCGGGACGTCAATATTAGTAGCGGTAAGCTTACCGCCACCTGATAACGATGCTCGACTACCGTCAGTTGTCACCGAATACCCAAATCCACGCAACATACGCTCAGTATGATCGCGAGTTGGTGCAGGCTCAACAACACTGGTCTCACCTTCAGCATACAATCCTGCCAATAACACACAAGACTTCACCTGAGCACTTGCCATTGGCATATCATATTGCAGTGGTATTAACTTCTGTCCGCCAGTGATTTTTAAAGGAGGCATTCCGTTTTCGCCAGTCTCTATTGCAGCCCCCATTTCTCGTAACGGGTTTGCCACACGCCCCATAGGACGCTTAGATAACGACTCATCCCCGGTTAACAACGAGTCAAACGACTGTGCCGAAAGCAAGCCCGACAGTAATCGCATAGAGGTTCCACTATTACCAACATACAACGGCCCAGGTGGTGCCTGTAATCCATCCACCCCAACACCAAACACTTTGACATAACCTTGAGCTGGCCCTTCTATTACCACCCCCATATCTCTAAATGCCTGCAATGTCGCCAATGCATCCTCACCTTCAAGAAAGCCTTGAACCTCAGTTACACCCTCAGCCAAAGAGCCAAGCATTATGGAGCGATGAGAAATTGATTTATCCCCAGGCACTCGAATAGCGCCGGTCACACCACCGCCTGGTTTCGCTATAAATTGAATATTTTTTTCAGTCATCTGATTACTTTCTACTTTTTTGCTCAAGTCGCTATTCGAACTATTATTGAGTATGCCAGTACGGCTCTCGCCCTGTGTCGCGGTGCTATATTTAGTCTCGCTATACGCTCGTTTTTCCAACATTGTCGTAAAATGATCCCTGGCGACCTTGGCCCGAGTCATCACGCCCAACATAGCTTCACTATCTTGGCTATCCACCGCTTCACGTAGCATCTTCAATCCACGCTCAAAATGATCCAACATCGTGGATATTGCTGTTTTATTAGCGATAAATATGTCATGCCACATTGAAGCATCACTGGAGGCTATTCGGGTAAAGTCACGAAATCCGCCGGCAGCATAACGGAAAATCGCTTGATTCTCATCTTCTTTCGCCAAGGTATCCACAAGAGAGAAAGCCAACAAATGCGGTAAGTGACTCGTTGCAGCCAACACTTCATCGTGGCGCTTAACATCCATTTCCAACACTTCGGCACCCGTCACCTGCCACGCTTTGGTGACGAGAGAAACTGCCCGAGACGAACATTCCTTTGTTGGGGTTAATATAACCTTATGATTATCATACAAATCTGCATTTGATGCCGCTACCCCACTGCGCTCTGAACCTGCAATAGGATGACCTGCGACAAACCAGCTAGGCAACCCGCCAAACACCTTTTCGACAGCGGCAATCACATTACCTTTTACACTTCCCGCATCAGTAACAATGGTCTTGCCATCCAACCCTGGCTTCATTTTTTCAAGCAACATTTCAGTCAAACCAATAGGTGCCGCGAGCATAACCAAATCCGCACCCTTAACTGCTTCGGCAACATCCGTTTGGGCTTCATCTATTACACCCATCGCTAGCCCAAGCTTAAGGGTTTCTTCACTTCTTGCGCAACCAACAACGTGCTTAACGACACCTGCTTTTTTTAAGGCGCAGGCAAAAGAACCACCAATAAGCCCAAGCCCAACGATAACCACCCTATCTAATTGAAACCCTGGTTCCCCAGCATTGGATTCAGACATAGCTATAAAATCTCCGCCAAACTATCCAAGAACCGTTTGTTTTCTTGCGCAGTACCAACACTAACCCGCAAGGCATTCGGCATCCCATAATTCCCTACAGGTCGAACAATGACACCTTTTTTTAACAACGCATCAAAAAACGGTTGAGCATTGGTATCAAAATGTACCAGTACAAAATTACCCATTGATGGTACATAAGATAAGCCCAAAGCATCAAAACCCGCCTGCAACTGCGCTACACCTAATTTATTTAACGCCCTGGCTTGCTGCAAATACGTCACATCAGTCAAAGCAGCTTCCGCAGCTGCCAAAGCCAAACTATTCACATTAAAGGGTTGGCGTACCCGATTAAGAATATTGGCAATTTCAGGGTTTGAAATCCCATACCCCACACGCAGTGATGCCAAACCATACGCTTTAGAAAAGGTTCTCGTCACAATTACATTAGGATATCTAGACAAGTAAGCCAAACCATCAGGGTAACACTGACCACCCGAATCCTTTGGATCAAACGCGTACTCAAAATATGCCTCGTCTAACACAACAATGACAGATGCTGGTACTTTTTCTAAAAACTGCTCTATCTCAGCACCTGAAAGCCAGCTACCCGTTGGGTTGTTAGGGTTCGCGATAAATATGACTCGCGTTCTGTCAGTTATCGCCACAGCCATAGCATCTAGATCATGACCATAATCTTTCGCTGGCGTAATGACGGACGTTGCACCAACAGCCTGAGTCGAAAGAGGGTATACCGCAAAGGCGTATTGAGAAAAAAGTGCCTCATCTCCCACCGACAAATAGGCCCGTGCAATCAAATCTAGCACGTCGTTTGAGCCATTACCCAGTGTCACCTGGTCAAAGCCCACACCTAACGTCGTGCAAAGCGCCTGCTTGAGATTAAAACCACCACCATCAGGGTAACGTGTTAACTCTTGGGCCGCCTTTTCTATTGCCGCTAGAACCAATTCACTTGGTCCAAGCGGGTTCTCATTACTCGCCAGCTTAATGATATTACTAATACCAAGCTCTCGCTCCAGCTCTTCAACTGGCTTGCCTGGCTGATACGGCGTTAAGCCTTTAATACCCGGTGTTGCTAGCGCAATAAAATCACAACCCATAAGAATAACTCACACATTAATTAAGCATTTACTTCAACAAACCGCTGATGTTAGAAAGTAGATATAAAGGGGTTCATGTAAAGTAGCCATACAAAGCAGCCATGCAAAGTAACTATACAAAGATGCTACGTATAAAAGAACTAACGCACATCACAGAACTGCGCGTGGATATGAACCTAACATCTTGATATTTACAGCCTTACTAGACAACTCATCCAATACCGAGCGAATCGCGGGATCATCTTGGTGTCCTTCAAAATCAATAAAAAACACATAAGCCCATATACCACCGGGTGCAGGCCGCGTTTCAATTCTTGTAAGGCTAATACCTGAACGATGAAACGGCTCCAATATCTCTAAGAGTGCCCCAGGCTTATCTTTTGTGGATACGATAAGTGACGTTTTATCCTCACCAGAGGGTGGCACCGGAGCGTTAGCAACAATAAGAAATCGCGTTGTGTTGTTAGGGTTATCCTCAATATTAGACGCGTACTGATCAAGGTTGTAAATTTCAGCAGCCATACTTCCAGCGATCGCCGCAGCATGCCATTCATCATTTAACCGACGAGCAGCTTCTGCATTACTATTAACAGGTATACGTTCAGCACCAGGGAAATTGGCATCTAGCCATTTACGACACTGAGCAAATGACTGCTGATGCGAATAGATACGTGTGATTGACTCTGCTTTTGTAGCAGGTCCAACAAGTAAATGATGATGAATACGTAACTCAACCTCACCACAAATCACAAGATTCGAACCAATAAAGCTATCTAACGTGGTATTCACCATACCTTCCGTGGTGTTTTCAACAGGTACAACACCATAATGAGCAACACCAGAGGCCACTTCACGAAACACTTCATCGATAGTGGTTTGTGAAGAAGTTTTCACCGCATGGCCAAAATGCTTTAACGCTGCAGCCTGGGTAAATGTCCCTTCGGGCCCCAAAAATGCCACTTCCATAGGGTCCTCTAATGCCAAACATGCTGACATTATTTCACGAAACAAACTCGCTGCCGTTTCATCACTTAAGGGCCCTTCATTACGCTCCATAACACGCCGCAAGACCTGCGCTTCACGCTCTGGGCGATAATAAATAACAGGCTCACCGTTTGCCTGTGTATTCTTAACATCCGCGACTTGTTGTGCGCAACGAGCCCGATCATTTAGCAACCTGTGTATATCACTATCTAATCGATCAATGTCACTTCGCAATGAATCAAGCGTTGCTTTGCTTGTTGATGTTTTAACAGAAGACTGACTTTCTGGTGAATTGCCCTTGGACATTGTTTATTACCCTTGCTCTTTCGCAAAATCCTTCATAAAGGAAATCAATGTATCGACCGCTTCCATAGGTACTGCGTTGTATATACTTGCACGCATTCCGCCGACCGACCGGTGACCTTTAAGATTCAATAACCGGGCATCCTCAGCTTTTTGCAGAAATGCTTTGTCTAACGCAGCATCAGCCAAAGTGAACGGTACATTCATCCACGAACGGTTATTAATCGCCACAGGATTAGCATAAAAATCACTCGTATCAATATATTTATACAGTTTTTCTTGCTTCGCCCGGTTGTGTGCCTCCATCGCTTCAAGGCCACCTTGTGCAATCAACCACTTAAACACCAAGCCAGCTAAATACCAGCCGTAAGTCGGTGGCGTATTATACATTGAGCCATTATCGGCCTGTACTTTGTAATCAAACATCGTTGGTGTTGCCGGTAACGCATTACCAATTAGATCCTCTCGCACAATTACTACGGTTATACCTGCAGGACCAATATTTTTCTGAGCACCCGCATAAATCAACCCAAACTTGGATACATCGACTGGACGAGAAAGAATGGTAGATGACATATCTGCCACTAGAGGCACACTAACATCGGGAATAAAGTCAAATTCAACGCCACCGATGGTTTCATTGGGCGTGTAATGCAAATATGCCGCATCTTTATTTAACGACCAGGTATCAAAAGCGGGTACCGCTGCGAAGTTATTCGGCTCATCCGTTGCCACTACATTTACATCACAATAACGCTTCGCTTCTTTAATGGCTTTTTTAGACCATTGCCCGGTATTAACGTAATCTGCCGTCTTTTTATTGCCTAACAAGTTCATTGGAATCATCGCAAATTGCGAGCTTGCACCACCTTGCAAAAACAATACTTTGTAATTGCTTGGTATTGCCATCAATTCGCGCAAATCAGCTTCAGCTTGCTCAGCAACAGCAACAACTTCCGGTGCACGGTGACTCATTTCCATCAAGGACAAACCCAAACCTTGATAATCCAAAAGCTCTTCTTGAGCTTGTTTTAAGACACTCTCAGGTAATGCTGCCGGTCCGGCACAAAAGTTAAATGCTCTTGACATAATAGTTGATTCCAATCGATTAATTATCATCACAATAACAAGCTAAAAACTATCTAAAACGCTACGAGACGGGTGTAACCCCGCCTCAAGTAGTTATTCGACGTCGCCTTCCGAGTCACCACTAGATGGCTCATCGTCAGATGCCGTATCGTCAGAAGCAGGGCTGTCAGGCTCTGAATCTTCAGGCACCGAATCCGTTGATGCATCGTCCGCTACTGCACTTTCTACGGATTCGCCTTCTGTGGATTCCCCTTCTATTACATCACTCTCATCTTCTTCAATTTCTTCAATTCGCTCAACCCCAACAAGCTGCTCACCTTCCGCTACTCGAATAAGCTTCACACCTTGGGTATCTCGACCTTGCAAACCGATTTCAGCAACACGGGTCCGCACTAAGGTACCCTTGTTACTGATTAACATAATTTCATCGCTTTCCGTGACCTGTACAGCACCAACCAAATCGCCATTTCTATCACTCGTACGCATGGCTATCATACCCTTACCACCTCGACCCTTGGTGGAATATTCAGTAACCAAGGTACGCTTGCCATAACCGTTTGCACTCGCAGTCAGAATTTGGCCACCTTCAACCGGTACAATCAATGAAATCAGGTCGACACCTTCTGGCAAATTCATTCCACGAACACCACGTGCCGTTCGACCCATGGCTCGCACAGCACTTTCATTGAAACGGTTAGCCTTACCTTCACTGGTAAACAACATAATATCTTGCTCGCCATCGGTAATAGATACCCCGACAAGACAATTGCCTTCATCCAACTCTATCGCTATCAATCCGCTAGAGCGGCGACGAGAAAAGTTCTCTAAACCAACTTTCTTCACGGTACCATTGCTAGTTGCCATAAAGACAAATTTGCCTTCTTCATATTCTTGTAACGGCAAAATTGACGTGATCTTCTCGCCATCAACCAAAGGCAACAAGTTCACTACAGGGCGCCCGCGAGACTGACGGCTTCCCTGTGGCAATTGGAACACTCGTAACCAGTACACTTTACCCACGTTGGTAAAGCACAAGATAGTATCGTGGCTACTCGCCACCAATAAGTGCTCAATATAGTCTTCGTCTTTCATCTGAGTGGCAGCTTTACCCTTACCACCACGACGCTGGGCTTGGTAAGTATCAATAGGCTGCGTTTTTGCGTAGCCACCATGAGAAATGGTTACTACAAGTGTTTCTCTAGGAATCAAGTCTTCGTGCTCTAAATCTAGTCGTGATGCAGTAATTTCCGTACGACGTTCATCAGCATACTGTGCACGAATTGCCACAAGCTCTTCACGAATAACTTCCATCAACAAGTTAGAATCAGCAAGAATTGCCATCAATTCTTTGATGAGATCCAGTTTCTCTTGATACTCTGCAATGATCTTTTCACTTTCTAAACCGGTTAATCGGTGAAGTTGTAGATCAAGAATAGCTTTAGCTTGTATTGTAGATAGGAAATATTCACCATTCCTGAAACCAAACTGCTCAGGTAAGTCATCAGGGCGGCAAACATCTTGATTACCCGCGCGCTCCAACATATCCATCACATCACCTGGCGCCCAGCCTCTCGCCATGATTTTCTGTTCCGCTTCAGCGCGGTTCGGACACGATTTAATCAGTGCAATAACAGGGTCTATGTTTGCCAACGCTACCGCAAGACCTTCTAATATATGACCTCGCTCGCGTGCTTTACGCAATTCATAAACGGTTCGACGAGTAACAACCTCTCGTCGATGTTTCACAAAACATTCAACAATCTGACGAAGGTTCAACAATCTTGGCTGACCATCAACCAAAGCAACCATGTTAATACCAAACACACTTTCCATCTGCGTCTGACTATAAAGGTTATTGATCAACACGTCCGTATTTTCACCACGACGCACCTCCATAACAACTCGAATACCATCTTTATCCGATTCATCACGAAGCTCAGTAATACCTTCAATACGTTTTTCTTTAACCAGCTCTGCAATTTTTTCAACAAGACGTGTTTTGTTTAACTGGTAAGGTATCTCAGTAACAATGATAGAGTCTTTGCCTTTGGCACTTGTTTCTACGTGCACCTTGGCGCGCATGTAGATACGACCACGGCCCGTTCGGTAGGCTTGGATAATACCTGCTCGGCCATTAATAAAGCCCGCCGTTGGTAGGTCTGGCCCCTGAATAAATTGCATCAAGCCATCAACATCGATCTCAGGGTTATCAATCATCGCCAAACAACCGTCAACGACCTCTCCCAAGTTATGTGGCGGAATATTGGTCGCCATACCTACGGCAATACCCGATGAACCGTTCACTAATAAGTTGGGGACTCTTGCTGGCAACACCGATGGCATATATTCAGTGCCATCATAGTTAGGGACAAAATCTACCGTTTCTTTCTCAAGATCAATTAATAAGTCATGTGCTATTCGCTGCATACGGATTTCCGTATAACGCATAGCCGCCGCATTATCACCATCAATAGAGCCAAAATTTCCTTGGCCATCGATAAGGGTATAGCGCAATGAGAATGGCTGAGCCATACGAACGATGGTGTCATATACCGCACTATCACCATGAGGGTGATATTTACCAATAACATCACCAACGATACGTGCAGATTTCTTATAGCCTTTGTTCCAATCGTTGCTCAACTCATTCATGGCGAACAACACCCGTCTATGTACGGGTTTTAGTCCATCACGAACATCAGGCAACGCTCGCCCGACAATAACGCTCATGGCGTAGTCCAAATAGGACTGCTTCATTTCTTCTTCGATGTTGATCGGGAGGATTTCTTTGGCTAAATCTGACATCTGATTCCTAGGCCTGCGGGGCAGGGATTGTCTATAGAGCAACGAGAGAGCAACGAAAATTATTATTCTTCAGGCAAAACTAAAGGGCAAAATACTATCACAATTTCACCCTAGAACCCTATCCAAAGACCCTATTTTTTGTACAAAAAACAAGAGCCTGCCTAATGCAGGTTGTCTTTGTTCATTATTGCAGCAATACCCGTCTCAAAAGGCGCTGTAACAGCCCCTCTTTCAGTGACAATAACGTCAATTAAGTTGCTCGGCGTCACGTCAAATACAGGGTTAATTGCAGCTGTGCCCATTGGAGCAACATCAAATTCAGCAAACCGCGTAACTTCTGATGCCTCACGCTCTTCAATGGGAATATCTTCACCGTCAAATAGGTTCATATCAATCGTTGTAGTGGGGGCAACAACCATCACCTTCACCCCATGATATTGAGCTAATATTGCCAGGCCGTAAGTGCCAATTTTATTCGCTACATCGCCATTAGCGGTGATACGATCTGCGCCAACAATAACCCAACCAATCTGTCCCGTTGCCATTAATTGAGCAGCAGCGCCATCAACATTTAATGTTACCGGGACATTATCCTGCTGCAGTTCCCAACAGGTAAGTCGCGCTCCCTGCAACCAGGGTCGCGTTTCGTCTGCATATACCCCTTCGATGAGGCCTTGAGCATGAGCCGAGCGAATCACCCCTAACGCAGTACCATACCCCGCCGTTGCCAATGCACCCGCATTACAATGGGTCATCACATACGTACCAGCCTCACCTTCAGCGCTAATAACCTCTGCACCTAACTGACCCATCGCGTGATTTGCAGCCAAGTCTGATTCATGAATAGCAAACGCTTCCGCCAACAATACCCCTTCGGGATCAACCCCCTCCTCCGTGCAGTTACAGACTGCAGTTAATCGCTCTAGCGCCCAAAACAAATTCACCGCCGTCGGCCTGGATGCTGCTAACGCATCGATATCAAGTTGAATCAGCCTTAGCCAGTCTGTTGGGCTTTCCTTGAACCGTGCCCGTGCAGCCAAAACAACACCATACGCCGCGGTTATGCCTATAGCTGGAGCGCCTCGAACCACCATATCAGTGATTGAACGAACAACTTGAGATACATGATGATGCTCCACCCAGGAAACCTCTCCTGGCAACACTCGCTGATCCAATAAACGAAGCTGATTATTTTTCCATTCAATCGCTATTACGTTGCTCTCTGCAACAATACCCACATGTCTCATCATAAAATTATTTTTGCCTTTAGCACCGCGTAAGAGATGAATTATATTCTGGCTAAGGTAAGATTGCGCTAACTTTCTGAGCGACGATACAAACCGGGCATCGAGACAAACCATGAATTCCAGCAACACGGCCGACTTAATCATTCACGCTCACTGGGTACTGCCCGTTGATGGACATAGTTCGCCATTAAAAAATCACGCCGTTGTGATCAAGCAGGGGAAAATCATTGATATAATCCCTACCAATGACAACCCTTATCAATGTGACAACGTCATACACCGTCCTGATCACATAATAATGCCAGGCTTAATCAATGCCCATACCCACGCCGCGATGAGTTTATTTCGCGGACTGGCAGATGACCTCCCGTTAATGACCTGGCTAAACGAACACATTTGGCCAGCTGAAGGTCAATGGGTAAACGAAAGCTTTGTTCATGATGGTACACAGCTTGCGATGGCTGAAATGATTCGCGGTGGCACCACCTGTTTTAATGACATGTACTTTTACCCCAATATTGCTGCCCAAGCTGCCAATGAAGCCCATATGCGCGCCTCATTCTCTTTTCCTATCTTGGACTTCCCCAGTGCCTGGGCACAAAACGCCGATGATTATTTGCATAAAGGCTTAGCGCTACACGACACCTATCGCAACCACGAGCTCATTAATATTAATTTTGGACCACACGCGCCTTATACAGTGTCCGATGGGCCCTTGTCTAAAATTGCAACCATCAGCGTTGAAACCGGCATGAGTGTGCAAATCCATTTGCACGAGACAGCCCACGAAGTACAAGAGTCTGAAGAGCAATATGGCCAACGACCATTAGCCCGTATTGAAAAGCTAAAACTGCTTACTCCCCAGCTTCAAGCTGTCCATATGACGCAACTAACGGATGAGGAAATCTCAACACTGGCAATAAACGGCGCCCACGTTATTCATTGCCCGGAAAGCAACTTAAAACTTGCCAGCGGCTTTTGTCCTGTAGCAAAACTTATTGCAGCGGGGGTTAACGTTGCACTGGGTACGGATGGTGCAGCCAGTAATAATGATCTAGATATGTTCAGTGAAATGCGTACCGCAGCGCTATTAGCAAAAGGCGTATCGGGTAACCCGTCGTCTGTTCCTGCCCACGAAGCACTCGAAATGGCCACCATTAATGGCGCACGCGCATTAGGGATCGACCACCTAACAGGTAGCCTTGAAAAAGGCAAAATGGCAGACATAATCGCCATTGAAATGACCGCCCCTGAAACTCAACCATACTACGACCCCGTCTCACAATTGGTGTACTCCACGACCGCCGATAAAGTATCAGACAGCTGGATTGGCGGGCGACAAGTTTTACGCAATAGAGAGCTTACAACACTTGATAGTGATGACATTATAAAGCGCGCAAAAAGCTGGAAAGAAAAAATTGCACAATCTGATACAGAACATTGAAATTCGTTAATGTAAGAGAATCGCTATGAGTACAAATGTTGACCCCGCCGAACTAGCAAAATTCGAATCCGTCGCCGACAAATGGTGGGATAAAAATGGCGAATTCAAACCGCTTCATGAAATCAACCCTCTGCGCCTGGATTACATTAACGAACGTAGTGCTTTGACAGAAAAGCGTATCCTCGACGTTGGCTGTGGCGGAGGTATTCTTAGCGAAGGCCTTGCTCTGCGTGGAGCAGATGTAACCGGTATCGATTTAGCAGAGGCCAACCTTGTTACTGCCCGTCAACATGCAGAAGAAAACGAACTCAACATCAACTATCAAAATATCGCCGTAGAAGAACTAGCAGCAGAACATCCAGGCAGCTTTGATATAATCACCTGTTTAGAAATGCTCGAACACGTACCAGACCCAGCGTCCATTGTTCAAGCTTGCGCGACACTCGTAAAACCCGGTGGCCATATTTTCTTCTCTACAATCAATCGTAATCCAAAGTCCTACTTATTTGCCATTGTAGGCGCAGAATACCTACTAAATTTGGTTCCCCGTGGCACCCATGAATATATGCGTTTTATCAAACCCTCTGAATTGGGGTTATGGGCACGACAAGCAAACTTACGAGTAAATGATGTCAGCGGCATGAGCTACAACCCACTAACAAACGTCGCAACCATTGGCGACGACTCCGGCGTTAATTATTTCATGCATGCCCAGGCTGCTGAAGAATGAACAGTGTTTCGACAGGCCCCATCGAAGCCGTATTATTTGACCTAGATGGCACCTTAATCGACACCGCCCCGGACTTTGTACGAGTTGTCAACTTACTCCGACAAGAAGACAATCTTCCGCCATTAGCAGCTCCCTTAGTGCGAGCCCAAGTATCTAATGGTGCTCGCGCCCTTATCACTCTCGCGTTTGATTTAAAAGAAGGCGAAGCCGGCTTTACAGAGAAACTGCAACAACTCCTTGATCTTTACCTTAGCAACCTTGCTGAGGAATCTTCATTATTTGATGGATTGGATGAGCTTTTACATGTACTTGAACAACAAAACATTCCGTGGGGTATCGTCACTAATAAACCAAGGCTTTACACGGAGCCTTTATTAGAAGGGCTAAACTTAGCTGAACGCTGCTCCATCGTTATCTGCCCTGATGATGTCACCCATAAAAAGCCTCACCCAGAGCCATTATTAATGGCTTGCAAAGCCATTAATGCCAACCCTAATAAAACACTCTATGTGGGGGATCATATTCGGGATATTGCCTCAGGAAACAGTGCCAAAAACAGTACCATTGCGGTATCGTGGGGGTATATAGATGAAGGTGAAGACGTAAACCTCTGGAACGCAGATCACATTATTCACACCAGCGAAGAACTACTCCAGTTGCTAGTCAATACCTACAATGTTTGCCCAGCCGGAGAAAACAAACATGCATAATTACCAAGCCCCTGAAGGCCTATTAACAGACAAAGTCATTCTAATCACAGGGGCGGGCGACGGCATAGGTAAAGAAGCCGCCCTCAGTTGCGCAAAGCTTGGCGCAACCGTTGTATTGCTAGGGCGCAGCCAAGAGAAGCTGGATGATGTTTATGACTTGATTGAATCTGCCGGTGGTCCACAGCCCGCCATTGTTCCGCTTAACTTGGAATCCGCCGTAGAGTTAGAGTATCAACAACTGGCGTCTACCCTTGAGAATGAATTTGGCCGACTAGATGGCCTACTCCTTAACGCCGCCATGCTTGGTAGCATCACCCCCATTGGCAACTACCCCGTTGAAGAGTGGGAGCGCGTCATGCAAGTGAACGTAAACTCTCAGTTTGCAATCACTAAAGCACTATTGCCGCTGCTTAACGCCGCCGATGCCGGCTCCATTATTTTCACCACATCATCAGTCGGTCGAAAAGGGCGTGCTCACTGGGGGGCGTATGGCGTATCTAAGTTCGCAGTAGAAGGGCTTATGCAAACCCTTGCGGACGAACTGGAAAACACCAGCTCCATACGTGTGAACTGTATTAACCCAGGTGCAACCCGTACCACGATGCGTGGCAATGCCTATCCGGGAGAAGACCCGGCAACAGTTTGCCACCCCAAAGACATTATGGGCCTTTATCACTACTTACTGGGCAAAGACAGCGTAGATGTTCGTGGACAGTCCTTAGATGCACAGCCTAAATAGTAACCAACCCTCTCGCTGTCTTCGCGAAACCCGGTGAAACGGGTTTTTGACGCGTATTTTCAAAAAAAACCTCTCTTTTGTGTCAGAAATTAACCGCGACAAAAAAACGCCTTAAAAAAACTCGCTTCCGCCAAAGTATGTAACATACTGAATACCGTTGTAATTATTAGATTTTGGGGAAATTTAATAAAATTGTACAAAATTGGCACGATCTTCGCTCTATCATAGGGAAATGGTAGAAAACGTTACGAATTTCGCGACATTCTTGAGTAATCAAGAACAATTAACAGGAGTTGTTGAACATGGCCGCACCAATGACCGCAAGAATACTGGACTTTGACACAAGTAAGCTGACCGACGCTTACAGTCGAAATCCATCGAAAAAAACGGACCCACGAAGATCCGTAAGCCGGCTAATTACACACCTCAGCACAGTGCTTCAAACCAGCATTGAATTGGCAGAAATCCTTCATATTTTTAATGATGAAGTTAGACAAATTGTTCCCTTTGACGGCATTGCTTATCAACATCAGGCAAGTCGCTATGAATATGCCATCGGAAAATCCAACGGCCATTCCAGTAGCTACCGTCTACAAACGCCGGATGATTTTTTAGGGGAACTAAGTTTTCACCGCAGCAAAGCACGCTTCACCGAAACAGAACTCGAAACCATCGAGCGGCTTATCGTCTCGCTTATCTATCCCCTACGAAATGGCTTACGCTACCAAGAAGCCGTTAAATCTGCGTTAACCGATGCGCTTACTGGTGCAGGCAATCGTATCAGCATGGAAAACGTAATGGCTCGAGAACTAGGCCTTGCATCCCGCTATCAACAGCCATTATCCGTGTTGATGTTAGATCTAGATTATTTTAAAAATGTAAATGATCAACACGGCCACGCAACGGGTGATTATGTTCTTAAATCCGTGGTGCATAGCTTACAAGCTGCCAGTCGATGCGCCGACATGACCTTTCGCTATGGCGGTGAAGAGTTTGTGATATTGCTTAACAAAACCGACATAGCAGGTGCTCAGATCACTGCTGAGCGATTACGCTCCACTATTGAAAACCTTTCGTTTAATTTTGAAGGTAACAATATCCCCGTCACCATTAGTATTGGTGCAGCAACATTACGAATAGGGGAATCAAAAGAAGAATTATTGATGCGCGCGGATAAAGCGCTGTATGGCTCAAAAGAAAAGGGAAGAAACTGCATAACCCATGCAGAAGAATTGCCTAACATTACTCATGCACATTAAAATGAGCATGGAGAAGAAATTGCGTTATACGAGTACAGGGAACTTACCCACGTACTCGTATAACCTATTTTTGTATTCGTTTTATTTATCGCGTGGCCGACGCAAATATCCACCGCGCTGCTTTGTCACTTTCTCATTAGTACGATCAGCACGCATCTTGGCCCGCCCATAAAGCCCTGTTCGCTTCTTCAAACCAACACCACATAAACGCGCCAGGGCATCAATTTCATCTTTTGAGAGCTCTACACACTTGCCCGTTTGCATCCCACGAGGTAGCGTGGCACTGCCATAACGCACACGAATCAAACGGCTAACTTGAATATCCTGAGACTCCCATAAACGCCTAACTTCACGCTTACGACCTTCACCAATAAGCACATGATACCAGTGATTGTAGCCTTCACCGCCACTATCAACGATGTCATCAAAACGCGCCTCGCCATCGTCCAACATCACACCCGTCCGAAGATTTTCCAACGCATCTTTACTGACTTCACCACGCACCCGCACCGCGTATTCTCGTTCCACTTGAGATGAAGGGTGCATCAATTGGTTCGCTAACTCACCATCAGTGGTAAACAACAACAAACCTTGTGTATTGATATCCAAACGACCTACTGCAACCCAGCGCTCACCTTGTAATTGGGGCAGACGGTCAAATACTGTGGGACGACCTTCGGGGTCAGTTCGGGTACATACTTGACCTTCAGGTTTGTTATAAACAATCACGCGACGAAGGGTTTCTGCCTCTGCCTCAAAACGTATGATTCTCCCATCAACACGTAGCGTTTCATTCTCACCAATGCGGTCACCTAGCTTAGAAACGTTGCCATTGATGCTAACGCGGCCTTCGCTAATCCATTTCTCCATCGCGCGACGAGAGCCAAGCCCTACCCGTGCCATTACTTTTTGCAGTTTTTCAGTAGTCATTGTATTTTTGCCCTTCTGCCACGGAAATAACGCATTAGCGATTAACCGTTACGGCAGTAGATATATTCAGAATCGCGTAGAATACCACCAGAGTCAGGGCATACCTAGTGGATTAGAGGTTCTGTAACAAAGATACACATACAAGAGCAGTCGCGTTACCAAAAGAGCGAGGCAGTATTACTCCTCGCTTTCATCAACCGAAATATCACCAACAGGAATCTCTCCACCTTGCTCTAGCTGACGCTCCACTATTTCCGCTAGCATTAAATCTTCCTCAAGTTGCGCTTCAGAGGCAACAGCATCATCCGATGCATCAACTTTAGCTTCTTGGGCTTTATTGGCTTCAAACTGTCGAACAATATCGGCGAGGGAGTTAACCGCCGGCCTTTCTTCAGGAGCAAGTACTTTTTCTTCAGTAAGCTCCTGTACAGCGTCTTCCACAACCACATCAATGCTGCCGTCACTGACTTCAGCAATACTATTTTCAACAACAGATTCAGCAGGCTCATGTTGAACTACTTCAATTAAAGCGTTTTCATCACGCTGCTCAGGGGTTACGTCATGCCCAGTAGGTGCTTCGGCTGTGTTTTTATCCGATTCATTAGAACCAACATCTTCTAGCTCTAGCTCTTCGTTAATCTTATCGAAGTCTCTAATTTCAGACAACGGTGGTAACTCCACCAAATTTTTGAGATTAAAGTAGTCCAGAAAGATGCGTGTTGTTGCAAACATGGCTGGACGACCCGGCACATCACGATGCCCTACCACACGCACCCATTCGCGCTCTAACAGTGTTTTCATGATATGAGAACTTACACTCACACCACGGATTTCTTCAATTTCACCACGAGTAATCGGCTGTCGATAAGCCACCAACGCGAGGGTTTCAAGCAAAGCGCGAGAATAACGAACGGGTTTGTCTTCCCACATCCGGCTTACCCACTCCCCTACTTCTTCTTTCACTTGAAAACGATAACCCGAGGCAACTTCTTTTAATACCACACCACGATTTACATAGTCCTCTTGCAAAGCCGTTAACGCTAGCTTGAATTCCTCCTTTGTAGGGCGCTCTTCATCAAAAAAAAGGCCACTCAAACGGTCGATATTCATTGGTTCGCTTGAAGAAAATAACGCGCCTTCTACAATTTTTTTTATTTTGTCTTTATCCCAAGGCATGCGCTAACTCTCTTCTGGCTCTGATTCTGTTTCCGGTTCAGCTTCTTCTAAGGCCGATGCTCTTGCCTTCACATGAATAGAACCAAAAGGCTCATGCTGAATTATTTCAATTAACTGTTCTTTAATAAGCTCTAAAATGGCGAGAAATGTCACCACTACACCAAGGCGCCCTTCTTCAGCAGTAAACAACTGCTCGAAAGGAACAAAGCGCTTATCGTCCAAAAACTCCAACACTTCAGACATGCGCTCTCGAGTGGATAGTTTTTCTCGTTCCACTTGGTGGCTTTCAAACATGTCAGCGCGTTGCAACACACCCTGTAACGCTAGCAACACATCTTTTAAATCAACATCGGGAGCAGGAATTTCTTTTCTAAAATCAGGGCGCCCGGCTTCAGCGATAAAAACATCACGACCAACCCTTGGTAATTCATTAATATCCTCTGCCGCCTGCTTATAACGCTCGTACTCTTGCAAACGGCGTATCAACTCTGCTCGAGGATCGTTTTCATCATCTTCAACTTCAGTCTGTCGAGGTAGCAAACTACGAGACTTAATTTCGGCTAGCAACGCAGCCATTACCAAATACTCTGCCGCCAACGCAAAATTTAACGATTTCATCAACTCAACATATTCCATATATTGCGCAGTGATCTCAGCAACAGATATATTTAGAATATCAAGGTTTTGACGTTTGATGAGGTACAGCAACAAATCTAGTGGACCTTCAAAGGCTTCTAAAAAAACCTCTAGTGCATCCGGCGGAATGTAAAGATCTTCTGGCAGCTTTGTTACTGCTTCTCCGTACACCATGGCAAAGGGCATCTCTTCCTGCTTAGGAGACTCCCCCGGAGAAGTACCAGAACTACTCTCTGCAACGGCTTCAGAGATACCATCAACAGTAGACGCACCGGGCGACGCCTCAGTTTCAGACTGTGCCATTGAAGGGGCTTGTAATTGTAGTTCTAACTCATCTGACATCATTTATTACCGGTAAGCAAGGCCCATTGACTCTCGCACTTCTTCCAATGTCTGTCGCGCAGCATCACGCGCTCTTTCATTGCCTTCTGCTACAATACTTTTTACTAAATCAGGGTCTGACGTATATTCAGCAGCACGTAGTCGAATCGGCTCCAACTCAGCTTGCACCGCTTCAATAAGTGGTTTTTTACAATCAACACAGCCGATGCTTGCACTTCGACAACCTTCTTGTACCCATTTATGGATACCTTCATCGGTATACACCAGATGCCACTGCCAAACGGGACATTTACCCGGGTCGCCGACATCGGTTCGACGCGCCCTAGCCGGGTCCGTTGGCATTCTGCGTATTTTCGCATCCACATCATCAGGAGCTTCTCGCATTTTGATGGTGTTGTGATATGACTTAGACATTTTACGTCCATCCAAACCCGGCATTTTTGAAGCTGGCGTTAATAGCGACTGAGGTTCCGGAAGGATAACCTTCCCGCTACCCTCAAGAAACCCGTGTAGCCGGTCCTTATCAGCCAAGGCAATGTTTTGCTGCCCGCTGACTAATGCATGGGCAGTTTGCAACGCATCATCGTCACCTTGCTCTTGGAACTTCTTTAGCAAGTTACGATAAAGCTTGGCATTTTTTTTGCCCATTTTACTGATAGCTTGCTCTACTAACTGCTCAAAACCAGGCTCCTTACCGTACAAGAAGTTAAATCGTCGGGCAACTTCACGTGTTAATTCAACATGAGCCACCTGATCTGCACCAACGGGCACACGACCCGCTCGATACATTAAAATATCCGCACTTTGCAGCAATGGATAACCTAAGAAGCCATAAGTGGCTAAGTCCCTCTCCTTAAGCTGCTCTTGTTGATCTTTGTATGACGGCACCCGTTCTAACCAGCCTAAAGGGGTCATCATGGAAAGCAACAAATGTAATTCGGCATGTTCAGGTATACGAGACTGGATAAATAATGTTACTGAACCTGGATTTACGCCGGCGGCTAGCCAATCAATCACCATATCCCACACAGATTCCTCAATAACACGAGGGTCTTCGTAGTGAGTGGTTAGAGCATGCCAATCGGCAACAAAGAAGTAACACTCAAACTCATGTTGCAACTCAACCCAGTTTTTTAGCACTCCATGGTAATGGCCCAAATGTAGGCTGCCTGTCGGTCTCATACCGGACAGAACCCGCTGATCAGATATCACGGTACTCAATGTAAACTCCTGATTAATATAGTATTTTATAATAACGGTAACATTATCAAGCAATCATCAGGCTTGCTAGCCATCACGATCGCTTTAGTGGTAAATAAATCTATTAACATTAAAACGGGATTATAACGGTATCTATGGCATAAAGGGAGTAGGGTCGCCCTTCCCTTCACGAATCACTTCCGGATTATCACCTGTCATATCAATAACGGTGGTACAATCCATATCCCCCCACCCCCCGTCAATCACAAGATCCACTTGTTTACCCATGAATTGCATCATTTCTTCAGGGTCTGTCATTGGATACTCATCACCCGGCATTTGTAAGGTTGCCGTCATCATGGGTTCATTCAATTCTTCTAATAACGCCAAGACAATCGTGTTATCAGGCACACGCAAACCGATAGTTTTTTTCTTAGGATGCATCAAGCGGCGCGGCACCTCGAGTGTTCCCCGAAGAATAAACGTATATGGTCCCGGCGTATTATGTTTCAACAATCGATAAGCAATATTATCAACCCGCGCGTAAGCCGCCAATTCTGACAAATCCCGACACAGTAGGGTGAAATCATGTTTGCTATCCAAACGGCGAATTTGAATAATACGGTCCAACGCACGCTTATCTCCCATTGCACAGCCTATCGCATAAGCACCATCCGTGGGGTAAATAGCGACACCACCTTTTCGAATAATATCAGCGGCTTGTTTGATTAGGCGGGGTTGTGGTGACTCAGGGTGAACTCGAAAAATTTGCGACATTAGCCAAATAACTCCCAAATAGGTCTGCTGTCGGAGGGTAAGGAGGGAAACCGTCCTAATTGCGCCCAACCGCCGGAAGGCCCGTGATAGTCACTGCCTGTTGATGAGTATAGACTAAACTCCTTAGCCAACGATGCCGCTGTTTGCGACTCACCCGCATTTTGTGTGCCTGTGCACACCTCTATGGCTTGCCCCCCCGCCTCACTAAATGCAGCGACTAGACGTGATAACTTCATTCGCGTTAGCTTGTATTTTCCAGGGTGTGCAATAACAGCTACACCACCGGCTCCATTAATCGTTTCCACTGTTTCAGCAACCGTTGCCCAATCTGTTTTTACAAAGGCTTTTTTTCCATTGCCTAAATATTTGCTGAACGCTTTTTCCATATTTTTACAATGCCCAGCCTCAATCATTGCTTTTGCAAAATGGGGCCTACCTGGGACATGGCCATTAGCATTGGCAATAGCGGCTTCATATATGCCGGGATAACCCAGTTTTGCTAGCTTTTCACCCATTTTCACCGATCGATCGACACGAAACGCCTGCTGTTGCTCCAATAACTTCATCAACACACCAGCACCAGGGTCAACATTTAGCCCCACAATATGAATATCTTGATTTGCCCATCGAGACGAGATTTCAACGCCGGCTAAAACCTCCAAACCGACTTGTAGCCCTTGCTGCTTGGCTTCTGCAACACCGTCTGTGGTGTCGTGATCGGTTACCGCGAGCACAGAGATCCCTGCTTCTTTAGCGGCATTTACCAGCTCGGTAGGTGTTAATTCACCGTCAGATGCGGTGGTATGACTGTGAAGATCGTAGATTTTTGAACTCATAAGGGTTGCTTTTCGTGCTTATCGTTATCAAATATTCTATCATTGGTCACCCAAAATGTACGGACATCCTCTGAATTATGAAGCAACTTTTTGATTTCTTCCCGGTAGCCATTTTTGTTGCCGTGTATTTCAATACGAAAGACATCATTTTATCGACCATGTTTTTGGTTGGCGCAAGTGCTGTTCAGCTAGCGGTTGGTTTGCTGGTTTATAAAAAGGTAGAAAAAATCCACCTTTATACCTTCCTTGTATTAGCAGTAATGGGAGGACTGACAATCGCATTTAAAGACCCCACCTTCATCATGTGGAAACCAACCGTCATCAACTGGACGTTTGCAATGGCTATTCTTGGCAGCCAATTCATTGGCGAACGTCCGATTGTTCAACGTCTCATTGAGGGCTTATTAAAACAAGCGCCACACCTCACCATCGATGTACCACAAGATAAGTGGAAAGGCCTCAACCTAAGCTGGGTCGTCTTTTTTATCTTTTTAGGTGCCGTTAATATTTATGTAGCCAAAAATTATGATGAAAGCACCTGGGTTACCTTTAAATTAGTGGGAATGACACTATTTAACTTAATCTTCTTTGTTGGTCAGTTTGCTTACCTATCAAAGTTTATGACTGAGGACCCTGAAGACGAGACCACCTCCACAGAAACAGAGCAAAACCCAGAAATCACCGCCAACAAATCGCAAAAACAGGACTAGATTGTTATGCTTTATGCCGTCATCTCTGAAGACGTTGAAAACAGCTTAGAAAAACGTCTTTCCGTACGCCCAGCACACCTTGAAAGATTAGAAACACTGAAACAAGAAGGTAGACTGTTCGTTGCGGGCCCCTTCCCCGCACTTGACACTGAAAACCCAGGTGAAGCTGGTTTCACTGGCAGCTTGATTATCGCTGAATTTGCAAGCTTAGACGCAGCACAACAATGGGCAGACAAAGACCCTTATATCGACGCAGGTGTATACGCCAACGTCACGGTTAAACCTTATAAAAAAGTATTACCTTAAACATTCTACCATTCTAAATGGACAGAAAATGGATAGCAAAAGGATCATTACGTGAAAGTCATTACCTCAATTATTGCACTCATCAGTCTTATGGTGTTTACGTCATTCAGCCACGCTGAAACTCAATATATCAAAGATGAAATCCGCATTGAAATGCACTCTGGCCCCACGACGGGCTATCGTATTATTCGGTATTTAAAAAGCGGCGACACTTTTAACGTCCTTAACCGTTCTGATGATGATAAATGGTTAAAAATAAGCATCAAAGGAAAGGAAGGATGGGTACAAGCACATTATGCTACGCCAACCCCCATCGCTAAAGCGCTACTCAAGAAATCTGAACAAAACACTGCGACATTAACACAAAAAAATACAGACCTTCAGAATCAACTTTCAGAGGTCATAGCCGAACTTAAATCAGTAAAAACACTACAAGGCAGCTTAGAGTCCACCGCAAACTCCCTAAAAAACAAGCTTGGTTCTATTGAGAAAACTGCAAACAATGCCATCATTACCGCAAAAAATTATCAGCTTTTACAGGAACAAACTGAGTTATTGAATGTTAAATTGGAAAAGCTAGAGGAAGAGAACAAAATCCTAGAAAACGACAACCTAGAAGATGGCATTATCTGGGGTATTCTAGCGGTTATTGCGGGGGTAATTTTAACACTAACAGTACCAAAAATGTCGACTCAAAAACGTAAAGGTGAATGGTAAATCTCAGTATTTAAACGTTAACTCCTTTCGCATAGGCTTCGCCACGATATATCGTGGTTATGTATAGCTATTACACAGCACCTTAGGCGAAAGGATTACACTTTTTCTATATTGTCATTTTTTACAGAAATAAGCATTGGCGTAAATTTCAACTTTAAACAACCCCAAGCGAGTCCTTAACTGCTTTTGGTACTCTCGGTTATCGGTTATTTGAATGGTGTTTGCACCCAACTCTTTTGCGTTATCCTCAAGGTCATCACGCGCCCCCTCTCGCAAATAATCATTCGTTGCAATAATCGTTAAAAACGCATCATCATCACCGTAAGAGCCATTCACTTTTTCTAATAATTCACATTCCCTAGAAATCAAATACGCAGAATTTTTTTTACTATTGCCTTTCTCTATCCACTTAATCTCATCTGCCGGGGCTAACAATTGGCACCCTGATAAAGCAAGTACTCCTCCACCCCATACAAAGGTGATCAAGGCATGTTTGGCCAAACTTACAATACGTCCCATTCTTATTCCTTCATTGTTGCTCTGAACTGTTGCGTTCTACTATACATTTTTTTTCGATCACCTTAACACGGCAAGCATAATCAACCAAAACCTAACCATCATAGGCTTAATCATTGCTAACCTTATAATAAGCCCTATACCAAAGACAACGTTCAAACCAAAGGGCATTTGACCCAGCTCAAGGTTACGCCCAATGATAAAGCACCTCCCCTACCTGTTGCTGATACCTATGATAATCATCAGCACCCAAACAACCCACGCGGCCAATGTCGACATATACGGAGAAGATACCTACTACGGGCTAGGTCATCACCTGGATTATTACATCGACAAAAGTGGCCAGCGTAACATTGATGACATCGTTACCAACGGTCCTGATATACTCTGGCAAAAAAGCAAGACCGAAACACCCAGCTTTGGATTTGGAACCGACGTTTACTGGTGGAAGCTTAACATTCGATCTGCTCAACCCCGTTATGAAAATTGGTTGCTGGAAGTCGCTTACTCATTATTAGACGATGTAAACATCTACGTTTTTCAGGAAGAAGAACAAATACAATACGTACACCTTGGCGATAAAAAACCTTTCATGGAAAGAGAGATCAATCATAGAAACTTCCTATTACCCTTAAAATTACATCAAAATACAAATTACACCCTTTATATCCGCCTCCATACAACCAGTTCTATACAGCTACCTCTAAGTCTGTGGGAACACACCTATTTCTGGGAACAGTCTGCAACAATTTCTTTATTACAAGCCTTATTTATGGGCGGCATGCTACTCATATCCCTATACAATTTAGCGTTATACTTCTTTTTACGAGAACGAGTGTACATCTACTATGTATTATTTGTCGTTGGTACGTTAGGAATGCAATCTGGACTCAACGGCATGGCATATCAATACATATTCCCTGCGTCCCCTATGCTGCAAGACAAAATCATTAGTTTCTCGATTATATTTTTATGCCTATATGGAACACTTAGCACCAAACATTTTTTGAAGTTAAAGGCCAATAAGAACCAGTTTCTTCACAAATTGGACTACATTATCATCTCCAGTATATTGTTATTCATTCCGTTTATTTTTTTACCTTATAACGAAATTATCAGACCATTAATACTATGGTCAGTCCTATTGTTTCTCACTTGGTTTTACTATGGGTTGGCTGAACTCAGCAGGGGAAATAAAACAGCAAAGCTATTTGTTCTTTCATGGGTAGCACTCTTACTGGGAGGCCTAATTCTCGCGCTGAACAAAGTAGGTGCAATCCCTATGAATATGTTCACTGAAAGCAGCTGGGAAATCGGCTCCATCATTCAAGCCACGCTGTTATCCATGGCCTTAGCATCGCGAATAAATGAAGAAAGAGAAGCAAAAACAGAAGCAATGCATGAAGCCCTTACCGCCAACAAGGAAGCCGTAGATAACCTATTAAAATATCAGTCGCTATTTGAGAATGCAGTTGATGGGATATTTAAATGTTCCTCTGACTTTCGCTTTATCAATATTAACCCTGCCTTAGCTAGAATGTTCAACTACACATCTGCCAACGACATGATGAATGACATACCCGACTTACACGCAGTGTTACCACATAAGAAAGACGTCAGCGCGGAACTATTTGAAAAACTGGAAAAACATTCAAAAGTAGTTGCCTATGTGTTTGAACTACAAACAAAAGATAAAAACGTGATTTGGGGAAGCATTTCCATTAGAAAAATACCTTCCACAGTAGAAGGAGAGACATTCTATGAGGGATCAATAAGAAATATCACCGAAAGAAAAGAAAGAGAAAAAGCAGAAGAAGATAAAAAAGATGCTTACGCTGCAACACAAGCAAAAACTGACTTCTTAGCCAACATGAGTCATGAAATACGCACACCTTTAACTGCCATCATCGGTTTTGCTGAGTCAATCCGTGATGACGAAATCACCCAGGAGTCTCACGACAGTTTTATTGCCACTATCATTCGCAGTGGCCAACATTTATTACACGTCATTAACGAAATACTCGATTTATCGAAGATAGAAGCCAACAAATTAGATGTAGAATCAATTCCCGTCGACCTGTTCAGCCTCGTTTATGAAGTGCAATCCGTCTTTGAAATGAAAGCACGGACACAAGGCCTGGCCTTTTTTATTCACTATGAGTTCCCTCTTCCTAGAACATTTTCCTCAGATATCACGCGATTAAAACAGGTACTACTTAACCTTTGTAGCAATGCACTAAAATTCACCGACACAGGCTGCATTAACATTGAGGTTGTCTGTCACAAGGAGCAAGAAGAAATTAGCTTTTGTGTCGTAGATTCAGGCATTGGAATGTCTCCAGAACAACAAATCAAAGTATTTAGCGCTTTCACTCAAGCTGACTCATCCACAACAAGAACCCACGGTGGAACCGGATTAGGGTTAAGTATTGCAAAAAAATTGGCAAAATTGATGGGTGGTGACATATTACTAGAAAGCGAAGAAGGCATAGGAAGCCGGTTTACTGTCAATGTCTCAACGGGGAATTTAGACGATGTGCACTGGGTAACCAATGACATTGACGCGCGATTAACACAAGAAAAAAATGCAGATGACTCAATTATTCCTATATTGGAGGGGAACATTTTATACGCTGAAGATAACGAAGATAATCAACGCCTAATTGGAATGCTTGCCAGGCAAACGGGTGCAGAGATCACTATTGTGGAAAATGGAAAAGTCGCACTTTCAACGGCCTTAAAAGAAGAGTTTGATTTAATACTAATGGATATTCAAATGCCCGTAATGAATGGTGAAATGGCAACACGCCTACTTCGGGAAAGTGGTTTTAAAAAACCCATAGTAGCAATCACAGCCAACCTTATGGACCATGAAATCAAATCATACCTTGAAGCGGGGTGTAACGACTATTTGTCAAAACCGGTGCAACGACATCGTTTTTACGACGTGTTAAAACAATACTTATCGGTAATCTCTGAAGGTAAATCTAAACGAGGTCCAGCAATAGAAACAGCCTTACCTTCTGTATCAGGGACCATTTTATTGGCAGACGACAACCCAGATAACATCAACCTTTTCTCAATGCAATTAACCCAAACTGGCGCAACAGTAGATACCGCCACCAATGGTGAAGAAGCCGCAGAAAAAGCACTCATTAACGGGTACGACTTAATACTTATGGATATTCAAATGCCTAAATTGAATGGCATTGAGGCGATTCAATTACTACGCAGTGCCGGATATAGCCGTGCCATATATGCCCTCACTGCCGAAGATGATAAAGTTAAAATTGACAGTTACCTAAAAAATGGGTTTGACGGATATCTACCAAAACCTATGGATAAAGGACTATTACACAAGGCAATATCAACGTACTTAACTAAAGCAGAAAAACATTCTTCTCAACAAGCACATCAAAATAGTTTGCTAGATGACCCTAATTTCGCCCCTATTGTAAAAAAATTCCTATCTGGGCTTTATGATACGGTTAACAAAATGGAAGTCGCAAATTCCAACAATGATTGGGGACAATTACAAGACCTGGCTCATCAATTAAAAGGCTGCGGAGGCAGCTTTGGGTACCCAGAATTGAGCATTCAAGCCAAAGCTCTTGAAACGCTGTTAAAACAACATGCTTACGATAAGGTCCAACAAGAACTTTTCCAATTAAGGGATCATGCGGAAGCCCTATATGAAAGTCAACAAAGCGGTAAAGAAGATCAACGTCCCTTATAAAAAGAAAGAAAAATCACAACAACATTAGACCTAACTATCGATGTGTCAATTGGAGAAAAACACCTTTTCCTCCTATAGTAATCTATAGTTAACTACCTGAAGCAGGCATCGAAAGGGCTCGCATTAAAACCTCCAGAGGAACCCAATATTATGGCGCAAGCTCAAACAGCATTGATTGTTGATGATATGCCTGACATGCGTTCTTTGTTACATGCTACATTACTTAAACTCGGCCTCACCTCAGTAGCAGAGGCCGAAGACGGCGCGCAGGCGCTCGCCACATACCAACAAGCTAATATTGATATCGTATTTTTGGATATCAATATGCCTGGAGTCTCTGGGCTAGAGTTACTGGTAGAACTCAAGCGAATAGACCCTAAAGTCTACGTAGTGATGGTTAGCGGTGAAAGTTCGATAAGCAATGTCAGAACCTCAATAGGATTTGGAGCAAAAGGGTTTGTAGTGAAACCCTATAGTGTTGAAAAAATTGAAGAAGCACTTAAGCGATTTAGTTAACCCCTCTTTGCCTGAAAAATGTGTAGCTCATCAACATACACTAGACTTAATGCAGCTACACTTAATGTAGCTGCACTTAATGTACACGTTAAATGGAGGTACTATCCCTCCGTACAACGTATTCAAGCTACTTACTCATACTACAAAGTTATTACAGTTAGGCCCATTATAATGATCAAATACTGCTTCAACCAATGTAAAACAACCGTACTGATATTACTATCCTTATTCTTAATCGCATGTGGCGGCGGTGGCGGCTCATCAGGGGGAAATTCAGATACCGTCACTATGATTATCGACACATCTTATACTCTCTCCGCAGGCGACACCGTATTACCTACAAATACCAGCGCAAGATTCGACATCAAAAAAAAGAGCAATGAAAATATCAGCACTGTCACATTGCTAACAGGCTCAGCGACTATCAAGCGCGGTTAATACGCTTACTATTTCAAGGTATTCCTACTTAGGTGTTTCTACAATGAAAAGACAGTTACTCCCACTACTCGTGCTCAGCACAATGTTCGGCACTATGATAGCAACACCACATCCAAGCGTTGCCGGCACTGCCCTTTGGTCTATTAATACCAATACTATTGCCAACAAGTCTAGCAACAACGTTGTGGCATCGTTGTCTTTAGATCAAGGCACATTAGATGCGCTACTTCAAAATACGCCAAAAGAAAATACTTCATCACAAGGCTACACTATCGAAATCCCGTTACCCTCCGGTGACCTGATCGCTCTCGAGCTCTTTGAATATTCGATGATGGAGCCTGAGCTTGCTGCACAATTCTCTTATATCAAAACCTATAAGGCGGTAGGAAAAAACGACAAATCCATTACGGGTCGCTTTGATATTACTCCAAAAGGGTTTAGTGGTATTGTTAGCACTCTCGGTGAGACCTATTATTTTGACCCCGTTCAAAGCGATATTACCCAACAACATTACCAGTCTTACGCTCGTAGTGCTTATATTGAAGATAACAATAGCTCAACGTTTACTTGCGGCGTGAAACATGACTCAAGCCAGCCGAGTAAGTTGAGAGAGGCACCAGTAATCAGTGCTGCTAAAATTTCCGGAAGCAAATTACACACTTACCGGTTAGCGATGGCAGCGACCGGCGAATACACGGCGTTTCATGGCGGAACCGTTAACGCGGGCCAAGCAGCCATTGTCACTGCAATCAATCGAATCAATGAAATCTATGCCCGCGAGATTGCCGTTCAATTCACTTTAATCGCAAATAACAGTTCATTGGTTTATACCAATGCGGGGACCGACCCTTACACCAATAACGATGAGCTTATGATGCTAAGTGAAAACCAAACAAACATCGATTCCACTATTGGTTCTAACAATTATGACATTGGACACGTGTTTAGTAGCCAAAATGGAAGCTCTGGCCTTGCACAACTGCAAGCACTTTGCGGCCAACATAAAGCCGAGGGCCTCACAGGAACTAATACACCAAGTGGGGACGCCTTTTGGGTTGACTTTGTCGCTCATGAGATCGGGCACCAAATTGGAGCCAACCATACGTTTAATGGCAGCCAGGTATCTTGTCAAGGCGACACCAGAAGCGCAACAGATGCCTATGAACCCGGTAGCGGTTCAACCATCATGGCGTACGCTGGCATATGTGGCAGTGATAACATTACCAACAATAGTGATGATTATTTCCATACCAACAGCCTTGAAGAAATAGCAACATTTACCAGTGGCGATGGTAGCTCTTGTGGTACCCATATAGACCAATCAAACCAAATCCCAACAGCCAATGCAGGTAGCGATTTCACCATCCCTCAGCAAACCCCTTTTGAATTAACCGGAAGCGGAACTGACGGTGATAATGACACCTTAACGTACAATTGGGAACAACATGACCTTGGTGATACGTCAGCTCCAGGTATTGATAATGGTAACGGCCCCATTTTCCGATCATTCCCCCCTTCAACCAACCCAGTGAGGACATTACCGCTACTAAGCACGTTAATGAACAATTCATCCCCTCCCACAGGTTCAGTACTGCCCTCTACAAACCGGTCTCTCAACTTTAGACTAACCGTAAGAGATGGAAATGGTGCAGTGACATCCGATGATACTCAATTAACCGTCACAACAACTTCAGGCCCTTTTGCAGTCACATCACAGACAAGTAATACTAACTGGACAAGTAACACACAAGAAACTGTTACCTGGAATGTCGCCAGCACTACTAGCGCCCCTGTCAGCTGCGCCACTGTTGATATTCTATTTTCTACCAATAACGGCTTAACGTTTGATACAACCATTGTTGCAGGCACGGTCAATGACGGGTCGCAATCTGTCTCGGCTCCAAACTTGACCACGTCAGAAGGCAGAATCAAGGTGAAGTGCTCGGACAACATATTCTTTAATATGAACAGTGGTGCAATTACCACTATCCCCGCCAACAATCCGCCCGTTGTAAATAACTTCAGTTTCTCCATAACAGGTGGTGAGTCCAACACCAGCGCATTTTCTGCCAATGATGCAGATAATGACACCCTTACCTTTAGCGTTGTCGCAGGGCCCAGCAAAGGAAGCCTTAGCATTAACGGTGGTAACTACACTTACACAGCAAGTGCCAATGTTTCCGGAAGTGACTCATTTGTAGTGAAAGCAAATGACACAAAAGATGATTCCGCCAACGCAACAGCAACCGTTACCATTTTAGCAGCCTCAACCATTGTAAGCAGTGCCGACGGTGACAACTTTCAAGCTACGGTAACCAGCTCATCCGCAGAAGTTATCGGTTGGCAAAGTGCGAAAGCTATCACAAGCCAAAGCCCTGACAATAACGGCTTTATCACCAATACGTTAACATCTGATGATATAGCCATATCCTTTAGCGACAGCGAGAAAATCACAACGTCAATGTCAGCGACTAGCGGCACAGATAGTTGTATTGCTATTACCGTTAACGGGCTCGCTATTAACGTCGATAGCCTAACCGCAACCGACGAGCTTAGAACTGAAGTGATTAGCGATACCCGCATTCAACTGCAACGAACGAACGGGTGCGATTTGCAAACCAATATCACCGACGGAAGCAATATAGCAAAAGAAGCAGTTACACAATTACCAACGCTCAGTGGTTCTATCGCAACACCGCTAAATGTTACCGTTACTGAGTCAGGCGGGGTTTTTACCGTTATGTATAACAACGTATCCCTACCTGAAACAGGACTACTATTTTAGAAGCAATCAATATACAGCCACAAAAAAGCCCCTGAATTAACATCATTAAGGGGCTTTTTTGTGGCTGCTAACTTATACGTTATAACTTAACTATAACAATGACAGTTACAATCCGGTACTTATAACTCGGCACTTAATAACTCTGCCATCTTCCCGTTGTACTGACGAACATACTTAAAAACCTCAGCAATACTATCTCGATCTTTCTGATCTTTCATTACATCAGTAACGTGGCGTAAGGTAACGCCATAACGCTCCCGAAGCACCGGCAATAAAGCCTCATCAACTCCTGGTACAGAAACCCCGCGAGTTTGTACACCCAACAATTTCTTGTCGCCACGATTAAATGCATCAAGAGCATCTTGTTGAGGCACCGTTAAGGTAACCGCTACACTCGAAACAGGTAATGAAGTTTGCTCTTCCTTCACGCCATCACCACTGATAATGTCCTGATTTCCAGACTGACACCCTGCTACCGATACACAAAACATAATCGCTGTTGTTAGAAAAAGACTCGTTGACCGTTTTTTCATAAACCCACCACGCTGTCACATTAACAAGACCTCTTATGCTAACGTGATTCCTACATAGCTGCACCCGCTTTTTTTATGCTTTCAATATCACTCTCGGAATAACCTGCTTTACGGAGAATCTCATCGGTGTGTTCACCCAATAATGCTCCGATACCATGGTATTCTGGCTGCGTTTCTGAAAAACGAATCGGCGACGCTATTTGACGCTGCGTCTCAACACTCCCTTCACGAACAGGCACATCTACCAACAACTCGCGAGCGATAATTTGGGGGTGCTCACAAGCCTCCTTAAAACTTAATACAGGTTCAGTACACGAGTCCAGATCAGCAAAAATTTCACTCCACTGTTGATACGTTTTCTTTTTCATTTCGCCGGCAATATCAGCCTTAAGTTTTTCTATTACGTCTGGCACTAACACCAACCCTCTACCAGACCACTCAGGGTGACCTAATGCTTGGCAAAATTGCGCAAAGAATTGAGGCTCTAAACCACCCACAGAGAAATAACGCCCATCGCTCGTTTCATAACAGTCATAAAAAGAACCGCCGTTAAGCTGCGTTGCTTCTAATTCGGGCTGTATGCCTCCCACTAGCGCAGGGGGTGCAGTTAACGCATGCATGGCAAATGCAGCGTCCGTCATACTGATATCAATATATTGCCCGCCACCACCTTGCTGACGGTGAATAACGGCAGCCAAGATTCCCATCACACCATGACATGATCCACCAGCCACATCGGCAACCTGCACACCAATAGGAGCAGGGCCCGTCGATTTTCGGCCGTTATACCCCATCACACCAGCAATGGACAAATAATTCATATCATGGCCTGCACGATTTTTGTACGGCCCCGTTTGACCATAACCGGTAATTGAGCAATAGATAATATCAGGGTTCACCGCCTTTAAAGCCTCATAACCTACTCCTAATCGATCCATCACACCTGGACGAAACTGTTCAACAACAATATCAAATTCTTTCACTAGAGACTTAACTACGTCCACAGCTTCTGGCTTTTTCAAATCCAGCGAGAGTGATTTTTTGGAACGATTAAGGTAACCATGAGCTGCCGAAACACCATGCTCAAGCGGAGGCATCATACGAACCATATCCGGGCGTGTTGGAGACTCAACACGAACCACCTCAGCCCCCATATCGGCCAACATCATGGTGCCAAATGGTCCTGGCAGCAAAGTAGAAAAATCTAACACTTTTAACGAAGTTAACGGTCCAGCCATGTTTAATCACTCCCCAATTTCGGTTTACAATGCGTAGTCAGCACTAATGAGTCAAGAGTAATCAAATATACCCCTAGTGGCCAATGACCAAACCGCTCATTCTTCGTGACCATTACTGGCAGAAGTAAAAACTAAGGTTACATCCATATCACAATTAGAGCTCTATTTAGGTACTATCTAGATGCTACCTAGCCTCTATATTAGCCACTAGACTGGACTCACATCGAGCTTATGACCGAAAGCCTCACTATCAAAAAGAACGCCTCAAATAGCAGCTCTCGTAATACTGTTTGTATGCATTACGTGCTCGCCGCATGCCAACGAGCCGCTGATGCTGGGCTGGATCAGAACACATGTCTCGAATATGCGGGCTTGCAGCCTAATTTATTATCACAACCGCAAGCTCGTATATCCGCATTACAGTATGAAAAACTGGTCGGCTATATAGCATTAACACTCAATGACGAATTACTGATGCTAGGAGGCAAAGCACGATCACGGGTAGGTTGCTTTAATCTAATGTGTCAACTTGCCATTCATGAACCAACACTACGTCAAGCAATTCTTCGCAGTTTACAATTTTATAATTTGCTCTGGGGAGATATCTATTTTCGTTTATCATCCGACGACGAACTAGCCTACCTATCCATTCACTTCTCTGACCCATCCATTAATGGTGATCACACAACAACCGATTGCAATCTCGTGTTATTACACCGTTTTTTCAGTTGGTTGATTAACCAGCATATCCCTCTACATCACGTTAGCTACTCTTATCCTAAACCGAGTTATCACAAAGAACATGACCGGCTATATCGATGCTCTATTAACTATTCTGAAGCTAAAGATGCACTAGCCTTTCCCAAAATGTTATTAGCGACCCCTATAATTCAAACCAAAGAAACATTGTCCCTATTTCTCAAGGGTGCCCCTGGCAACCTAATGGCTATTCCCAATAACGAGAATAGTCTCACAACACAAATTCGTACGGTATTGGCATCAACGTTATATAGCGATCCTCCTTCACTGGAACAAATTGCTAACGCGTTAAATACAACAACACAAACCATTCGTAGAAAACTAAAAAAAGAAAATGCGTCATACCAAGAAATTAAAGATCAGTTGCGCCAAGATAGCGCTATCAATTTTTTATGCAATAGCACCTTGCCTATTAACGACATTGCTTTGCGCCTAGGGTTTTCGGAACCCAGCACATTTCACAGGGCATTTAAAAAATGGACAGGGGCCACACCCGGCGATTATCGACGATAGCGTTAATCGCAGCCTGAGTCCAAAACACCTATAATCAGGCCTAAAAACCGCTCGATAAAAGCAGGATCGACGTTATGTTTAAATTCCCAAAACAACCAATAGATCTCATTTTTGGCTTTGGAGGTATGCATCCAGAGGAAAATAATAGGGCAAAGTATTGGGCCGCCCTATTCGAACCCTTTATGCTTTTAATTGCATTTTGGACGTTACTTGAATGGCACTTGAGTAGCAAAGGCTTGCTAAACGAACCCCAATTAATGCTGGCAAATTGGTTAATATGGGGGGGGTTCTTTATTGAAACACTCATCTTGTCTTTCCTCAGTGACCGACCACTACGCTACGTAATGCGTAATTGGGCGCATTTAGTGATCATTTTCCTCGGTATCCCGCTATTTTATGAATCCGCTAATCGAGTCGGTATATTGAGAATGATACGACTATTGCTACTTTTTGGAATTATTACCCACAACCTCCACACTTTAAAAAACCTGTTATCACAGAATCACTTAGGAAAAACATTATTTGTAGGCATCGCGCTCATCCTCGCCAGCGGTATTCTAATTGCCACCATTGACCCCTCAATTGAAACGCCAGCAGAAGGCATTTGGTGGGCGTGGGTCACCGTAACTACCGTTGGTTACGGTGATATAGTGCCCAGCAGTAGCGAGGGACGTATTTTTGCATCTATTCTTATCCTTTTCGGTATCGGTTTAGTATCTCTTATCACTGCGAATCTATCAGCCTACCTGCTATCGAAAGGAATGAAACAGGAACTACAGTACGAAAAAGAAGAACTAAAGAAACTGCGAGAACTTGAGGTTCACGTCCATCGACTAGAAGGTAAAATTGACCAATTATTAGGAAACCTACCCAACCACTCAATAGACAAAAAATAAACAGCACACAAGAAGTGACGTAACGGTCAGTCTAGAGATACCCCAACACCGTTGTAAGACATTGCCCCTTTCTTCTCAAAAAGCCAGATTTGGCCTCAATAATGGTATTATTTCACTTGTTTTGAGCCGCACTTGCATTAGAATCCCATCTCAATCACTTATAGAGTGATTAACATACTATTTCAGAAAACCAAGGGATAGGTTTCTAATGAACGATGCGGCATACATTAACCTTGAGAACGTTCCCGATGGAAGTACTCCAGGCTCTACAATATCTCTAGCGCAAGTTAACACTGAGAACACATCCTGCTTATCAACTGACTCATGCCTATCCACTGAGGCACTGACCAACTCCTTCAACATTGTTAATCAACGCTTTTTTCAGGGAGGAATTACTGGTGCGATTATTTGGCAAGTGCCTAAAGGGATGGTCTCAATTAACAAAGGCTCCCCCTGCTACTCGTTAAACGGATCAACCGAAGAACTTACCTTCGAACAAGCTACATTAGCCATTAAACAAGGCCAAGCAGACAAAGCCTTAGCATTACTCACACCTTTCGCTGATAAAGGCCACCCGGATTCAGAGCTACTGGTATGCCATATACTAAAGCGACAACACGGGGAATGGCAGGGTTATGCCAAGGCCTATAACGATCATTTCATCACAGAAATGATGGCTCCTGCCGCCTGCTACTACCCTGATACTCAAACCATTGCAATTCATCCTCATCTTCACCGTCGTGGCGCTCCTATGTTTGTTTTACGTTACTTGATTTATCATGAATGCTGCCACCAAATCATTGACTCTTCTGAATCAGAACCCCACACCCCTCTTTTTATGGAATACGAGGAAAAAGCCCCATTTAGAGAAAAGGCTCTTTCTTGGTTATCAAAAGAAGGTTTCCCCACGTTATAGGCCGACTACCACCGAAGGTATAGATTAAAAGACTTTTTATACATTAACGTGATGAATTCCATGATGGCATATACATATATTAATAGAGCAGCAATTTGGCTAGCGGTATTTACCGCTGTGTCGATGAGCCCAGCATTTGCCAACCCTGTGAATAGCAACACAAAACAATGCACAAATTCTCCAACACCCCACTGCATCTTAGAAAAAACATTTGATCTTATACAGTCATTACCCTCAAGCAGTGAAAAAGAAAAACTTCTTATTGAACTAGGGTTTGAATCCTATTTACTCAATAAAAAAAAACTGTTTAGCAACACTTTGGGGGAACTCAAAAAAACAAACCTGACGTTAAGAAACTCGTTCCCTACAGCATTACAAAAATTATCCGCTTTGATGAAAAGTAAAAAGATTACACCTGTAATTCCCAATACGTTATTTTCCAGTGCAATCGCAAAGCAGCTTGCTCAAGAAGAGATATTCCTACTCTCCATAAAAAATAGAACAATGGGTATAGAGCATCTTATTGACACACCCCTTAGCCACAAACCTTTCAATGACAGCCTGCAATGGAACGCCGCATACATTTACTATTTAACACTAACAAGAGATGTAACCCTTAAAAAATCTACCGAGCTAAAACGATTCCTCATAAAACAACTTGCACAGTCCCTACCCCAACAACATCAGCAAAAAAATTTAGAAATTTCCTTACTAGAAACATTAGGGGGAGCACTGAAGAAAGGTGAGGAAACCCGATTAATTTCTAACATAAACGGGTTCAGTCCACATAACTTAGTTCAACTAGACAAACGTATCATTTTTTATCAAAAATTCACTAATTTCTATAATGCCAAAATTGGATTAAACCAGGACGAGTGTAACAACCCACTCAAAACCACGAGTGACAGCCTAGCCGTATTTTTTTCCTCAAAAAACCTGCAAATCATGAAACAGCTAGACGCATTAACCATCACTGAACCCAACGACTATTTGCTGGCAAGCATCATCGTTCAACATCTAAATAGCTGCACACCGTTAAGCCACGCCTTCCAACAACGTTACCTCCAATCTCTAGCAAATATACCGCTAGCGAAAGACGTAACAATATCCTCAGTTAAGAGTTTAATCCAGCACCTACGAAGCTTTCGACGGTACACAAGAATATAGAAAGTGTGCAACTTATTGCTCACCCAATATATATAAAACAAAGCAACGCTAAGTAGACATTGGAAACTCAAAGATTTCATCAAAAAAGATAAAAAAACTTTCAATAAAACAAATAATCGAATGTTTTTAGCAAAATTTGTAAGACATTCGCCCTAACCAATTTTTATTGTGTGAGATATTGCTCAATTTGAGAAACGCGTATTGATATAGGTTTATCGGACTGTTATTGTACGCGGCATATTAGTAACCAAATGGAATATACCTTTCATTTAAACGCTTCGCTAATGGATGATTACAACGTTAAAAACACGGGCGTTTTTAACAGCGATGCCGCCACAGGGATAAGATAATGACACTGAGTAAAAGCATAAAGAATGGCAACATAAATCAGTACCGAGACCTTTCCTCATTAAGCACAGATGAGTGGAAATCCCTCGACATTTACGTTTTCATTGCTGCTAATTTCAATCGCTATTGCTCTGGCCTCATTAAGAAAATCGGTATTCAACACTTACCTTCGGACACTAGAGACTCTTTGATGGGCTTATTTTGTGACGTAGGTTATCGCCCATTAACACGTGCTCACGAAAAAAACATCGGCGCCATTGGCGAACGTAGAAATCAAATAATGTTAGGAACATTAAAAATGATTTCTACAACACGCATGGTTGATGCTCTCATCAAAGAATACCCTGCTTATGTCACTCTAAACTCAGCAACAGACCCTGTCGACGATGACGACTGGACAGAAGCTCCCGAAGAGCTTCATCACACAAATCGCGAGACCCAAGCCACTGCATTTTTTGCCGCTGAAAGCAGTACGCCGTTTTGGAATGAAATCGAACAAGAGCAAAGCCATGATGATGCAGAACTGTCCCTCAAAATGGAAGTTGTTCGTTCTTACTTAACACCTTTGCAATTCAAACACCTGCGCTACACTATTTGCGATGGGTTAACAACAAATGAGATAGCGGAAAAAACGGGACACAGCGCTACCAATGTTCGAATCATGCTACTCAATGCCCGAAAGATTATGATGGACCTTGTTCCAAGTCATTTACAAAATGACATTCAACATTGCATGCGTCGCAGATAAAAAATGCACATCAATACCTTGGAGGAATTACGCTTTCATTTTGACATTGATCGCCAATTCCTCCCAGAACCACGCCTTTATTTACTTTTTGACAGCGACATCAGCAGTGAACTCAGTAGCACCTACTTTCTACTAGATGATACCCCTGAATATTACCCTCTTTTTCTAAACACTCACTTAGAAGAACACATACAACACTCTCCCTATTTGATTGCAATCACAGAAAAATCATCCAAATTTATGGATTGGTTTTTTACTTACGGTAAACAGTGGGGTTTTTTTTATTTCTCTACGCACTCCCTAGATGAGGCGCTTAAGCACTGGCACAGTATTATTTTTACTACATCAAATAACGTAAAAAGCAATACGTTACTGCGAATTTACGACCCTAAAATATTACTTTCAATCCTCAACGATAAAGACCCCAAAAAAATAACCAATGCACTGGCCCCCTGCGAATCACTCTATTTTCAAAACGAAAAAAATCAATGGATCAAATATAACGCCAAAGAAGGCCACAACAATTCGACCAAATCAACACGACAACACCCTGACCACGCGATATACATTAACGCTATCAGTAAACGTTGTGAGTTGATTTTATGGGATAAATCACCTTATCTTATAGCGAAATTTTCCCCTCAGAGCCTTGATACCGCGATTCATCAAGGTGTTAGCATTGCACTAAATAACAATTTCACCCAACAACATAGTATACTTGCATTTTTGCGCTTATGGCTAGAACGAGGCCCTACGTCACTGAATTCACGAGAAATGCAACGTTACCTCCAAACACCTTCTATCTCTTATACCGACAAAATAGATTACTTAAAAGAAAATACGCCACAGGAAGACTCGTGGAATCAAGCACCTAACCCACCTATCATTATTTGAATAATCTCATCCCTCCAGCGACTTACCAATACCTCATCACTCCCCTCCATTGATGCTGCTTTAATGGTTTCAAAAATCATAGAGGTAACAATTCGCGCCGCAATTTCTTGATCCATATTCGGCCTCAAAAAACCCTTATCAACACCGTTTCGCATATATTCTTGAATGAATTTCGAAAACAATAAAAATGAGGCCGATACATGATTCGCGGTGTCATTATTCCCTTCCGGCGTCTCATACAACGCTATTCGAGCAATTCGCTGGTCGTCTTGAAAGATGCTAATAAGCCTATCTGAAATTCTAACAATCTGCTCTTTATACTCCTGCAGGCTATTTGTCTCGGGGGGCTCATCCTGTACCACCGTCGCTAATTTCTGCAAAATACTTGTTACTACCGCATCAAATATCGCCTGTTTATTTTTGTAATACCTGTAAATTGTTCCATGGCCGATTTTTAATAAATTAGCTATATCAGCGATACTCGCAGAATAGTAGCCTTTCTCGGAAAATATGGTAATTGCGGCTTGAAGTATCTCCTCCTTGCGACGCGCAACCTTTTCAACACTGGCAACATTAACCATAACAACCAAAACCTTAGAGCAGAATGAGCCGTCATTTTTGATGATGCATTTGTAAATGTCAAAGAAATATCACTTCCACCCTTTATCGGTAAAATAAATACTTAAGGCCGCTCCACGCGTTATCCCCTGTATACTCTCCAAAGGGTGGCTCAACAATCGCATCCAAGTACTTACCTGCCTGCAACTCCAACGTGTTTAGCCACAAACGGCCAGAATTCGCAATGTGCGAAGACTGATCTTTATGCCGCTGCAAGAAGTTCACTTTTGCCACCAACGCCTCTTTAGAATCAATAAGCGCTACATTTTCCATATCCACTAAACCGAGGTCTGCACATTCATCGTGGTCAGCAGGCCAAAGTAATACAAGACAACCCACAGCAAAGGCTTCTAGCGTCTGCAACCTCACCCCACCAAATGGCGAATCGCAAGCAAAACACATTAGGCTATTATCTAACACACCTAACTTTTCAGCAAAACTGACATCACTGCCCACGATGTGAATTTTTAGCTCTCGCCGAGCATCATAAAGGATCCCTTTGTGTTGTTTATATTCCAGTAACTCAGGGTCTCCTAAAAAACACACACGATTGGTTTTCTCAGCAACGCTCTCATCGACAGGTAACGGCTCCATAAAAGGTGGCAACCACAACACGTCCACCCCTTGTTTTTTAAGCCAACGCTGACGCTTCTGACCAAAAACCACGAAACGAGCCCACGGAAGAGCTTTGCATAACTTGACATGTTGATGTAACGCCTCTCCTTCAATTGACGCTAACTCATGCAATATCGGGTCAAACACGATTAATTTAGATAACTTACGTAAGGCAGGGATCTGAGAATAAATACGCTTAAATGGCAGCCACACCAACACCCTGTCAAATTGCGTGATTGGCAATCCGTCTATCACTGATGACAACTGTCCCTGACGAGCTCCATTTAGCCATTCGACATGTAATTCATGGGACGCCTTTAAATGCGATAAAACAGCGCCAGCATGCTGCTTAGACACATCAGAAGCAAGCAACAACATTTTCAACGCCTACAACCCTCAACAATCATTAATTAAATAGCCACGTTGAAAGCATAGATGCCCCAGTGCAGACCGCAACAGAAAATCTAGAATTCTAGCTCTACCCGAGGAGTGCCCTCACCCACCTTGGCGCGACAAAAAAGTATGCGTTCAGGGGCTATCTCATGATCAGACACTAGCTGTGTTTTAATCTTTGCCAACCTTGATACCGCCAATGCTTTGAGGTCATCATTCATTTCCATCTCAGCTTTTTGCGCCGGATCATCCTCAACGGTAACAATGGGGCACATTGTAAACGACTTATCTGGCAAACTTTTCAATAACACAGCAAGCTTAGGCACATATTGTAGGTCCTCATCCACGATATCACTACTACCTGCAACAAAACGAAAAGGGGCTACCTTTACCTCCATCACCATATCTCCTACGGCCTCTCCTACCAATAATATAGCGCCATAGGGTTGAATCGCGTACTTTAAATAACTCAACGAACCCTTCTTAATGGCTTGCACCAACGCAAGCCTTACAACATATTCGATATTCACGCTGGGGTCATTCAAATCACCCTCTAAAGGCACCGACAGTTCAATATTCCCATCAGAGTCTTTCAACAAACCAAGAGATATTCCTATAGGCATTGAAAATTGCTTCGACACGCTCGCCACAAGTTCGTCATTTACTGGCGTTAACACCAGTTGTTTTAACAATACCTCATTGCTAACCTGCATCTGTCCATTAGCAAGCGTCACTGAAGTATCAAGATTAAACTGGCCACTACCAATCGCGTAACCAGTGGCCTTTTCAACGTAAGATGACACATTAGTCAATTCCGCACCTTTCACGACAAACTCCAATTCTCCTCGAACATTCTCTTGCAATGGTGCCAGTGCGCCATTTAATACTACCGTAGAAAACTCACCTCTACGCAACGCCACATCTACAGAAGTTAATTCGCTTACTTGTTTACTGTCTAAAGGCCCGATGATGACCTTATCTATGTGGAATTTCTCGCTGTAATGGGGAGTAACAGAGTGATCAGAAAATTGAATATTATTCTCACCGTCAAAACGGAACTCTTTTAATGCAAACTGAAAAGCGGGCTCTTTTTCTGTCGTTTCGCTATCTACAACACGCGCTTCTAAATCAAGAGGTTTACTTTCCTGCTCATTTTTCTGGACCTCGCTGGAAGCACCTTTAGCGACATCTTCTATTTTCTCTGAGCCAGAATCTAATCGGCTTGTAAGCGCTTCAACATAAGCACTAATAATATCTAGCTCTCCGCTTTCTAGAACGGTGATGTTGGCCGCTAGTCCATTTAAAACAATACTATCGATGGCAATATCATTTTTCTGTTTAAGTTGCACCTTTTCAATGGCAATGTCGCTTAGCGACAACACTGAGGACGATCTAAAAGAGGGCGGCTCAATAGGAGGCGATTTGGATGAAGAACGTTCGGATGAAAGTACCGCTAGCTTTTGTAAATTGATCCGCCCTAAACCGATGTCATTCAAACCTGCAACAGACACCTCATCCACTGAAAAACGTTGCAATGCAACAGGGTTTATCAATTCTTTATTATCAATAACCACTAGCTCCAACAACGCCAACGCCCCTGTTGCTTGAATGCTATTTTCCACATCCTTCACATCCTTCACATCAATACTGACCGCCCCTTGCCATGTTACACCTTGATGTTTTATACCCATTTGAAACCCAGGAAATTCCGAATTTAAGGCTCGACTAATAAGTTTTCCATCTGTTTTAACGAGTAGGTCTGCGTCTACGGGTAATTCTAGGCGAACCTCCCCTTCCCAACCAATGTGTGAATCCTTTAGCTCAACATCCTTGCGAACTATGCTTCCGATCTCAACATCAAATGTACCCTCCTGAGATAACTCTACAGATCCATCTTTAGTCATCAGGATACGCAAATCAGTATCAAGTGAAACACTCACATCGTAAGATTCTATATAGCCATTCAGAAATGGCGCTAACGGAGAAAGGCTTAATGCATCAATTTTTAAATGTGATTTATATTCAGGTATTTCAGCAAAGGGTTGAACATTTCCACTGATGCTCAGTGGTGCACCATTAATTTCCCCTTCTAACAACAAAGCACTCACATCACCTGGCGCCCAACTGTACAACTCCGATACATCAAATTTTGTAACCTGTACATTTGACACCACATTTTTTACATCAACGTTAAGCTCTACATCCCGTAATACAACCTTACGCAAGCCAACACCCCAAGGGGTGGCGCCATCCGCTGAGGGCATATCATCCTCTTCAGGGTTTGAAATAGGGATAGGAACAACAATATATAGCCGGTCCTGCTGTTCCCGTATATTTAAACGAACCTTTTCTAACTGTACGGCTTCCAACAAAAAGCGTTTTTCAAATAATGGCAAATAAGCGACCTCTATTTGAAGATAAGACAGCTGTAAATCTGGATTCTCCCCCCCTCCAACCTGTAGCCCTTTAATGGCTAAAACCCCGGCAAACAGATTAAGGTCAACGTCATCAATCACAACCTCCGTGGCACCCGCTTTCTTTAACCCATAAATCGCCCCGAATTTCACTACCAAAGGCAAAGCGGCTAACACTACTAAAATAGAGATAACGGCTATACTCAAACGCTTTATTGTGCGGGTTCTTTCAGGTTGACTCATTCGGCTTCTAACTCACAGTAACGGGTAATCTCTCAGTATTCGCTAGGATACCTGTTCAATTAGGAAAAAAGAAGGCAGGCCCGACAGACGCTCACTTCAGCGCATCGACCATTGTTTATAACGTAATTCTTCGTATAGTTTTCAACACAATGCAGGAAATTGAAGGACCATCAAATAGAACAGTGATATCCACCCAATTGTTGTGATCACACTTGACTCCAGCCAAAAAAAACGGCACTTTTGACATATTAACGGCAAAATTCGCCAGATTTGAGAGGCTTTATGACGTATACAGTGGCTGTTTTCGCCTATGATGGTTGTTTTATATCCGGCATCGCCGGCCCCCTTGACGTATTTAACATCGCCAATACACACAACAATGTACTAAAGGGCTTAGATGCTTCACCGCTTTTTAGCTGGAAGCTCTACTCTCAAGATGGAAAGCCAGTAAAAACATCAACCGGTTTATTAATCCCTGTTGACGGCAATATGCATGACGTACACGGCAGTGACATTTGTGTCATTCCCGGTGTTGACCATATTTACGGTAGCGAAGTAGTACAGTGCGCACGAAAGCTTAACGAAAGCATCGGTGACTGGCTTCGACAGCTTCATCACGAAAACACCACGCTAGCGGCCAACTGCAGTGGCGCGTTCATTCTTGCCGAAGCAGGCTTGCTCGATAAAAAAGAAGCGACAACTAGCTGGTGGCTCGCACATCACTTTAAAAACAACTACCCCCTTGTAAAACTCAAATTGAATAAACTTGTCACTGAAGACGACAATATATTTTGCTCTGGAGCTGTCACGTCATATCTTCATCAATGCATCAGTGTTATCGAAAAATTCACCGGACAAGAAATTGCTAACATGTGTGCAAAGACGCTTCTATTACATACCCGAGAAGCATCTCAAGCGCCCTACATTCCATTAAGTACACGAGTGGATAAATTGGACGATGTTGTCCACCAAGCCATCGTCTGGATGACCGACAACCTCAACCAAGAGATAAACCTCGATCAACTTGCATCACACCTTGCGGTGAGCCCCAGAACGTTCATTCGCCGATTTAATAGTTCTACCGGAAAACCACCAAAACAATATTTGCAAAAACTCCGCATTAACGAAGCTAAACGCTTATTGGAAAACTCTGATCTTAGCATTGACGATATCACCAATCGAGTTGGCTATGCCGATGTCAGCTCTTTTAGGCGCTTATTTAAACGGGAAGTTGACCTGTCGCCGACAGAATACCGAAAACACTTTTCTAGCATGGAATATTGATCACTAGCCATTGTAAGGAGCTATAGCCTCTTTAGGTGGCAATGGCTTTCCGAAATAATATCCTTGCACCATGTCACAACCTTGGCTGGACAAAAAATCTCGCTGCTCTGGAGTTTCGACTCCTTCTGCGACAATACGCATATCAAGATTATGACCGAGGGTAATGATTGACGAGGCAATTGCACGATCATCTTTAGATTCCGTTACATCTTTCACAAATGTCCTGTCAATTTTAAGTACATCAACCGGCAATGTTTTAAGGTAATTCAACGACGAATACCCCGTTCCAAAATCGTCCATACTGATTGATATACCTTTCTCTCGCAATCTCGACAATATTTCTATTGATCCATGAACATTTTGCATCACCATACTTTCGGTGATTTCTAACGCCACATTGTGAAATCCAATGCCGGCATCCCGAATTGCAGAAAGGATCATGCCAAAGATATTCGTTTGTTGAAATTGTTTTGCCGACAGGTTAATGGCTATTTTGATCTCAGGAAATCCCATATCAACCCACACCCTAGCTTGCCGGCACGCAGCATTTAACACCCACTCCCCAAGCGGCAAAATCATACCTGTTGATTCAGCCACAGGTATAAATGTATCCGGACCAATAAATCCTTGATCCTTGGTTTCCCAACGCAATAACGCCTCAAACCCCGTCAACAATTCAGTGCCCGCACTATCACCTAGGGCTAATACGGGTTGATAATACAATTCAAACTCATCATTTTTTACTGCATTACGCAACCGTGTCTCTAGTAATAGGCGATGTTTCGCCAGACGTTCAAGAGATGATGTGAAAAAGTGATAATTATTTCGACCTTGATCCTTCGCTTTATACATTGCTATATCAGCATTTCTTAACAGCAACTCTTCTGTTTTCCCATCACCGGGGTACACTGAAATGCCAATACTGGTTGTTATATACAACTCCTGCCCATCCAACACAAACGGAGCACGAAAAACATCGATCACTCGCTCTGCTAAACGAACCACTCCCGCATGTCCCTCAATATCCTCCAATAATACCGTAAACTCATCCCCCCCCATGCGCCCTACCGTATCATCATCACGCAACACGTCAGACAACCGTTTGGCAACTTGCACTAACAATTCATCCCCGACAATATGACCCAAACTGTCATTAATAGTTTTAAATCCATCTAAATCCAGATAAAAAACAGACAATTTCCCATCCGTTCGCAATATTTTTCGTAACGCATGGGAAAGACGATCACCAAACAACGTTCTATTAGGTAAGTTCGTTAACGCATCATGATGTGCTTGGAAACGAATAATCCCCTCTTGTTTTTTAGCTTCCGTTATATCTCTAAATCGCCACACCATACCTGCATCGACATGATGCGTAATGTAACTTTCAATGATTCGTCCATCTTTCAGCAGATACTCTTTTAGCTCAGAGCTGGAAGGAACCTCAACTTCTCTGAGATGCTCTAACAAAAGAGAGGGTTGTTTCAATTGCACTCGAACAATCTCATAGATGTCGCGACCGGAACTATTATTAATCCACTCTCGACTTAGATTCCACATATTGACAAAATTATCGTTAGAAACTACAGGCTTATTGTCATTACCGATAACCAATACACCTTCTTGAGACGCCTCTAACGTTGCACTAATGAGTGAAACCGTTTTTTTTAACTCTTTCTCAATACCCTCTAGTTGAGAGATACGCCTTTCAGCCCCTTGATCTGTACACTTGGTCTTGTCGATTTTCTCCTCAAGCGCATACCGCAAGGACTGTAGTTCAGTTTCTGAAGACTGGTAATCATGACTTAGTGCCAATAGAAAATCTGCAAGTTCATCCGTTTTAATATCTGACAAGTAGTGACTGATTTTTTCAGACAAACGATGGTGCATTAAGGACTTCCTGCGTAAAAATAAGAAAAGTGAATAAGGTGGCACTCAGGGCACAGGCGAGCGGAACCTTATATAAGAGTAGACGACTAACTCGTTATAAACAGTACGGTAAAACAGCAACTCCTAGTCGATAATGAAATAACCAATATCGCTATTATAACGTGATAGCCTATCCCCCACTGTTATTGCTCTTTTGCTTGCGTTCATCGAGGTACAGAGCTAAACCATTAGATATGGATGACTCAACACAACACAATCTTGCAATACTCTTTGCCGACGTAGCAGGTAGTACCCAGCTTTATGACACATTAGGCGATATATGCGCAGAATCCCAAATATCTGATTGTTTATCGACTATGATTGCCGTTGTTGGTGACAATAATGGCCATATTGTTAAAAACATTGGTGATGAAATATTGTGTCATTTCCCCAGTGCCAACCTAGCCGCTAGTGCCGCTTGTACAATACATGAAACACTCGCAGACAAAAGGAGTGACTTAAAAGTTAAAATTGGTATAAATTTTGGCCCTACCATTCTGAAACAAGGTGATGTTTTTGGTGATACCGTTAATGTCGCTGCCAGAATGGTGGGACTTGCAAAGCAAGAACAAATCATCGTTACAGGTTCCTTTTATGATTCACTAATCAATCCAGATAATTTCAACCAGCGTAAACTTGACTCTCTAAAGGTCAAAGGAAAAGATCACCTCGTAGATATACATGAAATATTATGGAAAGGTGACGATACAGAACTAACCTGTTTCCTCTCAGCAAAATCAATATTAGAAACAAAACAAGAGTGGTCAGCACAGTTGAAATACCATGGTACAGAGTGCCTCATCAATAGATCTCACCCAACCGTTTCTCTTGGAAGAGACAACCAGTGTGATGCCGTCATACATAGCCAACAAGCGTCTCGCCAGCATGCAGTCATCATTTCTCGTTGGGGAAAGGCGGTTTTACAAGATAAAAGTACAAACGGTACATTTGTCACACTTAATACGAACAGCAGCACAGCCTATAGAGAGGCTAGCGATGAGATTTTTGTACATATGGAGGAGTTTGCGTTACCGGAAACCGGCATCATCAGTTTGGGGGCGCCTGCTAAAGACAATCCGAATGACTTAATTTATTTCAAATATCTATAACAAGAAAGAAAAAACATCCTACCTTCACCTAAGGGATTTGCTCCATCCAACGATTCACAAACTCGATACACTCATCCAATGGTACGGGGTCACAATAATATCCTCCTTGAAAATAGTCACACCAATATCGTTCTAAGAATTGTAAATGCTTGCGACTTTCAACCCCCTCCGCCACCACCCTTAAATTTAGTTGATGTGCCATTGTTATTATCGCTGACGTCACCGAGGCATCATTTTCATCATCCACGGCATCCTTTACAAACGCTTGATCAATTTTAACAATATCTACCGGAAAACGACGTAAATAACGCAGTGAAGAATACCCCATACCAAAGTTATCAATGGCTATAGTAATCCCCTTTTTTCTAAACATACGTAACCGAATAATACTTTCTTTTACGTTTGCGCTTAAAATATTTTCATTAATTTCAAACTGTATGTTTTTGAAAGAAATACCTTCTTTATCAATTGAAACTGATAATTCCTGGAGCATTGATTCACAATTCCTGAATTGAAAATCCGTCAAATCAATACTCACCTTTAGTGAGTTATACGTTACATCTAAGAGCTTTTTACAATCAATGCAAAGCTGCTCTAACATCCAACTACCAATATCACAAACCAACCCAGCCTCTTCTGCCTGCGGCATAAAGCTGCTAGCCAACATCAATTTTCCATCAGATGTTTGCCAGCGAATAAGCGCCTCTACCCCCACAACCGAACCATCAACCGCATCGATCTGGGGCTGATAATACAGAACAAATTCATTCTCTTTAATGGCTTTTCGTAACCGCTGCTCAAGATCAAGCCGTTCTCGAATCCGGCGATTCATGTCATCCGCAAAAAACTGACAATTATTCCGTCCATTATCTTTGGCATGATACATCGCCATATCAGCATTACGTGTTAAATCATTTATTTCAACGCCGTCATCAGGATAAATCGCAACGCCAATACTGGTGGTCACCACTACCTGGGTTTCAGCAACATCAACAGGTTGCCCTAGCGCTTCAATTATATGTTCTGCGACTTTAGATACATCATTGGGACCTGAAACACCCTCTAATATGATGGTAAATTCATCTCCTCCCAACCGTGCAACCGTATCTTTCCCCCTAACATGCGCTCTAATTCGTTGCGCAACTGCTTTCAGCAATTCATCGCCGTTGGCATGCCCTAAAGAATCATTTATATTTTTAAATCCATCTAGGTCTAAATAACAGACTGCAAATTTACCTTTCTTTCGTTTTGCATTTTTTAATGCTTGATTGAGGCGATCATAAAAAAGCCGCCGATTTGGCAACCCCGTTAGTTCATCATAATAGGCAAGCTTCTCAATGGTTTCCTGAGCTGATCGAAGCTCAGTAATATCATAAGCTGTACTCACAAAATGGGTTATTTCATCCTCGTCGTCTCGAATAGGGGCAACATGTTGAAGTGTCCACAAGAATTCCCCAGATTTGGTTCTATTTTGCAATTCGCCACGCCAAGACTTCCCTTCACTGAGGTGCCGCTGCATCTCTGTATAATTTATTTGATTAACTTCATAGCTCGCCATTTCTTCAGGCGTAAGCCCAATAATATCCTCTGGTAGGTACCCGGTTAACGACGTAAATTGAGGGTTAACGTATTCAACTATGCCATGCTTATCCGTTATGGTTACCGCAGATGCACTGTGCTCGATCGCTTGATAAAGCTGTTGCAGCTTACCTTCAGTTTCCACACGCTTCGTTTCTTCATCAATCTGACGTAGTCCAACACTAATGTCTTGGCACATATCTTCTAACAAATCTAGCGTCGGGTTATCGAAATAGTTTTCAATATTAGAATATAAACTAAAACACCCCACCACCTCACCCTTTAGGCGAATAGGTAGAGCTGCCATTGAATGGTAATTGCGTTGTAACGCAGCGTCCCTCCATGGAGTAAAGCTTGGATCCGTTGTAATATTGTTAACATAACAAACACGATTATTTTGTACCGACAGCCCAATTGGCCCCTTTGACCTTTCACTTCCATCTAAGCGAACAGCAATGGTTTTAACGTACTCATCATCACCTGAAGATGCCATCGGAATAATTTGATCTCCATGTTTGATTCCCATCCACGCCATGGAAAAGCCACCAATATCAACGGCAATTTTGGAAATTGAAACAAACAAGTCCGTTCGTGTCTTGCTGTTCGCCACGACTTTATTGGTTTCACTCAACACAGAATAGATTTGATTCAGTCGGGCCAAACGGTTACCAATAACAACCGCATCAGTTAATACCTTCAAACTAACCGCAATATACGTTTTATCCTCTGCACAAAGCTGGTGTGTTCGAGCTTCAACAAGCCTTTCTGAGCTATCATTATCGACATTAACAGCGGTATCCGCATGGTTTTCTATGCAGTTCTGCTCACTTAGAAATTCAGTCGTTTTAATATGAAAAGACGCACCTAAATCTCCCTTACAGCACTCCCGAAAAAACGACTGAAGTGAACCGGATAGCTTAACCCAAGGAACAGAGGACTCATTTGAGAACGCATAACACACTAAAGATCGTGCGGCCTTGTTCACCAGCACGACAGTCTCTTCGACCGGATCGAGAACAACCACACCATCAACCGAGACATTAACAATTTGCTCCAGCAAACTGCGACTTAACTCCATTGGCCACACCTTAATGAGGTAGCAATCACTTGATTACACGTTACTTTTTCCATCTTGTCAGTTTAGGACAATTTCCCATAATCACCCAAGAATAGCGCTCTTTTTGCGTTCTACGCAGCATCATCACCACTGCTATCAGGTCGAATTTCAGCCAACAGGTTGGCATAACTACGACATATATCGGAATGGGTTAATATTCCGGCTAATTTATCGTTTTTCATCACAACGGCAGAACCGATATGCTTCTCTGACATTACTCTAAGTACAGCGTCCAGAGAATCATGGATATCGGCAAGGTAGATTTGGGATGAACACACATCTTTCACCATTAAATCGGCAGAAGCGCCCGCAGGTACAAAAGCTGAAGAACCAATTTTTAGATCTTCCGTGGACACTACCCCAATAAGCTGGCCTGCATCAGTAACGGGCAAATGGTGCACATTATTTTCTCGCATCATGAC
>MAAC01019026.1_pt1 | contig 51322 bp, 43 predicted proteins | sample 1115981 | NCBI WGS metagenome assembly MAAC01 (sample SAMN04961126, study PRJNA320927) | seawater metagenome | isolation source: sample BD02T64 sea water enriched with oil for 64 days | place: USA:Gulf of Mexico | collected 2013-07-27 | reverse complement strand
TAATTAAATAAAGCGGTTCTTACACCACCAATATGCAAAGGCCCTGTTGGACTAGGAGCAAAACGTACTCTAACGTTACTGTTCATTTTTATACTTTTTTACAAAGTGCAAAGATACTTTAGATTCTAATCATATAAAAAGATATTTTAATAGCATTTACTAAGGTTTAACACTTTATTTTTAGATAAAGAATAGAAAAAAGAGTAATTTTATTAGTTACAATATGGAACCATATAAATACATAGAAGAAAAGCTACATCAGTTTGTACGTAAATTTTATACAAACGAGTTAATTAAAGGGGGAATTTTATTTCTTTCTTTAGGTTTTTTGTATTTGTTTTTTACGCTGTTTTTAGAATATTTTTTATGGTTAAAACCAACAGCTAGAACCTTGCTATTTTGGATTTTTATTTGCGTAGAATCTTATTTATTATTTCGTTTTATTTTAACGCCAATTTTTAGGCTAGTAGGAATAAAAAAAGGAATATCTTTTAAAGATTCATCGAAGATAATTGGAAATCATTTTCCGAAGGTAGGTGATAAGCTGATTAACGTATTGCAATTAAAAGAAGCTAATAATCAATCGGATTTATTGTTGGCAAGCATTGAACAAAAATCAAAAGAACTGCAACCAATACCTTTTGCAAAAGCTGTTAATTTTAACACAAATACAAAGTATTTAAAGTATGCGGCAATTCCAGTAATTATTTTGATTTTGATTACAGTTACCGGTAATTTTAAGATGTTCAACACCTCTTTTAAAAGAGTATTGAATCATAGAACAGCATTTGTGCCTCCGGCGCCATTTTCATTTTATTTATTATCTCAAAACTTAACCGTAATTCAAGGGCAACCTTTTACTATAGAGTTTGAGACTAAAGGAATCGTACAACCATCTGATGTACTTATTTTTTATAACAATCAAAGTTATTATTTACAGCGAGAAAATGGGGTGTTTAGCTATACATTTTCAAATACCGATAATTCAATTCCATTTTATGTTGAAGCAAACAATATTGTTTCAGAGAGCTATATTTTGGATGTTATAAAAACACCTACTATTCAGAATATTTCAGTCGATTTAAAATATCCAAAATACATTCAAAAGAAGAATGAAACAATTAATAATTCAGGCATACTCTTAATTCCAGAAGGCACAAAAGCCATATGGAGCGTAAGCACTAATCAAACTGAAAGTGTAGCATTTATTGAAGGCTCAAAAACAAATGAATTTAACAAGTTTGATGACAAGTTGTTTTGGTTTCAAAAAACAATCAACTCATCTATTGAGTATCAAATAGCCACTTCTAATACTGATTTAAAAAATTATGAAAAACTGTTTTTTAAAATAGAAGTTATTAAAGATGAGTTTCCAGAAATAGAAGTACTATCAGATATTGATTCTTTATCAAACAATAGTGCACAATTTGCAGGAAAAATTTCTGATGATTATGGTTTAACGAAACTAGAAGTTGTCTATTATAATGAAGAGAATCCAAATAAAGTAGAAAAGCAACAGATAGAAATATCATCTATGGATAACCAAACCTTTTACTTTGTATTTCCAGGAGTTTTAGCGCTTCAAAAAGGAATTAGTTATGAGCTCTTTTTTCAGGTGTATGATAATGATGGTATAAACGGTAAAAAGAAAAGTAAGAGTAAAAAGTTCAACTTTAGAAATAAATCAGATAAAGAAGTTGAGGAAGAAGCAGTATTGCAACAGCGGGATCAAATAAAATCAATTGAAAAAACATTTAAAAAAAGACAAGATCAAAAGAAGGATTTAGAAGAGATTAAACAAAGTCTTCAGAACAAGAAAAATGTAAATTGGAATGACAAAAAGAAAATTGAAGAATATATAAAAAGACAAGAGCAGTATAAAAAAATGATGCAACGTCAAACTGACAAGTTGCAGGAGAATATTAAAGACCTTCCTAAAGATTCAAAATCTATATTACAGAAAAAAGAAGCACTTAAAAAACGGATAGAAGAACTTAAAAAACTAGAAAAAGAGCAAAAACTTTTGAATGAATTAAAAAAACTTGCCCAAAAACTAAATAAAGAAGATTTGCTTAGAAAGGTTAAGAAGTTAACAGAACAAAATAAACAACAAGAACGAAGTTTAGAAAGAGTTTTGGAGTTAACAAAACGTTTTTATGTTGAGCAAAAAACGATGCAAATTGCTAGTAAATTAGAAGATCTTTCTAAAAAACAAGATAGCTTAAGCGAGTCTAAAGACTCAAAAAGAGAGCAACAGAAAAACATAAAAAAGGAGTTTAATAAAATTCAGAAAGAAATAAAGGAACTTAAAAAAGACAACGAAGCATTGAAAGAACCAATGCAGATTCCTGACACAAAAGAAGAGGAAAAAGAGGTAAATAAACAATTACAAAAATCTGAGGATACCCAAAAACAACAGAATAAAAGTTCACAAAAAAAGAGCCAACAAAAAGCGGCTCAAAAAATGAAACAGATGAGTCAGAAAATGCAACAAGCAATGTCTGATGCTGCAGGTGAAATGAAAGAAGCAAATGAAAAGTCACTTCGAATTATTTTAGAAAACTTGCTCAATTATTCTTTTAAGCAAGAAAACATAATGAATCGCTTTTCTCAGATTAGCGTTTCTCATCCAGATTTTGGAAAAGAAATTAAAAATCAGAATACATTAAAAACCTATTTTGAACATATAGACGATAGTTTGTATGTGTTGTCTATGCGTTTGCCAGAAATATCTGTTAAGATTCAAAAAGACCTGACGGATTCGCACTATAACATCAACCAATCTTTGGAGAATTTTGCAGAAAACAGGTTCAATAGCGGTCTTTCAAATCAACAATATGTAATGACTGCAGTGAATAATTTAGCCGACTTTTTGAGTGATATTTTAGAAAACATGCAGAAGCCTAAAAATGCTAAACCAGGAAAAGGTAAAAAAGGAGGGAAGTCGTTTAGTTTGCCAGATATTATTCAAAAACAAGAAGATCTTGTTAAGAAGATGCAGAAAGGAAATAAGAAAGGTCAACAACAAAACGGTAAAAAGAAAGGACAATCTAAAGGAAATAGACAATCTGATAACTTGGATGGTGAACTCTATCAAATATATCAACAGCAATCCCAATTGAGACAAGAATTACAGAATGCGCTGAAAAAAGGGAATAGAAAAGGAGACCCAAATATAAATAGCGTATTAAAATCTTTGGAAGAATTGGAAAACGAAATATTAGAAAAAGGGTTCAATGCTACTACCATTCAAAAAATGCAGCAACTTAAATATAATCTGTTAAAACTAGATAAAGCAGCATTTAAACAAGATAAGGACCCTAAAAGGAAATCAACAATTAACCAACAAAATTTTACTCAAAAAAAGGGTAAAGAATTCATTAAAAAACTGTTTTACAATCAAACAGAAATATTAAACAGACAATCATTACCTTTGCAAAAAAATTACAAAAAGAAAGTACGAGAGTATTTTAGTAATTCAAAGGGTAATAAAAAGAATGATTGAATTTAATTACGAAACTAATTTTACTTTAAAAAACCAAACGAAAATTTCGGATTGGGTCCAAGATTGTATCCTTAAAGAGGGGTTCAAATTAGGTGACATCAATTATGTTTTTTGTGACGATGAATATTTGCACAAACTAAATGTTGAGTTTTTGAATCACGATACGCTTACAGATATCATTAGTTTTGATAATACCATGGGAAGCTTAATTAGTGGTGATATTTTTATTTCTATTGAAAGAGTTAAAGAAAATGCTGTTACTTATAATGTTTCTTTTGAAAAGGAGCTACACAGAGTTATTATTCATGGTATATTACATTATTTAGGGTACAAAGATAAAAACGAAGAAGATCAATTAAAGATGACAATTAAAGAAAACGAATCTTTGTTGTTGTTAATTGTTTGATAGTCAATTTAATAAAGAATAGGTTTCACGTGAAACATTGAATATGAGTTTATTTTCTACAACATATGACGTTATAGTGGTTGGTGGTGGTCACGCTGGAAGTGAAGCGGCTGCAGCAAGTGCAAACATGGGTGTGCACACATTACTAATTACAATGAGTTTACAAAACATAGCTCAAATGAGTTGTAATCCTGCTATGGGTGGAATTGCAAAAGGACAAATTGTTCGTGAAATTGATGCTTTGGGTGGTTATAGTGCTATTGTTACTGATAAGACGGCTATCCAGTTTAAAATGCTAAACAAATCTAAAGGACCGGCTATGTGGAGTCCAAGAGCTCAATCTGACAGAATGCGCTTTGCTGAAGAGTGGAGGAATATGTTAGAAAAAACTGATAATCTAGATTTTTATCAAGATTCTGTGAATGGTTTATTGTTTGATGGTGATACGATTGTTGGTGTTAAAACTGCTTTAGGTTTAGAAATAAAAGCGAAGTCTGTAATATTAACAGCAGGTACTTTTTTAAATGGACTGATTCACATTGGAGAAAAAACTTTCGGTGGAGGTAGAGCGGGAGAGAGTGCCTCAACAGGTATTACAGAAGATTTAGTTGCTAAAGGATTCGAGTCGGGTAGGATGAAAACAGGAACACCGCCGAGGGTTGATGCTCGTTCTTTAGATTTCTCTAAAATGACAGAACAACCAGGTGATGAAAACCCACAAAAATTTTCGTATTCACCGGTTACAAAACCGTTAACAAAACAGCGTTCTTGCTATTTGACGTATACCAACCCTGAAGTTCATAATATACTGAGAGAAGGTTTTGATAGATCGCCAATGTTTAATGGTAGAATCCAGTCTATTGGGCCAAGGTATTGCCCTTCAGTAGAAGATAAAATTGATCGTTTTGCTTCTAAAGAAAGACATCAAATGTTTATCGAGCCAGAGGGATGGAATACTGTAGAGATTTATGTGAATGGTTTTTCAACTTCTTTACCAGAAGATATTCAAGATAAAGCGATTCGACTAGTACCTGGTTTTAAAAATGTGAAATTTTTACGATATGGTTATGCTATCGAGTATGATTATTTTCCCCCAACGCAATTAACACACACGTTAGAAACTAAGATGATTAAAGGGTTGTATTTTGCTGGGCAAATTAATGGAACTACTGGTTATGAGGAAGCGGGTTCACAAGGGTTGATGGCAGGAATAAATGCAGCTTTGAAAATTCAAAAGAAAGAACCTTTTATCTTAAAGAGAAATGAAGCTTATATAGGGGTTTTAATTGATGACTTAATTACAAAAGGAACAGATGAACCATATAGAATGTTTACTTCTAGAGCAGAATATAGAACATTATTAAGACAAGATAATGCTGATTTACGATTAACACCTAGATCTTATGAGATTGGTTTTGCGTCCCAGGATCGCATGGATAGGGTGGTGGTAAAGAAGGAAAACACAGCTTTATTAATCGATTTTTTGAATAAGTTCAGTGTGAAAAAAGAGGTGATAAATCCTGTTTTAGAGAGCAAAGGTTTGGCGTTGGTTTCTCAATCTATGAAGCTTTTTAAAATAGCCACAAGACCTCAGTTGAATTTTAATGATTTATTGATAATTCCAGAATTAGAAGCTTTTATTTCTGAGAATTCCATGGAGCCAGATGTTATTGAGCAGGCTGAAATTCATTTGAAATATTCTGGATATATTGAGAAAGAAAAGAACAATGCAGATAAGTTAAATCGTTTAGAAAACGTTTCTATTCCTTCTAACTTTGATTATAGTAAATTACAATCTATATCTTTTGAAGCTCGAGAAAAATTAGATAAGATTAAACCAATATCTATTTCGCAAGCAAGTAGAATAAGTGGAGTTACACCGAGTGATATTTCTGTATTATTGGTTTATATGGGAAGATAAATACGAACGTTCCATGTGGAACATAATATTTTTTGCTACAAAAATGAAAAAAGAAAAAGACCTTTATAAAGAATTAGTCCCTTTAATGAGTTGTGTTGATTACACCGTTTCTAAAGAGTCATATGAGTTGTTAATGAACCCAACATATCATATGATGGTTACGCTACCTGTGCCTTCTGATTTGGAAAACTATTACAAAAGCGAAGATTATATTTCGCATACAAACGCTAATAAAAGCGTTTTTGATAAATTGTATCAAGGTGTTAGAAAATACACATTACAGAAAAAATTAGCATTAATAAACTCTTTTAATTCGTCAGATAAAAAACTGTTAGACATTGGTTCTGGAACAGGAGATTTTTTGTCAACATGTAAGAATAAAGGCTGGAATGTTTTTGGGGTAGAGCCGAGTAAGGAGGCAAGAATAATTTCTGAAAGCAAAGATGTAAAAGCAGTTGCTGATTTGTCTTTATTAAAAGAGGCTAGTTTTGATATAATAACGTTATGGCATGTGTTAGAACATGTAGAAAACTTATTAGAGTATATTGAAATACTGAAAACGAAACTAAAACCAGAAGGAGTTTTAATAATTGCTGTTCCTAATTATAAAAGCTTCGATGCAAATTACTACAAAGAGTATTGGGCAGCTTTTGATGTACCTAGACACCTTTGGCATTTTTCTCAAGAATCTATAAAGAAGTTGTTTTCTCAAGTTTATATGAAAGTTGAAAAAACGATTCCTATGAAATTTGATTCGTATTATGTTTCAATGTTAAGTGAAAAATATAAATCAGGAAGAAATAAATTCTTAAAAGCATTTTATATTGGTTTCTTATCAAATTTAAAGGCAAGATCTACTTCTGAGTATTCATCACTCATTTATGTGATTAAAAACACCTAAAAAACCATTTAAACAACCGTTAGTTTATAAACAAACAAGAATACAGTAGTTTTGTTAAGGAATTTTGCTAAAGCCCTAAAAAAGCTTTATTTAAAGCTTTTTGCATAAGAGTTGTTTATTTAAAAGCAGCAAACCAATAAATAATATTGATACTTGTTATTTACTCAATAGATAAACACCAAAAATTGTTGTTGCAAAATATACTGCTAATGTCATAGCGCCAGCATAATCTTTTGCTAATCTCTGACCAATTAATAAAAAGATCAAAGTGATTGCACATAACTCTACTCCTAAAAGGGCATATGTTTTAGTGCCATCAGTTACTAGTTGATACATTCCAAAAACCATAAATGTACTTGCAAGAATTTCTACGATTAAAATTACTGCTAATAATAAAGGAACAGTATTTTTTAATGGAGAGTTTGAAAAGTGACCTTTAATGAAAGATAAATTCCCTTTCCAGTCGGTAATTTTATCAATACCTGATTGTAAAAAGGTTACAATTAAAAATAATAAAATTAATAGTTCTGCAGGGTAATTGTTTAATAGTTCCATAAGTGTGTTTGTTATTTAGCAAAACTAATAAAAAGAAAGATGCGAGCAATAAATAATTAACTCGCATCTTCTCAAATAACCAAACCAACTTATATTAATTTCTTTTTCAGTAATTTTTAAGTACTACTTCCCACACAATGCATCTAATTCTTCTTGACTATTGATAACAATTGTTTCTCCGTCTTTAATAATAGATAAAGGGAAAACATATGCTGGTCTAACACCTTTATCTAAGCTTTGGTGATATGTTTTTAAAGCATCTTGATCTGCAATTTCTTGTGTTGTTCCATCGCTTAATATTACTGAAACAGGAAAAACAAATTCAGGTCTTTTACCTCTTTTTGGTTTTTTAACTAAAGCATCAAACTCTTCTTGAGTATTTATTACGATAGTTTCACCGTTTTTTAAAACAGAAATAGGAAAAACAAATACGGGCTTAACACCATCAGCGAGGGTATCTAAATACGCTTTAAATTCGTCTTTGTCTGCAATTTCCTGAGTACTTCCATCATCTAAAACAATAGACAAAGGAAATACTAAATGAGGTCTTCTTCCTTTAGCAGGTTTGCCCATAAGAGCTTTTAATTCATTTTCATCAGACACTTCTATTGTTGATCCATTTATTAAGATTGATAAAGGAAAAACAAATACTGGTTTTACACCTTCATCTAAAGAGTCTAAATAGGCTCTTAGAGCTTCTTTATCTGCAACTTCTTGTGAACTACCATCAACTAATTCAACAGAAATAGGAAAAACAAACTCAGGTCTTTTTCTACCTCTGTTTCTTTTAATCAATTCTTTTAACTGTTTCATATCATTAACAGTTATAACTACGCCATCAACAGTTATATCAAACGGAAAATTTATTTTAGGTCTGTGAGTTGCCTCAGCATAATCTTCCATATCAAAATCGTTATTAATAGTTGTAGTTGTTGAGGTATTTGTGACTGCACTTACAGGGTAATTTACAATTACAGATTCAACTAGGCTTAATACTTCTTCTTTATTAAGAGAGGTTTCTGCTTCAAATAGGGCCACATCTTCAGTTGTAGACTCTTGACAAGAAACCATAGAACTTACTATTATTGTTAGGGCAATTAATCTTTTTACGAATACTTTCATGACATATTATTTTTTAATGTTCACTAATAAAACAGGCAATTAAAAGAATACCCTACCAAAAAATCTAAAAAAATAAAAAAATCTTCTATTTTTGAGGAATAATAAGGGTTTCATGTCAGAAAAAAAATCAGTTTGTGAGTCTAGTGTATTTGAAGAATTGTACTCAGAGCACTCTAAATCGCTATATAATTTTGCTTTTTATAAATCAGGAAACTCAGCACAATCCGAAGATTTGGTGCAAGAAGCATTTATTAAAATGTGGAACAATTGCGCTAAAATTATATTCGAAAAGGCAAAATCTTTTCTATTTACAGTAACTAACAACCTATTTTTAAATCAAGTTGCACACAAAAAAGTGGTGTTAAACTATAATTTGATTGGTGGAAAAGAATCTACAAATGAAAGTCCAGAGTTTTTAATGGAAGAAAAAGAGTTTATGGTTACTCTTCAAAATGCCATTGGAGATTTAAAAGAAGGACAAAGAGAAGTATTCTTGTTAAATAGAATAGACAAAAAAACATATAAAGAAATAGCGGAAATGCTTTCTATCTCTGTAAAAGCTGTTGAAAAGAGAATGCATTTAGCATTAAAACAGCTTAGAGAAAAGGTGGGAAAGATATAACGTAATATAAAAAGTAGGGTATATGGTAATCAAACTGTTATACTTACAAAGGAATAAAAAATGAAAAACGAACATACAGACGATACATTTTTATCTCGTTGGTTACATAATGATTTGACAAACGAAGAGTTGGTTTCCTTTAAGAGAACTACTGAATATAAAGAGTATCAAAAAATTATCGACGCTACACAGAATTTTAATGCACCTAACTTTAATAAAAAGGAAGTGTTCGATAAAATTCGTCGAAAAACGAATGATAAAAAAGTTAAGAAACTCATTCCAAATTGGATGTTCGCAGCAGCAGCATCAATTGCTTTATTATTAAGTACTGTGTATTATTTAACAGGAACTAATCAAACGTTTTCAACATCATTCGGAGAACAATTAGCATTGGTTTTACCTGACGGATCAGAAGTGTTATTGAATTCAAAATCTTCAATCACTTATAAAAAAAGTGATTGGTTTAATGGAAATAGAACTTTAGAATTAAATGGTGAAGGATATTTTAAAGTAAAGAAAGGATCTACTTTTAGTGTAAACTCTGTCAATGGAAAAGTAAGTGTTTTAGGAACTCAATTTAACGTAAAAACAAACCCATCATATTATGAGGTGTTGTGTTACGAAGGTAAAGTACAAGTTAAAAATAAAGAAGAAATAGCCATTTTAACCAAGGGGTTATCTTTTAGAAAAATTGACACCAAGAGCTCAGAAAAAGGATCTTTTAGAAGCGGAAAACCTAATTGGTTAGATGGAGAAACTAGCTTTAATAACACGCCATTAAAGCATGTTTTAGAAGAACTAGAAAAGCAATACAATATACAAATTACATCATCTACAATTGATGTGAATGTTTTATATACAGGAGCTTTTACAAATAAAAACTTAAATTTAGCATTGCAAACAATTTGTGCCTCTTTATCAATTCAATTTTCGGTTGATAGTAATAAAGTAGTGCTTTCCAAAAAATAAGAATGCTTAAAAAAAATATCTTTTCTTTCTGTTTTCTTTTTATTATTGGTGTTTCTTTTTCTCAAAATCAATCGAAAAAGATTTCATTAAAAATGTTGTTGACATCTATTGAGAGTCAACATAATGTGAAGTTTTCCTACAATTCGAATCTAATAAAAGAAGTTACTTGTCTTCCCTTAAATAAAGAAAAAACTTTAAAAGAAAAACTAGAAACCCTTAGGAAACAGACATTTTTAAATTACAATCAAATTGATGTTAGATATATAATAATTACTGAAAAAGAAATTACCAAAAACCATACAATAACAGGTGTTTTAATAAACCGTAAAAACAAAGAAGCAGCTGCTTTTTCTTCTATACTAATAAAAGGAACATTACGAGGAACAACGGCAGATGAAAACGGAAAATTTTCTTTACACAATGTTTCTTCAAATCAAAAAATTGAAGTTCAAAGTATTGGGTTTACTTCAGTTATTATTCCTGTATATGAGTTTTTCAATCAACCAAATTTATCAATAGAATTGGATGAAGAAAATATAGAACTTGATGAAGTGCTAATTAGCGATTATATAACGCAAGGAATATCAAAAAAACAAAAAGGGTCGATTGAAGTAGCTCCAGAAAAACTTGGTATTCTACCAGGGTTAATAGAGCCAGATGTTTTATTGAGTTTACAATTATTACCAGGAATACAGAGTTCTTCAGAAACAGCATCAGGCATTCAGATTAGAGGAAGTTCTCCAGATCAAAACTTGGTGTTATTTGACGGAATTAAAATGTATCAAAGTGGTCATTTTTTTGGATTAATCTCTTCATTTAATCCATATGTAACTAAGAAAATAAGTTTATTTAGAAATGGAACCAGTCCAAAATTTGGAGATCGAATTGGTGGGGTTTTAGATATTAGTTCTGGAGATGACGTTCCTGAATTTGAAGCAGGTTTTGGAATTAACTTAACACATGCAGACGGATATATAAAAACACCTTTATTTGACAATAAAGCAGGGTTGGTGTTTTCGGTAAGAAGATCTATAACAGATTGGGTAGAAACCATAACCTATAAAAACTTTTCTAAAACAGTATTTCAAAATACACGTATTTTAGACGAGTTATTAGATGAAAAAAACAAGAGCTCAAACATTAATAATGATTTTTATTTTCAAGATTATAACTTAAAATTTGTTGTAGATGTTTCTGATAAAAGTAAGATATCAATTAGTAATTTATATAATAAGAACCAGTTAAGTTTCTCTTCAGAAAATCAGCGGTTTAGAGAGAAAGTGGAAGACAACATTAGGTATCAAAATACAGGAACTAGATTACTTTGGAACCACAAAACAACGTCTAAATTCTCTCAAAATATAGATTTTCATACATCAGAATATACCTTTGACTATTATGGTAAAAGAATACAAACAAGAAACAATGCGAGCGATAATAGTACTAGAGAGTTTGAAATTAAAAATCATGTAAATGACAAAGGAATCAATTACGACTTCACTTATAATTTAAACAATAAATTTCAATTAGGAGGTGGTTATCAATTCTCTAAAACGAAGGTTTTATATGTATATAACACTAATTTTACAACACCAAACAACTTGTTGTTAAGTACCGAAAACAACACAAATATTACTAATGCATTATTTTCTGAATTAAAATATAGCGATTCAAACTCTTACATTAGTTTAGGACTAAGAGCTAATAATTTCTCATCAGGAAAAGAATGGTTTTTTGAGCCAAGACTTTTTGCGTCAACTAAAGTTTCAGAATCTATTACATTAAAAGCATCTGGAGAAATAAAAAACCAAGCAGTTAGTCAAATAATTGAATACAGAAATAATGGAATTGGCCTAGAAAATAACATTTGGGCTGTAGCAAATAATGAGATTCCAATTTTAAATAGTAAACAAATAGCTGTAGGTTTTTTATATCAAAGAAATGGATGGAATTTAGATGTAGATTTTTATCAAAAAAAAGTAATAGGTGTTACTTTAATGACTGATGATATTGCTAATAGTACACAAACAAGTAGAGTTCCGTTTTATATTTCAGGTGAAAGTGATATTACTGGGGTAGATGTGTTATTAAAGAAAAGATTTGGAAAGTATCGTTCTTGGGTTAGCTATTCATATTTGAAAACGACACAGCGTTTTAAAGAGTTAAATAACGGAAATGAGTTTCAAGGAATAAACGGAATACCACATTCTTTGACATGGTCTCATACCTATAAATTAAATCAATTAGAGTTTTCTTTAGGGTGGAAAATACGTTCTGGAATACCATATACAGATGCTAATTCTACACATATTGATACTAATGGTAACCTTCGAGTAACGTATGAAGCGGTAAACGAAAAAAGGTTGCCCCAATATCAAAAAATTGACTTTTCATCCACTTATAAATTCCATTTTTCTAAAAAGAAAATTGTTGAAGGGAAAATAGGGCTATCACTATTAAATATTTTAAACACACAAAATATTTTAGATAGAACCTATGAGTTAAAATTTGTGAACTCACAAGGCAATGTAGAAGAACAAAAACTAGTTAAAGTAGATCGGCTGTCTTTAGGTTTTACGCCTAATGTAGTTTTTAGACTTACTTTTTAGTTCGTTAATTTTGCCTCTTTAGTATGTAGTAAACGTGTAAGCTTTATAGAAACGTCTAACAAGATTACCTTAGCATTTCCATTTCTTTCAATATGATATATAGCTGTATTTAGTTCTTCGCTAATAGCTAAAATATTACCACTATGCACATACGGAGCAAACTTTTTTAAATCAAATCCAGATGTTTCAATTTCTAAAAAAACTATTTTTTCTGAATTATAATTTAGCAACATTGCTTGTCTAAAAAACTGCAAACAGTATTTCAAAAAACGCTTTTGAGTTTCTCTTCCACTTTTAGCAATTTCATCGCTCCATTCAATTAATTGTTGTATAACTGCAGCGTTTCCTTTTGCTTTAAATGCTGTTCTAATCCAAGTAATAAACCATTGTTCAAAAATGATATCACTAGAATCATGATGTAATACATGCAATGCTTTATTATAACTCCCTTCAGCTTGATGAGCAACTTTATATGCTGCGCTTTCAGAAATTTTTTCTTTTGATATTAGGGCCTGGGCTATATCTTCATCAGATAATGACTGAAAATATATTGCTTGACAACGAGATTTTATAGTATTGATAATTTGTTCTTCATCTTCTGTACATAAAATAAAGAGCGTCTTTTCTGGCGGTTCTTCAATTAGTTTCAATAATTTGTTTGCTGCAGAGATATTCATCTTTTCTGCCATCCAAATAATCATCACTTTAAAACCACCTTCGTATGATTTTAATTTTAAGGATTTTACAATGTTTTCAGCCTCATCAACACCAATTAAACCTTGTTTGTTTTCTACACCAATAAACTGTAACCAATTATATAAACTACCATACGATTGTTCTTTTATAAACGCTCTCCAATCTTCTAAAAATAAATTACTTATTGGGTGTTTTTTTACTTTATCATTAGAAGTAACTGGAAAAGCAAAATGCAAATCAGGGTGTACTAACTTTTCACATTTTATTTTACAACTTTCTTCATCAGTAGAAGTAGAGCAAAGTAAATATTGAGCATAGGCAATTGCCATTGGTAAAGTACCATAACCTTCTTTTCCAACAAATAGTTGAGCATGCGGAATCCTTCCTTTTTCTGTAGCAGATTTAAGGTGATTTTTTATATGATTCTGACCAATTACATCTTTAAAAAACATGTCACAAATATATAACATTATATTCTCGAAATCGATACCTCTATTTTTGAGTTTCTAATTTTTTGTAACGTCTTTAAATAAGTACATTTGTAAAAAATAGAACAACAATGCAAACACTAAACGATATTAACTTTAACAACAAAAAAGCACTTATACGAGTAGATTTTAACGTGCCTTTAAACAATGAGTTTAAAGTTACTGATGCAACGAGAATTGAAGCGGCAAAAGCAACAATAATTAAAGTGTTAGAAGATGGTGGTTCTGCAATATTAATGTCGCACTTAGGTAGACCAAAAGGTGTTGAAGATCAATATTCATTACGTCATATTGTAGATAAAGTTACCGCGGTAATAGGTGTACAAGTTAAGTTTGTAGAAGATTGTATTGGTGAGAAAGCTAAAAAAGCAGCGGCAGAACTTCAACCAGGAGAAATTTTATTGTTAGAAAACTTAAGATTCTACTCAGAAGAAAAGAATGGAGATAAAAATTTTGCGGGGCAGCTTTCTAAACTAGGAGACGTGTATGTAAATGATGCTTTTGGAACAGCACATAGAGCACATGCTTCTACAGCTGTTATTGCTGACTTTTTTAAAAAAGACAAATGTTTTGGATACCTATTAGCTAAAGAAATAGAAAGCATCAATAAGGTGTTAAATGACAGTCAAAAACCAGTTACCGCTATTTTAGGAGGCGCAAAAGTCTCTTCAAAAATTGGAGTTATTGAAAACATTTTAGACAAAGTAGATCATATAATTATTGGAGGAGGTATGACTTTTACTTTTGTAAAAGCATTAGGAGGAAAAATAGGAAACTCTTTAGTAGAAGACGATAAATTAGAATTGGCCTTAGCTATTATAGCGAAAGCAAAAGAGAAAAATGTGAAAATACATTTACCTGTTGATGCAATTATTGCTGATGATTTTAAGAATGATGCAAATAGAAAAGAAGTAGATACAGACGTAATTCCAGATGGTTGGATGGGACTAGATTCTGGTTCTAAAACGGCAGAAAAGTTTGCGAAAGTTATTGCAGAATCTAAAACTATTTTATGGAACGGACCTTTAGGGGTTTTTGAAATGGAAAACTTTTCTAAAGGAACCATTGAGTTAGGAAATGCAATTGCAGGCGCAACAGCAAAAGGAGCTTTTTCTTTAGTAGGAGGAGGAGATTCTGTTGCTGCAGTGAAACAATTTGGTTTTGCAGATAAAGTAAGTTATGTTTCAACAGGTGGTGGAGCAATGTTAGAAATGTTGGAAGGAAAAACATTACCAGGAATAGAAGCTATTTTAAAATAATTAACCATTATGAAGTATACTACACTACCAAACTCAGACATTAAAGTTTCTAAAATCTGTTTAGGAACCATGACCTGGGGAAATCAAAATACTGAAGCAGAAGGACACCAACAAATGGATTTTGCCTTAGAAAAAGGAGTAAACTTTTTTGATACAGCAGAACTATATTCGGTTCCTGCAACTCCTGAAACATATGGAGCAACAGAAAAAATAATTGGTTCTTGGTTTAAAAAAACAGGAAACAGAGAGAAAGTAATATTGGCTACTAAAATTGCTGGAGGTGGAGATTATACTGCACATATTCGTAAAGATGGATTTAGTAAAAGAGCACTTAAAGAAGCTTTAGAAGGCAGTTTAAAGCGGTTACAAACAGATTATATTGATTTATATCAGTTGCATTGGCCTGAAAGAGGAGTGAACTGTTTTGGGGTTCGTGATTATCCTTTTCAGACAGCAACAAAAGAAGCAGAAAATCACTTAGAGATTTTAGAAGCGTTGAATGGTTTTGTGAAAGAAGGTAAAATAAAACAAGTTGGGTTATCTAATGAATCTCCTTGGGGAACTATGAAATATTTGCAAACGGCAAAAGATTATAATTTACCAAGAATGTCTACAATTCAGAATTCATATTCATTAATTCATAGAGCTTATGAATATGGAATGTCAGAAGTTTCTTTAAGAGAAAATATTGGGTTGTTGGTTTATTCTCCTTTAGCTTTTGGAGTCCTTTCAGGAAAATATATTGGTGGTAAAACGCCAGACGGAGCTCGTGTAACCTTGTTTCCAAGGTTTGATAGATATTCAAGTGAGCAATCGGAAGAGGCGGTAAAAAAATACCAAGACATTGCAACTAAACATGGATTATCATTGGCGCAATTATCGTTGGCTTTTGTAAATCAATTACCGTTTGTTACTAGTAATATAATTGGAGCAACGAACTTAATTCAGCTAAAAGAAAATATTGAAAGTATCAATATTGATTTATCAGATGATATCTTAAAAGAAATAGAAAAGGTTCATAGCATTATTCCAAATCCAGCACCATAAATAAAAAAAGCCTCGAAATATTCGAGGCTTTTTTTATGAGTTAATATCCAATTTTTTTTCTGACTCTTTTTAGAACTCCTTTTGCTACTTTTCTTGCTTTTTCAGCTCCAATAGCTAATGCAGCATCAATTTCGTTTAAGTTATTCATGTAATGATTGTATTTGGCCCTTTCATTAGCAAACTTCGTAATAATCAATTCATACAACGCTTGTTTTGCATGTCCATACCCGTAATTTCCACCTTCATAATTCGCTCGCATTGCTGCAATTTGTTCATCAGAAGCTATTAATTTATACAATGCAAATACGTTATCTGTATCTGGATTTTTAGGTTCTTCAAGAGGAGTACTATCTGTTTGAATTCCCATAACTTGTTTTCTTAGCTTTTTATCGGCTAAGAAAATATTGATAAAGTTGTTACGAGACTTGCTCATTTTTTCACCATCTGTTCCAGGAACTAATTTTGTGTCTTCATTAATCTTAGCTTCTGGCGGAATTAAAGTCTCTCCAACAACATTGTTAAAACGATTTGCAACATCTCTAGTCATTTCTAAATGTTGTAATTGATCTTTACCAACCGGCACTATTTCTGCATCATACAATAAAATATCTGCAGCCATTAACATTGGGTACGAAAATAATCCACTATTTACATCAGATAAACGATCTGATTTGTCTTTAAAACTGTGTGCTAAAGTTAAACGTTGATATGGGAAAAAACAACTTAAATACCAACTAAGTTCAGTTACTTGCGGAATATCACTTTGTCTATAAAACACAGAAGAATTTATATCTAAACCACAAGCAAGCCATGTTGCAGCTGTACTGTACGTATTTTCTCTTAATTCTTTACCATCTTTAATCTGTGTTAAAGAATGCATATCTGCAATAAATAAGAAAGCTTCATTAGTAGGGTCATTAGCCATTTGAATTGCAGGTATAATTGCTCCTAATAAATTTCCTAAATGTGGTGTTCCTGTACTTTGTACTCCTGTAAGTATTCTAGACATTAAAATGTGTTTAATCGCTGGCCGATAGCCTAATTTTGTTTAATTCCCAGACGCTAGCGTAGAAATAAAAAGGGAATTTTTATTTAATACCTCGCACCCTTGGATTGAAGTTGTTTATTCTTTAAATCTAAAGCAAAAATACAGTTTTAATAAGGAAAACCTAATAAGAATATAAATTACTACATTTGGCAACTATGGAGTTTTTTAAAAATATTTTACGTGTAATTTGGCGTGCATGGTTTTATCTATTATTTGCAGCTATGCTTTTAATAATGTTTCCTTTTTTATTAACATTTGCTATTAAAGAGAAGCATTATCCCATTTTTTGGAGGTTTGTAAGAATCTTGTCTAAAGTTTTGATTTACGGAACAGGTTTTAGAATAGATAAAAAGATAGAACAAAAAATAGATAGAAATAAAAGCTATATGTTTTGTCCTAATCATTCGTCATTATTAGATCCTTTTGTTTTGGCAGTAATGTCAAAGAACCCAATTGTTTTTATTGGTAAAAAAGAGCTGGTAAAAATCCCGGTTTTTGGGTTTTTTTATAAAAAAACAGTAATCATGGTTGATAGAAGTAGTGCTAAAAGTAAAAGACGTGTGTATCAGATGGCTAAAAAAAGACTACAAAACGGAACGAGTATGGGAATTTTCCCTGAAGGATTAGTACCAACTGAAGATGTCGTTTTAAGCCCTTTTAAAAAAGGAGCTTTTAATTTAGCCATTGAATATCAAATTCCAATTGTACCAACAACATATTACGATTGTAAGCGTTTATTTTCTTGGAACTTCTTTAAAGGAAGTCCAGGTGTTTTTCGAGTTAAACAGCACGCGTTTATAGAAACCAAAGGAATGAATGTTAAAGACGACATGAAAAAAATATTGAATCAAACGTTTGATATCATTCATAGCGAACTTTCTAATGATGATAAATATATGAAAGACACGAATAGATTAAAATGAGTGAATTAAATCATAGCTACAGCGAAAAAGAAGAGAAGTTAAATGTTATCACACATGCTTTTGGATTGGTGATGGGAATAATAGCGTTGCCTTTTTTGATACTTAAATCATTGTATTTTGATGGTTTTTGGAAGCCTGCAAGTATTATTATTTATGGAGTAAGTGTTATTGTTTTATATGCGGCATCTACGGTGTACCATTCTGCAAAAACACCAAAACTAAGAAGAAGATTAAATATTTTTGATCATGCGGCAATTTATGTATTAATTGCAGGAACCTATACACCTTTTACATTAATTACTCTTGAAGGAAAAACAGGTTGGATCATTTTTGGATTGACCTGGTTTTTTGCTTTAACTGGAATTATTTTGAAATTATTCTTTACAGGAAAATTTGACAAATTATCTACTATGATGTATGTTTTAATGGGATGGCAAATTGTTTTTGCAATTAATCCATTATTAGAAAATTTATCTACTGAAGGATTATTTTGGTTGTTTTCTGGAGGTATTTTTTATACTGTTGGAGCCATTTTGTATTCCATAAAAAAGATCCCCTACAACCACGCAATCTTTCATGTGTTCGTGTTGTTGGGAAGTATTTCTCATTTTATTTCTGTTTATTTTTACTGCTAACCCAAAAGTAAAAAGAGACTTTATTAGATTGTCTTTTTTAAAACAAATCAAAAAAAAGTATGAGTTAAATCATCTTTTTATCGACAAGAGTTAAATAATCTTCATTAAAAACTTAAATAGTTTGTGTTATTTTTATCAAAACACAATAAACTTTAATCTATATTAAATTAATAGGGTAAAAAATAAAATAAATGTAATTATTTGCTAATCAGTAAAAAACGAATTATATTTGTAGTCTTAAATGGCTATACAATTTTATTATTGTGAAAGCGTTTAAGGTAAATAAATCTTATTTAGGGGGTAGGTTTATTAAATTTCCTCGAACTTTTTGTTCGAGGTTTTTTTATGCCCATAATTGAAATGGCGTATTGCTTAGTGAAGAATTGTAATATTTTATTTCTCCGGTAACTTCTGTATCAATCCATGAAGGTTTTGTAAAGTTTTCATTTTCTGAACTCAATTCTACCTCAGCAATAATAAGACCAGAATTTTCTCCTAAAAAAGTATCAACTTCAAAAATGTGCTGATCACTTTTAACATAAAAACGATATTTCTCAATAACAGTTTTTTCTGTAAGTAGCATTAATTCTTGTGCTTCTTTTACGGGAATTTCTTTTTCCCATTCAAACCGAATTGTTCCAGCCAAATTAGATTTTCCTTTAACAGTTAAAAATGCTGTGTCATCAATAATTCTAACACGCACAGTTCTTTCTTTATTAGAGTTTAAAAAACCTTGTTTTATATAACTTTTTTTAAAAGCATCCTTTTTAAAAGATTCGTTTTTTACTAAAAACTTACGCTCAATTTCTAGACTCATATATTAGGCATTGTTTTTTGTACTAATGTATTGTTTTTTATCGTTATTGTTACAAGAATTAAATATCTTTGATTCATTAATTTAACTTTTTTATGAGAAAAAAATATTGGTTTTTATTCTTTCTTATTCCTTTATCTACATTTTCACAAACAGACTTTAGTACGAAGTGGGAAGATTTTTACTCGTATAATAATGTAAAAGATTTTGTAACCACAAATGATGTAATTTATGCATTATCAGACAATGCAATTTTCACTTATAATTTAAACACTCATGAGATAGAAAAGCTTTCTTCTGTGAATGGTTTTTCTGGAGAAACTTCCTCTGCAATACATTTTAATATTTCTAATAAAAGATTAATTATTGGCTATGAAACAGGTTTGATTGAGGTATTAAAGGAAGATAACTCTATTCATATTTCTGCGGATATTGTAAATTTTAATCAATCTGGAGAAAAACGAATTAGTCACATTTCTGAATATAACAATGCCTTATATATTTCTACCCCATTTGCGATTGTTGTATACGATATTGATAAGTTAGAATTTGGTGATACGTATTTTATTGGTGCCGCTTCATCATCAGTAAAAATTAATCAAACACTAATTGAAAATAATCAAATTTATGCAGCAACAGAAAACGGTATTTACAAAGCAAGTTTAGCAAACCCAAACCTAATTGATTTTAATAATTGGGAGTTAATTTTTAATGGTAGTTTTTCTAATATAGTTACATTTAATAATGAAATTTATGTGTCTAGTGCTACAGAAATATATAAAATATATGGAGTAAATTTAACCCTAGAAAAATCACTACCAGCAACAATAAAAAGTTTAAAAAGCGATAGTCAATACCTAATAGCAGCTACCGAAACTGAAGCTTATGTTTATAATTCATCATTAATAGAAGTATTTAAAAGTGTTACATCTGTTGATTATAACTACCGATTAAATTCAGCTATAATTCAGAATAACTTACTGTATTTAAATACCAAAGAATACGGAATACTTCAAACACCTTTATCAAATCAAAACTTTACAGAAATTCATCCTAATGGACCACTTTCCAACAGTGTATTTTCTATAGCTTCACTAAATAAAAACATATGGTTTGTCTATGGAGGTTATACTTCTGCTTATGTACCATCAGGAAATTTAAAAGGCTTTAGTCATTATAACGGAACAGATTGGTTGAATACACCTTTTACCTCAGCGTTTCCTGTATTTGATTTAGTGAATGTAACAATAGATCCTACCCATGATAATAGAGTTTTAATAAGCTCGTTCTCACAAACAACTTCTGGGAATTATTTATCTGGAGGTGGTTTATTAGAAGTTGTAGATGATCAAATAACTTCTTTCTATACCTCTCAAAATAGTCCATTAGAAGATTTTTTTCCTACAGACCCCAACTCAATCACAACAAGAGTTAACGGAACCGTATTTGACAATCAAGGTAATTTATGGGTTACTGATGCTTTGGGGGTAAACAAGCTTAAAAAGCTATCTCCTGGTGGATCTTGGCAAAGTTTTGATTTAAGAAGTTTACAAACAAACTCGGCACATGAGGTAAATATGATTCAAATTGATAAAACAAATAGCTTGTGGATTGGTACAAGAAGAAATGGAGTGTATGTATATAACGAAAATGGAGATCGAAAAAGAGCGTTAACGACAGCCCCAACAAAAGGGAGTTTACCCCATGCAAATGTTAGAACAGTTGCAATAGATAATAACAATAGAGTTTGGCTAGGAACTCAATCTGGCTTGGTAATTTATAATAATGCTAGTGGCCTTTTTGATGCAGCTATTTACGATACAGAGCCGATTATTATTTTAGACGATGGTATCCCTAAAAAACTATTAGGAAACCAAACAATCAATACAATTGCTATTGACGGAGCAGATAATAAATGGTTTGGTACTGATAACGGAGGTGTGTTATATACAAATCCAAATGGACAAAATACATTGGCAAGTTTTAATAAAGATAACTCGCCTTTACCATCTAATAAAATACTAAAAATAAGCGTCGATACATCTACTGGAAAGGTGTTTTTTGCAACAGATAAAGGAGTGGTCGCTTATAAAAGTAATGTGGCTAGTTTTGGAGAAGAACTAGATGAGGTTTACGCATACCCAAATCCTGCACTAAGAAACCATCAAACAATAACAATTGATGGTAAAAACGGAAAACACTTGCCTAAAGGAACCAATGTAAAAATTTTAGATGTTGCTGGAAATTTAGTGTATGAAACAAATGTTGTTGAAGGTCAGCAATTGCAAGGAGGGAAAGTAGTGTGGAACAAATCTAATTTAGCAGGAAAAAAAGTTGCCTCTGGAGTCTATATAGTATTACTCACAAATGATGATGCTTCAGAAAGCAGCTCAACTAAAATAGCAATTATCAATTAATGGCCATAGTAAACACAAAAGCAATTGTTCTAAGTTCCTTAAAATATGGAGATACAAGTTTAATTGTAAGATGTTTTACATTGCAAGAAGGGATAAAGTCCTATTTAATAAAAGGAGTCTTAAAAGCTAAAAAAGGAAAAATTAAAGCGGCATATTTTCAGCCATTAACTCAATTAAACATAGATGCAAACCACAATAATAAAGGAAATTTAAATAGTTTAAAAGAAGTACATGTAATTAACCCATACAAGAATATTTATACTAATATATTTAAGCAAACTATTGTGCTTTTTTTATCAGAAATATTAAGTAGTTCTATACAGGAAGAAGAAGAGAATACTCCGTTATTTTCTTTTATAGAAACCTCGTTGATTTGGTTAGATACACATGATGAAATTTCTAACTTTCATTTGTTGTTTATGTTAAACTTATCTAAATATTTAGGGTTTTACCCTGATGTTTCAGGTATTGAAAATCAGTATTTTAATCTAGTAGATGGCGGTTTTACTACAGCAACACTAGAGAAAGAAGTGGTTAGTGGTGGTGATTTAGGTCAATTTAAAAAACTGTTAGGCACAAATTTTGATACTGTAGAAGAAGTAAAATTTAGCAAAAGAGAAAGACAGCAAGTATTAAGTATAATAATTCGTTATTTTGAATTACATTTGGACGGATTTAGGAACCCTAAATCACTAGGGGTCTTAGAAACAGTATTTAGTTGATGAAGAGAGTATTAGCGCTATTTATAGCTATATATAGTATAACAGGTTTTGGACAAACAATTACCGTTATAGATGATGAAAAAGGATTCCCTGTAAAAGGTGCTGCAATCTATAATAAAAAGTTAAGCATTTCTATTATCACAAATGATGATGGAAAAGCTGATATTTCGGCTTTTTCAAGTACCGATATTATCATTATTTCTCACGTTTCATATTCAAACTACAACACATCTAAAGAAGATTTAAAAAACAACAGATATAGAATCCTGCTACTCAAAAAAACAGCTCATTTAGATGAGGTTGTGTTATCGGTTTTTAGGAATAAAGAGAGTTCTAAACGTATTGCGCAGCAAACAGTAGCGCTAACAAGAGAAGATATTTTTAAGGAATCTCCACAAACGACAGCAGATTTATTAGCATCTGTACCTGGAATTAAAGTTCAGAAATCTCAATTTGGAGGAGGAAGTCCCGTTTTAAGGGGAATGGAATCTAATAGAGTTTTATTAGTTGTAGATGGTGTTCGGATGAACAATGCAATTTATAGAAAAGGTCATTTACAAAATTCAATTACAATTTCACCATCACAGTTAGAAAGAACAGAAATTGTATTTGGTCCTTCTTCAGTAATTTATGGTTCTGATGCTTTAGGTGGTGTGATTCATTATTATACAAAGACTCCAAAAACAGCAGAGAAAGAAACTATAAAAAGTGGTTTCTTCTCAAGATTTGGCACTGTTAATCAAGAAGTAACAACAAATGTTTCTGCTGAATTACGTTTTAAAAAATGGGCATCTTATACAAGTGTTTCTTATAGTTCTTTTGGAGATTTACAAATGGGGAAAAAACGTTCTCATGGATTTTCAGATTGGGGGTTAGTTCCTAATTATTCTAAAAATATTGGTGCTAATTATGTTGCAAATCAAACCGTAAATTCAGACCCAACGATTCAGAGAAATACAGGATATAATCAAACAGATGTACTCCAGAAATTTTACATACCACTTTCTAAAAAGACAGATGTAAATATTAATTTACAATATTCAACTTCTTCAAACATTCCACGATTTGACAAATTATCAGAATTGAAATCAGGGATGTTAAAATTTGCTGAATGGTATTATGGGCCACAACAACGGTTTTTAGCAGCTACTCAATTATCTATCAACCTAGAAAAAAAATGGCTGAATAAAGGAACTTTTACACTTGCCTATCAAAATATTAAAGAATCAAGAGTTCAAAGAAAATTTGGCAGCTTAGAAAGATTTTACAGAAATGAAGAAGTAGATGTTTTTAGTATTAATGGTGATTTTACAGTACCGTTAACCAACGATAAAAACAGAAACTTATCGTATGGTTTTGAAGTTACTTATAATGATGTTTCTTCTGTGCCAAAAGGACAAAACATCTCAATTTCTAACAATAAAGTTGTTGGTTTTGATGGGGTATTTAACGTACAGTCTCGTTTTCCAGATGGAGGAAGTAGCTATACTAGCACAGCAATCTATACTGATTATAGACAAGATTTAAACGCGAAGTCTACTTTAAATACAGGGATTAGATTGACAAATACAAATTTGAAGGCTTTATGGTTAGATCAGTCTTTTATCACATTAGAACAAGATCAAATTGACTTAAAAAATTCAGCATTAACCCTTACATTGGGTTATGTATATAAGCCTACTATAAACTGGAAAATAAACAGTGTTATCTCTTCAGGGTTTAGATCTCCAAATTTAGACGATGTAGGTAAGGTTAGAGAGAAAAACGGCACAGTAACATTGCCAAATATAGATTTAAAACCAGAATATGCCTACAGTGGAGAAATAGGCGTTCAAAAGTTTTTTAATGATAGAACTTTTAGCCTTGGGTTTAATATGTATTACACGCTGTTGCTTGATTATATTACAAGAGAAGCAAATGGAGCTACAATTATTTATGATGGTGAGTTAGGAGATGTAGTAAAAAATATAAATAAAACGAAAGCGTACATAAAAGGGTTTACAGCAAATTATTTTGGGAGATTAAACCAGAATTGGAAAACATCAGGTTTTATTACCTATACCAAAGGAAACACCATCGATACTGAAGAGCCAATGTCGTCAATTCCGCCATTATTTGGGGAATTTGAGGTTAGTTACCGTAAAAACAAAATAGAGCTAACGGCAAGTTATAGATTTAATGCTAAGAAGGATATTACAAGTTATAATATTTCTGAGGGAATTGACAACCACGTTCAAACCCCAATTGTTAATGCGAATGCAACTGATGATGTTGATAAATATTATGGAACACCAAGTTGGACTACATTTGGTTTAAATAGTAGATATACAGTGAATGAAAACTTTACCATACAAGGTTCTGTTACTAATCTTTTTGATGAGCATTATAAAGAGTTCGCTTCTGGAATCTCTGCACCTGGGAGGAATTTTTCAGTTGCAATTCAAGCTAATTTCTAAACTTTTTTTCTGTTACCTTCTTCGTCAAAATTTTGAGAGATACTTTGTTCTGTTTTAAGAATGGTTGCCCCTAAAGTAAATAATAAAATTACCATTGGCTGCCATGTAACTCTACCAGAACCAATAGTTTCTAAAAGCAAAGCTGCTAAAAAACCAAGTAAAGAATATTTGATAAACGAATTATTAAATTGTTTGTTAGCAAATGCCCAAATGTCATCATTTAGCATAGATTTTTTAGTTCTGTAACCGTATAAGTTATTTATCTTTTTAGGAGGGAAAACATAAAAGACAAGACTAAAGAAAAGTAATAGTCCGTTAATTGATAATACATAAATATATGGATTCATATTATTTTTATTTATTTATAGGCCTCATTAACCCTTCTTGAGCTACAGAAGCAATTAGCTCTCCAGTTCTAGAATAGATATTTCCTCTTGCAAAACCTCTTGCTCCAAATGCATTTGGAGATTCGGTTTTATACAACATCCAATCATCTAAGTCAAACTCTCTAAAGAACCACATAGAATGATCTAAACTTGCCATTTGTGTATTTCCAAAATTGGCTGTACTAGCATTTGGGTATAGCGTAGAATTTAAAATATTATAGTCAGAAATATAAGTTAGAATTTGTTGTTTTAAAGGTAAGTTAAATCCAGTAGTATTCCCTTTTACTTTAAACCAAACATCAGAAAAAGGAGGTAAATCTTTTTGATCTAAGGGGTTTACAATAAACGTTGGTTTAAACTCTATTGGCCTTTCAATTTCTAAAAAATATTTCATTTTTTTAGGTAAGAAATCTCCAAATTGTAGTAGTATATCACCCCAGCTTAACAATTCTTCTGGTTGTTTAATTGTATTCTCAAATTTTACTTGATGCTCATATCCTTTTTCTTTTTTATGAAAGGATGCAGCCAAAATGAATATGGTTTTTTCTCCTTGTTTTGCAGTTACCCTTCGTGTAGAAAAACTTCCACCATCTCTCATAACGGTTACTAAATACCTAATGGGCAGCTCTAAATTACCTGCTTCTAAAAAGTAAGCATGTAAAGAATGTAACACCCTGTTATTAGTTATACTTTTATCCGCAGCACTTAAGGCTTGGGCTAAAACTTGGCCACCGAAAACATTGGGGCTACCAATGGTTTTACTAATTCCAATAAATTCGTTTTCAGTTTTTTGTTTAAGGTTTAGAACCTTAATTAGACCCTCAATAGATTTCATACTTGAAGAAAATTTTCAACAAAGATAAACAGATTTAGTTGGTTAAACTTTTAGTTTTAAAAGGTTTTTTCTGGACAAATGGTTTTGGTTCTATATAACTTAAAAAAGGTTTGATAAACTTATTTGTAATCGATTTTTTATGTCTTATATAACAAGTTAATTCTTGTGGAATTGCGCCAATAGAACTTTTAATTTCACTGGCTGTTCTCCCAAAATTAATAACTTTTAATTTTTTATCGATTGCAATCTCAACATAGTCATATAACATTCTTTGGTAAATTGCTAACTCTCTATTTAACTCATAATCTATTCCTACAAAATGAGCATCTAAAGAATCTGTATTCATAATACCAGACATGAATCCAACAATTTTATCTTGATCCCAATAGGTTTTTAAAATGTATTTATTACCAAATTTATTCTTTAGAGACATGTAGGTTTCTAAGTTAAAATCACCCAAGTTGAAATCTGCTTTATCCGACACTTTTTTATACAGTTTGGTAATTTGCGGTAGAATGATTTTAATGTTTTCTAAAGAAGCTTCTTTAACAACTAAATTAGAACTAAGTTTTAAAGCACGTTTTGCTTTTACCCTAAACTTAGTTTTCATTGCGTTTAAATAATCCTGGAAGGTATTCCAATCTTCATCTAATTGCAAAACCATATTAGGCTCTACGTTAAAAGAATAATAATTTAGATCGTGTAGTTCGTCAGTAATAGAAAGAGATTCTTTTATAAAATCTTTAATTAGATAGATAGAAATATCTTTGGTAAGTGTTTTATTGGAGTTTGTTAAGTGTGAAATTGCCTTAGCGACATCTTTTATTACGTTTTGTTTATCTTGGTTCTTTTTGATAAAAACCCCATGTTCTCCACTAACAAAAACATTTCCACAAACCAATAATTTGATAGGTTTTAACTTTGGAAAAACCCCTATTCTTCTACCAAAACACTTCAGCTTGTCAAAACTTTTATTGAAAGAATTTTCAATACCTTCTAGATTAAAATCGATAATTTGAATGCTAGCAAAAGCAATTGCTTTTTTTTCTTCATCCAATAAAACAATATATAAGAATGTAATTTGAAGATTGTTTTTTTCTAAGGAAATCAAATATTTTGGACTAAAATATACATTCGATGTACATTGTAATTCCTCCCAAATGGTTACGGGAATATCGTTTACAGAAGAAAAGTAAAGATTGGTATTTGTGTTTTTACAAAGATTCAATTGATTAAAAAATTTGTGTGTTTTGAAAAATACAAAAAAAGAAATGTAACCAAGAATTCAACCTGAACAATCTTTTGTTAATTTTAATTAATTACTAAGGATAAAACGTACTTTTAAATTCTAAAACTAAAAAAATGTATTCAGATTTTAATTTCAATTATAAGCATCTTTTTGAAGAAGAATTGCTAACAGAAATTTTAACAATAGGTGCATATAGAAAAGTGAATGAAGGAGTAGAGTTAATTGATATTGGCAACGAAATTAAATTTATGCCTTTGGTAATTAGTGGTGCAATTAAAATTTTAAGGGAGGATGAAAAAGGAGATGAATTAGCGCTATACTTTATTGAACAAGGAGATACTTGTGCAATGACAATTACTTGTTGTTTAGGGAGTACAAAAAGTAAAATTAGAGCAATTGTAGAAACAGAAACAGAACTGTTAATGATTCCTGTTCAAAAAATTGGAGACTGGATGAACAAATACCAATCATGGCAGCGATTTATTCTACAAAGTTATCATGAGAGAATGCAAGAATTGTTGGAAGCGATTGACACTATTGCTTTTTTAAATATGGACGAGCGATTATTAAAGTATTTAAAAGACAAAGCGATTGTTAACAAAAGTGAAATGATACAAGTTACTCACAAAGAAATAGCGAATGACTTACATACATCAAGGGTTGTTATTTCTCGATTATTAAAAGCATTAGAAAAAAAAGAAAAGATTAAATTACATAGAAATCGGATACATGTACTAGAGATATAAAAGAGTCAACCTGATAAATATCATATTATATATCTGAGATACTTTATAGCTTTACTTAAAAATAAAAAGATATGTTTGGACTTCGTTTTCCTTTAGTTTCTTGGACCAATGGAACCATTATGATTGGCATTTTTGCGTTGGTTTGTGTTGGCTTGGTTGTTACATTATTAGTACTTATTAATAGCGGATCAAAAAAACAAGATAAAGTAGAGTAGTTTATTTTTATTTATTCTAAATAAAAGCTTATTTTTGTAACCTAATTTAGGTTATGATTATTTTTTATACTGAAAAGACTAAAATAAAACCATTGGTTTCGGTATCTATTTGTGAAAACGTTTGTTCCTCAAATTGTATTAAACCGAAGAGTTCTTGTTGTAATAAGTACAAAAAAAAGGGCATCAACTGTAAGAGATGCCCAAATATTTTATTAAAAAGTGCTTAAAACTCTTATTAAAGAGGAATAAGAACAATCAATGACTGTTACTTAAAGGCGTTTAACCCTGTAATATCTAATCCTGTAATTAATAAGTGAATGTCATGCGTTCCTTCGTAAGTAATTACACTTTCTAGGTTCATAGAATGACGCATAATTGAATATTCCCCAGAAATCCCCATTCCACCTAGCATTTGTCGTGCTTCTCTAGCAATAGTAATCGCCATATCTACATTGTTTCTTTTTGCCATAGATATTTGTGCAGAGGTAGCTCTATCTTCGTTACGTAAAACACCCAAACGCCAAGTTAATAATTGCGCTTTGGTTATTTCAGTTATCATTTCGGCTAATTTCTTTTGTTGCAATTGAAATTGACCAATTGGCTTTCCGAATTGCATACGTTCTTTAGAGTATCTTAAAGCGGTGTCATAACAATCCATTGCAGCACCAATTGCTCCCCAAGCAATACCATAACGCGCCGAATCTAAACATCCCAATGGCGCTCCTAATCCAGATTTGTTTGGTAATAAATTCTCTTTAGGAACTTTTACATTGTCAAAAATCAACTCTCCTGTTGAAGAAGCTCTTAAAGACCATTTGTTATGTGTTTCTGGAGTAGAAAAACCTTCCATACCACGTTCAACAATTAACCCATGAATTCTACCCGTTTCATCTTTAGCCCAAACCACAGCAACTTGTGCAAAAGGAGCATTCGAAATCCACATTTTTGCACCATTTAAAAGATAATGATCTCCCATATCTTTAAACTTAGTTTCCATTCCGCTTGGATTAGAACCATGATTTGGTTCTGTCAATCCAAAACAACCAATCCATTCTCCAGAAGCTAATTTTGGTAAGTATTTTTGACGTTGTTCTTCGTTCCCATATTTCCAAATAGGATACATCACCAAAGATGATTGTACAGAAGCTGTAGATCTTACACCAGAATCTCCACGTTCAATTTCTTGCATAATTAATCCATAAGATATTTGATCCAACCCTGCACCTCCGTACTCTTCTGGAATGTAAGGCCCAAAAGCACCAATCTCAGCTAAACCTTTTATAATTTGATGAGGGAATTCAGCTTTTTGAGCATATTCTTCAATAATTGGAGAAACTTCTCTTTTTACCCATTCTCTAGATGCGTCTCTAACTAATTTGTGTTCTTCAGTTAATAAATCATCTAATTGATAGTAATCTGGAGCTTGAAATAAATCTGGTTTCATTGTAATGTATTTTATTAATGTTTCAAATGTAAATATTCCATCTGAAATAGTCGTTGAATCTGTATTTTATTTAGTCGTTTAAAAATTGAGCTAATAATCTATGAAAATGATGAACGCCTTGTTCTCTTGTTGGAGAAAATCTCCCAGCTTTGTAAAAAGAAGATTTCACGCCTTTTTGTACACTTTCAACTACAAACTCATCTTCTCGTTGTACTTTGTCAATATCTCCACTTGCACCTAGATTTAATTTAGTTGGATCATATACATAAGAAATGAAAGACACTTTTGTTCTATTCAAATCCAAAGGTTTTACAATATTAACAGACAAACCCCAAGGATAAAAATTAAACATCATATTTGGGAAAACCCAATAGTAATATGCTGCAACATTTTTACCGTAATCGATATGGTTTTCTGGTAAATTAAAAACATCTGTTGCTTCATCTGTAAACCCTATTTGCAAGTTGCAGTAGTCATAAACCTCTGTTTTATAACTACCATAATCTAGTACAGCATTCAAATCTGGATGGACAAAAGGAACATGAAATCCTTCTAAATAATTATCACAATACAATGCCCAATTTGCATGTACTAAATACTCTTTTGATAAAGAACTGTCTAAAGAAAATTCTTCCAACGGTAAAAAACCGACACGTTCATTCATCTTGTCTATAACTTGTTGAAAATCGAATGTAGGATTTAAACCTGCAAATAAGAATTTACCCCATTTTTTCAATGGAAATTTATGAAGATTATCACAAGGTCTAGGAAAATCTTTTGTTTGTTCAAATTCTGGCATGTGTTCAAACTCACCATTTAAGTTGAATCTTCTTCCATGATAAAAACAGGTTAATTTTCTGGATTTTCCAGGATTTAATGCCACCAAATTACCTCTATGCGTGCACACATTTGTCAAACAATTGATTTCATTTTCTTTGTTTTTTGTGAGTACCAAAGGTTCTGTTAAATACCCATCTAACAATACAAATGGATGTATAGATTGCGGAAAAGGAACTAAATCTTCATCACCAATCCATTGCCATGAGTTTAAAAAAATCTTTTCTTTTGTGGCTTCAAAGACAGTTCTATCTTTATAAAAAGTAGCAGGTAATGTTTCTGCTTTTTTGATGTCTGGATGCACATTGAACTTCATAATCCGTTTGTTAATTATTTGTATCTTCGAGAATTGTTTCTAAAAATACATAATTATTATGAGTTCTAAACAGAAAAAAATTGGATTGATAACAACAACATCTTTAGTTGTTGGAAATATGATAGGTGCAGGAATTTTTTTGTTACCAGCTTCTTTAGGGGAGTTTGGAAGTATTAGTTTATTGGGGTGGTTATTTACTGCAACTGGAGCAATAATACTAGCAAAAATATTTAGTAACTTAAGCAAGTTAATTGTCAATAAAAGTGGAGGCCCTTATACATATTCAAGAGAAGGTTTTGGAGATTTTATTGGGTTTTTGGTTGCTTGGGGGTATTGGATTTCTGTTTGGATAAGTAATGCGGCAATTGCAATTGCAATTATTGGGGCGTTGAGTTTTTTCTTTCCTATTTTAGAGACCAATTCCATTTTAGCGGTTACTGTTGGGTTGAGTATGATCTGGTTTTTTACATGGATTAATACGAAAGGTGTAAAAGAATCTGGTAAAGTACAAGTGGTAACTACGGTGTTAAAATTAGTACCATTAATCTTTGTAATTTTAATTGGTGCATTTTTCTTTAGTTTAGATAATTTTCCTGGATTTAACTTAACAGGAGAAAGTAATTTAGCGACCTTTCCTGTGGTTGCGGCATTAACTTTGTATGCTTTTTTAGGGATTGAAAGTGCAAGTATTCCTGCAGAGAATGTTGAGAATCCTGAAAAAACAGTTCCAAAAGCAACGATGCTTGGAACGATAATATCTACCTGTGTTTATATTTTTGGAACCATTGTTTTATTCGGTGTTTTACCAGTAGATGTACTACAAAATTCTGCCGCACCTTTTGCAGAAGCGGGAAAAATTATTGGAGGAGACTATGCTGGGTATTTCGTAGCGGCAGGAGCAGCAATCTCTGGAATAGGTGCTTTAAATGGTTGGATTTTAATTGTTGGACAAATCCCAATGGCGGCAGCAAAGGATAAAATGTTTCCTCGAATATTTAAAAAAGAAAACAAAAAAGGAGCCCCAATTTTAGGATTAGTTATTGGAAGTGTGTTAAGTTCTTTAGTAATGCTTTTAAACTTTACAGATGGGTTAGTAGAACAATTTACTTTTATTGTAAATCTAACAGTGTTAACATGTTTAGTTCCATATTTATTTGTTTCTGCAGCATATATAATCATTCTTATTGAAAGAAAAGTTCATGTAAATAGCATTTTAAAAACCTTTACACTTGGATTTTTAGGGTTTCTATATTCTGTTTGGGCAATTTATGGTTCAGGTGCAGATGTGGTTTTTTATGGATTTTTATTATTATTGCTTGGAATTCCGTTTTATGCATTGATGCAATGGAATAAATCAAAAAATAAATGAGCAGAATAACACATCATTCAGAATACTTAAAACTAACATCAGTTTATATTAAATCTGTGAAAGAAGCTTTTGAATCTGATAGTTTATTAGAAAATCAATGGTCGGAATTAAACTATACCTCGAAGCCTGATTATAGTATAGCGCTAAAAGAGTATGAAAAATTTGAATCCATATTTAAAGAAAACAATGTTGAGGTTCATCATTTTTCTTCAAACAAAAATGTAAAAATGGACTCCATTTATTGCAGAGACGCATCCATAATAACAGACTTTGGTGTAATTATTTGCAATATGGGAAAAGAAGGAAGAATCAATGAACCTCAAGCCCAATTATTAGCATATCAAAATAAGAACATCAACATTTTAGGAATCATTAAATCTCCAGGAACTTTAGAAGGAGGGGATGTTGCTTGGTTGGATGAAAAAACCCTAGCTGTGGGACATACGTATAGAACTAATGACGAAGGAATCAAACAACTAAAAAACTTATTGGAACCAAAAGGAGTGCAAGTAATCGTTGCAGATTTACCGCACTATAAAGGGCAAGAGGATGTGTTTCATTTAATGTCTATTTTAAGTCCGGTTGATAGAGATTTGGCTGTTGTATATTCGCCATTAATGCCAATAAGGTTTAGAAATGAATTGTTAAAAAGGGGGTTTAATTTAATAGAAGTTCCAGAAGAAGAATTTGATTCTATGGGGTGTAATGTTTTAGCAATATCTCCGAGGAATTGTGTAATGGTAGCAGGAAACCCTAAAACAAAAAAAATGCTAGAAATAGCAGGTTGTAAAGTAACAACGTATTCTGGAAATGAAATTAGTGTCAAAGGAGGCGGCGGACCAACTTGTTTAACTAGACCATTATCAAGAATCGAGTAGTTTTTTTGTTAAAAACTATATGATTTGTTTAAGTTTGTAATAATGAAGCAAACTTTAGGCAAACAAGAGCGGTTAAAAAGCAAAATTTTAATTGGAAGATTATACAAAGAAGGAAACTCTGTAAAAAGTTTTCCTTTGAGAATGGTGTATGTTCAAGCAGAACATGGCTCAAGTTTTCCGGCACAAGTTGGTGTTTCTGTTCCTAAAAGAAACTTTAAAAAGGCTGTTAGTAGAAATCGCATTAAGCGCTTACTTCGAGAAACGTACAGAAAACAAAAGCAACTTGTTTACAATTCAATCGATAAACCATATGTGTTTATGATTTCTTATATTGGAAAAGAAGAGTTTAGTTATGAAGAGATAGCGGTTAAAATGGAAAAACTTTTAAATGCATTCGTTGAAAAAATAAATCAATAAAAATGAAAAAAATCCTTAAAAATAGATTAATTCTTATACTTTTTATAGGGGTTGTTTTTGTTTCGTTTTCATTCCAATCAAAATTTTTTGAAGTTGCAAAACAGATAGAAATTTATACCACGTTGTTCAAGGAATTGAATATGTATTATGTGAATGAAATTAACCCAGCAGAACTAACAAATAAAGCATTAAAAAGCACTTTAAAAAATTTAGACCCCTACACGAATTACTTTAATGAACAAGATGTAGAGGCAGCAAAAATTAGAAGAGAAGGAGAATATGGAGGAATAGGTGCTTCTATAAATTACACAAATAAACAACCCTTCATAGTTGGTGTTTATAAAGGATATGCGGCTGATAAATCTGGGATAAAACCAGGGGATATCATTACAAAAATTGATGATCAGGAATTAAGAGAATTAGAAAGAGAACAGATTTCTGGCTTATTATTAGGTGTTCCTGGTAGTCCTGTTTCAATTGAAGTAACTAGACAAGGGAAGACCATACAAATTGATTTAAAAAGAGAGAAAATTGAAGTAAATCCAGTTCCATTTTTTGGGAAAGTAGATAATGAAACAGGATATATTGTATTAACTAGGTTCAATGCTAAGGCGTCATCAGAAATAAAAAAAGCGTTTAAAAAGTTAAAAGAAGAAGGGGTTACAAACTTGATTTTAGATTTAAGATCAAATCCAGGTGGATTATTAGGGGAAGCTGTAAATATTTCTAATTTTTTTTTACCAAAAGGAAAAGTAATTACAACGACTAAAGCCAAGGTTAAAAAATGGAGTAATACGTACCTCTCTAGAAAAGATCCTTTAGATTTAGATATTCCGATAGTTGTGTTAATTAATGGGCATTCTGCATCTGCATCAGAAATAGTTACTGGAGCATTACAAGATTACGACAGAGCTGTAATAATGGGAAAACGTTCTTTTGGTAAAGGTTTGGTACAACGTTATAGAACGTTGAGTTATGGAACACAATTAAAGGTAACAATCTCGAAATACTATACTCCAAGTGGAAGATGTATTCAAGAGTTAGATTATGCAAACAGAGATTTAAAGACAGGAAAAGTTCCAAAGTTTTCAGATAGCGGAATTAATCAGTTTTCAACACAAAAAGGAAGGGAAGTTTTTGATGGTGGAGGAATTATTCCAGACATAACAACAGAAACAGAAACATTAACTGAAGAAACAAAAGCACTTTTAAAGTCTAAAGCACTTTTTAATTTTGCTATTGATTATAGAAATAAAAATTCAACGATAAAGTCGGCAGGAGAATTTAGATTTACGGATGCAAATTTCAAACAATTTCAACTTTTTTTAAAAACAGATACTTCTTTTTTAACGAGGCAAGAGGTCTCTTTTAAAAAGGCATATGAGACATTAAATACGAGTCAAAACAAAAAGGTAAGCAAAGATTATTTGAATGTTTTAAGAACTTTGAAAAAAGAAAAAATAAATTCTTTATTTGTGAACAAAGAGTTTATTAAGAATGAAATAAAGCAGCTTATTTTAGATCAATATTATTATCAAGAAGGGGTTTATCAAAACAAATTAACTTCTGATAAAACAATACTTGAAGCTGTGAAATTATTAAGAAACAAAAAGAAGTATTCTCAGATTTTATCTGCCAAGAAGTAAGATATTAAAATTAGTATCTTTGAATTACTTAAAAAAGAGAGATTAATACATGAAAGAAAGAACGAGAGCACAAGAGTCTACAGGAGCAATTGAAAGATTATACATTTCTATGCGTCATTTATTTAGTAGAGGGTTTTACAAGCCAATGGGAGTTTCTGGAGAAACCTTAAGAAAATCATTACTGCAATTGAGACCAGAAATTTATGGTTCAATAGCCGAAGAAAGAGTAGAATTAAATGGACTAATTTATATTATTGAGCGTTTACCTGAGGGAATAGAAGAATGTCAATTCATTAATCTAACCGCAGATGAAGGGTATAAAAACTCTCATTTTAAAACAATCATTCCACCGAAGAGAAGAAGAAATTGTTACCGAATTGATAAAGATCAAATGAATATTGAGATTACTCGAGGAAGATCAGAAATCTATGATATTTTAACACACCTTACCTTTTTATTTATTGAATCTCATAAAATTAAAGAGAAAGTTTTAATAAATAAAGGAACCGAATGTACAAGAGAATGGAGTACTTTGAGAGATATCGTTTTGTATGATAAATCAATAACAAAAGACGAAAGAGAAGTAACAATTGCGCATTTAGGAACCATTTTGGGACGCACATATCAAGAAGTGTGTGATATTTATAATACATTTTCTACAGAAAAAAATCCGGACAGATTTTTTCAATTGATTTATTGGTTAGGACAATTAGCGATTAATGAAGCGGTAGAAAATAAAAAGAGAATAGTGACTTTTAGTTCTGTTTTAAATGACCAAATAGGGCAGCATATTTATGGAGAAATTTGGGCTAATAACATTAAAAAAAACCTAAAAGAAAATAATTTATTAGAAAGACCAGTTCATATTATAAGTGCAAATATGCATAGTGTTATGAATTCAATTTATGCAGATGGAGCGATACCAAATGAGGCTAAGAAAACCGACGGATTTAAACTGTTTGAATTACTAAGTAATAGCAATAGCAAAGAACTACAAGTAAAAGTTAAAAATTACGCTTCTAAAAACGGGCTGATTTATATAAAAGACACTTCTGGGACAAACATCAATGTTCAAGTGATAGATACGGCCAAAATTAATTTTGATTCAACATCGTATACCAAAGAGAATTCGCAAGGAGAAAATCCAGTACTAATTGTGATGGATTATGCTTTTGGAGAACAAGCATATGAAACAATGGATGAATTATTAAAGCCGTACAAAGAGAATGACAAAATAACACACTTAAATGTGGAATCGGTTTCAATAATGGGAAAAGCAGGGATTTTAGAAGGAGGGAAAGGAGATATAATGATTCCTTCTTCACATATTTTTGAAGGGACGGCAGATAATTATCCGTTTAAAAATGAATTGTCTAGAGAAGACTTAGAAGGTTTTGGTGTACAATCTTTTGATGGAGCAATGATTTCTGTTTTAGGTACATCATTACAGAATAAAGATGTTTTGGAGTTTTTCCATGATTCTACCTGGAATGTGATTGGATTGGAAATGGAAGGAGCACATTATCAAAAAGCAATACAAGCTGCGTCTAAAATTAGAGGAAATATTTCTGAAAACGTAAAAGTGCGTTATGCATATTACGCATCAGATAATCCATTAGAAACTGGAGCAACATTAGCTTCAGGAGGATTAGGAATGTCTGGGGTAACACCTACTTATGCAATTACTCAAAGAATATTAGAACAAATATTTTAATCAAAACCGAATTAACTTAACAAACAAAATGCAATGTCTAAAGAGTCACAATCTAAAGAAGAAGAAATAGAATTAGGTTCCTTATTTATTATTATAGGTAGAGGTTTTTCTAACCTATTTCGTTTTGTAGGTAAGATTTTTAAAGAAATTTTTCACTTCTTTATTTTATTATTATTGTTTATAAAAGGCAATTTTATAAAATTAGTAATTGCCACTGTTATTGGTGCAGTTGCTGGTATATTTTTAGAGTTTAAAAAAGAGGCAACTTATGGAGCTGATTTACAAGTGCAACCTAATTTCAAAAGTTCTCGTCAGTTGTATAATAATGTCAATTATTATAACGATTTGGTAAAGCAAAAGGATACTGCTTCATTGGCAAAAGTGTTTAAAATTAGTGAAACTGAAGCCGTGACTTTGAAGAAGTTTGAAATTTACCCAATAAAAAATGGAAATGATTTATTGACTTCTTATGACGATCTTATTTTGTCTGTAGATACGGTTACTGCAAAAAGTTATTCATTTGTAAACTTTAAAAATACGTTTACTGATTTTGATTATAAAATTCACAACATTCATGTAATTGCTACAAAGAATGATGTGTTTTCTAAACTAGATGAAGTAATTATTTCTTCAATTGTAGATAATAAATTCTTTAATAAAGTAAAGAAACTTACAAATGAAAACTTAAATAGAACAGATTCTTTATTACGCCAAAATTTAACTCAAATAGATTCTTTAAGAAGAGTGTATATGACTGTTCTAATTGAAGAATCTAAAAAACAAAACTCAGGAACTAATATAGATTTAGGAGGTATAAATAAAACAACAAAAGAGTTAGAGTTATTTGAGACAAATAGAAAAATTAATAAGGATTTAAAAGATATAGTAGAAGATAAGTCTGAAAAATCGGAAGTATTAAATGTTATTTCAAATTTTCAACCAACAGGGTATGAGATCAAAGGAATAGATAAAAACTATGGGTTTTTAGGAGCTGGTTTAGCGTTAACGTTAATGATCTTATTTCTTTTATTAAGGCAATTAAATAATTATTTAAATAATTATTTAAATAATTAAAAATCTAAACACATAATAAATTTTAGAAAAATTTCTTTAGAATTAGACGCTTCTAAAATCGTGTTTTTGGGTGGCGCATACTCTTGGTTTTTCAAAAGGGATTTTAAATTGATATGATTGGTACAGATTAAAAGCAAATGAATAGGCGTAAAATTATATTTAAAAATGTGTCTTTGGGTGTGTTTTATAAAGCATTAAACCTGCTTGCTGTTTTCACAACAATTCCATTATTATTAAATTATTTAGATAATGAACAATATGGGGTTTGGGTTACTATTTTTTCTATTGTAAATATTGTTTTTTTTGTGGATGCCGGAATCGGTAATGGATTAAAAACAAAACTTTCAGAAGCCATTAGTTTACAGGATTATAGCTTGGCGAAAACCTATATATCTACAGCATATTTATTTATTTCAGGAATAGCTTTAGTTGTATTATTGGTTGGTGCATTTTTTTTATTTACGATTGATTGGCAAGGACTATTTAATACCTCTATTAAAAACGAAGAGCTGATAGTTGTCTTGGGGTTAATATTAGGAATGGTCGTAATTAGCTTTGTTTTAAACATATTTAAGTCATTTTATTACGCTGCGCAACAATCTTCAAAAGTTGAATTAGCCCTGTTAATTTATCAACTATTAGTTTTAGGTGCGGTATTTATTTTGCTTCAATACTTTACAAGAAACTTACTGTACGTTGCTTTAGTATACGGAATTTCAAATATTAGTATTGGTATATTATTTACAATTATCTTTTTTAGGAAAAACAAAAATATTACCCCATCTATAAAGTATTTTAAAAAGGAAAAGGTAAATGATTTATTGGGGTTAAGCTTGGCTTTCTTTTGTATTCAATTATGTATGATTGTTGTCTTTACAACTGATAACTTAATCATTACAAACTTAATAGGGCCTGAAGAAGTTACAAGTTATGATATAGTATATAAACTCTTTCAAGTGGTAATTACAATATCGGTTATAGCTCAAGATCCTTTTTGGGCGTTATATACAGATGCCTACCAAAAGAAAGATTATAAATGGATTAAACAGACATTAAATAGATTAAATAAGTTGTTTTTTGTATTTGTTTTTATCGCAATAGGACTGTTTTTTGCTTCAGAATCAATTATTAAGTTTTGGGTTCAAAGAGACTTAAATATCTCGAAAAATCTATTGTTATTTATGGCAATTTTTGTTTTGGTTAGGGTTTACGGAATCATTTTTATGAATTTTTTAAACAGTATTGGAAAAGTAAAACTACAAATGTGGTTGTATATACTAGGAGCAATCATAAACATTCCAATTTCAATTATTTTTGTTACGAAATTTAATCTAGGTAGTAGTGGAGTTATTTTGGGTACGATCTGTAGTATTGCTAGTCTGTCAATTGTTTTACCGATTCAATCTTATAAAATTCTGAAAAAGAAATCACTCGTAAAAGAAATTATTACACATGAGTAACCCAAAAATCAGCATAATAACGTCTACTTATAATAGTGGTAAAACATTAAAAGATACCATTGATTCAATATTAAATCAAACCTATCATAATATTGAATATATTATTGTTGACGGGAAATCTTCAGACGATACGGTTGAAATTATCAAATCTTCAGCAACAAAATTTAAAGAGAAAAACATTTCATTTAAATGGATTAGTGAGCCAGATACAGGAATTTATAATGCTTGGAATAAAGCCTTAAAAAGAGTATCTGGAGATTGGATTGTTTTTATAGGTTCAGATGATTACTTTATAAATGAAAAGGTTTTTGAACAAACTGTGCCAACTTTAAAAAAAGTAATAAAGAACAATAAACGATTTGTTTATGGGAAAATAGAACATGTAAATCAACAAAAGCAAAAAATTGAAGAAAGCGGAAAACCCTGGGAAGAACAGAAAAATAGATTTACATATACTATGAATATTGGCCATAGTGGTTCTTTTCAACACATGTCATTATTTGAAGAGCACGGAGGTTTTAACGAGACATTTAAAATTGTTGGAGACTATGAGTTTTTGCTAAGAGAGTATAAGAACCCTAAAAATGATGCCTTCTTTTTAAATAAATTATTGATAGTGATGAGAGAAGGAGGGGTGAGTGCTAGTTTAAAAAATAGATTAATTTTGGTGAAAGAAAATCAAAAAGCAAGAAAGCTAAATGGAATCACTTCTTTTTCAAAAGAACTGTTTTTTTGGGAAATAAGAGTGAGAGTAATTTTGTTTTTCTCAAAACTATTAGGAGAAAACTTTGCAGCCAAGCTTGCAGATTTTTATAGAAAATTATTAGGAAAAGAGAAACGTTGGAGCGCATAAATTATGGAGGTTAACTGGGGTGCAATATTAATTGTAATAAGTACTACAATCTTAGTATTAGCGTATAAGAAAATTAAGTACTTAGATGCTTTTATTTTTTTTATACCATTTAATGCTACAGTTGTTTTTTTTACACCAGATAAAACTGCTATAAACCTTCCTTTTATTTTATTTTTATTTGCCTTCCTTTCCTTTCTTTTTAGAAAAGGAATGTCTTCAAAGTTCTTTTTACCAAAAAGAAATTCAGTAATTTATATATGGTTACTTGTTATTGCAATAGTAGCCGTTATTTCTCAAGTAATGCCATTTATAATAAGCGGTGAGTTTACTGTTTTGGACAGGTATAATTCAACAGTTTATTGGGCCAAAGAAGTGCCATTGTATCCTAGTATGCAGTGGGTTACCCAAACGATATATTTTCTTATTGGCTTGCTTGTTGTTTTTATTATTAGTGTAACATATCAATCTTTAAATGATATTAAAAGAGCTTTAAAAATACTACTTTCTGGAATTGCATTTATGGTTTTTTGGGGATGGTTAGGTGACTTGACATATTTCTTAGGAATTCCATATCCAAACTTATTTAATCAAATAGGAATGAACGAATTTGGGATCCATGTATTTAAAAATTTTCCTAGAATGGTTGGGACCACTATGGAGGCTTCTTATTTTGCTCAATTATTGATTCCTATAACACCTTATTTTTATTGGTTTCATCAACAAAAAAAAGAAATTATATTGAGTAAAAAGTTTAATAGAAACATGTACATTTTATCAATAATTACTTTACCCTTGGCAATAACAACTACGGGTGTTTTTGGGTTTTTCTTAGTAACGGGTTTTTGGTTAAAAAACAACTTGCGATTTTATTCTAAAAAAAGCAAATACTTTTTAGTAACCTTATATGCAGTAATCATTTTCATTTCTTTATTTTTTGCAGCCAATTATTTGATAAATATATCAGGAACATATTCAGGAATTGAGCGTTTTAAAACTGTAACATTGGGTGCTAAATACTTTGTTGAATACCCCGTTTTAGGATTGGGTTGGGGAGTTTTCCCTACCTATGATTTCCTTATCAATCTTTTAGTGAATTTTGGAATTATTGGAACCATCCCTTTTTTAATTTTGATGTACAATGTTTTTATCCGTTTAAGAAATAAAATAAAAGATAAAAAAAACGAATATTATCCGTTGTTTATAGCAGCATTAGAGAGTTTTGTTTTAATAGTAATTGTATCACAATTATCAGGATTTACTTACCACTCTCAATATTTTTGGTTGTATATTGGATTGGCCATCTCAATAGGCGGTTTAAACATAAAAAAAGAAATGAATTAAGGTGAAGTTTTCTATAATCATACCAACAATAAATAGAACAAAAGAAACATTGCAAATGTTAGAGTCTTTGACACTTCAAACATTTACAGATTTTGAAGTTTTATTGATTGATCAAAATGAGGGAGGCTTATTAAGTGAATTATTAGTATCTTTTAAGAGAGATTTTTCTTTACATCAAATTAAGACAGCTGTAAAAGGAGCCTCAAATGCAAGAAATCTAGGAATTGAAAACGCTTTAGGAGAAATTCTTTTATTTCCTGATGATGACTGTGAATTCTATTCAAAATATTTGGAAGAAATTGATGCTTATTTTCATGATAAAGAAATTGATGGTATTGTTACTTCAACGAAAGATAAAAATGATGGAAAGGCAATTTCTGTTTTGATGGCATCAACATCACAAAAAATCACTAGGAAAAATATATTAAAAACAGTTATTGAAGCAGGAATTATCATAAAATCATCAAAATTAAAATCAATAAAATTTGACCCAAATATGGGAGTTGGATCACCAACATCACCTTTTTGGTCTGATGAAGGACCTGATTTCGTTTTACGCCTTTTAGAAAAAGGAGCTGTCATTAATTATTGCCCACAATTTTACATGTTTCATCCCAATCCTGTAAAAACATTTAATGAGAAAACAGCGTTAAGAAGTTACAGATACGGCAAAGGACGAGGATATTTTCTAAAGAAACACCAATTTGGGTTGACCCAAATTTTCTTTTATTTGTTTATATATGTTGTAGGAATGTTAAAAGGATTGGTCTGTTTAAATAAAGAAATGTTTTTGTATTTTAAACAAGGATTTAAAGGTAGATATGAAGGGTATTTTTCGTCAAAATAAGCTAAGTACAATACTAGAAACATTGCTTTTTATAGTGGCTTTTAGTATCCCTATTTCATTGGCGTTTACAAGCATAAGTATAGCAGTTCTATTTATATACTCATTTGCATTTTTTAATGTAAAAACATTTATGAAAAGCATCAATAGAAAAGAAGCTTACTTATACTATCTATTATTTTTTCTAATTCAGGTAACATCTATTTTATATGCAAATAAGGCTGGATCAGCATTAGAAACAGTTAGACAAAACACTATTTTTTTAGTATTACCAATTGCGTTTATCAACTTAAAAAATGTAATGGACCAAAGAAAATATACCGCAGCATATCTAGGATTATTTACCTCTGTTTTGATAACTATTTTAGTCTCTTTAGTAGTATTGTCTTATAATAGATTGACGTCAGAGATGGCCTTATCAGGTTTCTTTAGAGAAAATTTTGTAAAAAGTGGTCTTTATGATCAGATACATGTTCCATACCTTTCTATACTAATTGTTTTTACACTTATTTGTACTGTAAGTTTTACATTTAGTCAGAAGAAAAAATTGAATAACTTATTAAAAATAATAGCTATTTCAGTTCTATTTTTATCATTGATTTTGTTGTCAGGAATAATGTCTTTAGCTCTATTAGCGATATATATTATAAGCCTTTTTTTAGCCAGTAAATTATCTAATCAAGTAAAAATTGGAGCGGGAATAATTATTATAATACTCACGATTTTTTCTTTTAATTACTTAAAGAATTATAAAATGATCGAGCACATTAGAGGAGCTGAACATATAGCGTATAGGATTCAAAAAATGGCAGTATCAAATGATTCAGTAAGGCAGACAAACTGGAATAGTGTACTTAAGGTAATCTCTTCTCAGCCAATTTTAGGAGTAAGTGCTGATGGCGGATTAGATCAATTGCAAAGAGAAAGGAATATTTTAAGTGAACCCTATATTAATAAGCACAACGCACATAATGATATTTTAGAAATAACACTGAGATACGGCTTGGTTGGACTCATTATTTATTTAACTTTAATTTTCAAGCTAGTTAAAAATGCGTGGCAAAAGAAAAGTTATGTTTTTAAATGGTTTCTTATCGTTTTTGTTATTTCAGGAATAACAGAATCTTATTTACAAAGACAAATTGGACTAACGTTTTTCACCTTCTTTTCTTTATTATTGTATAATTATAAACCTGAACAAAAACAATGAAAGTAGCCATAATTCATTATTGGTTTATTACACGTAGAGGTGGTGAAAAAGTGATAGAGTCACTACTTAAATTATTTCCAGACGCAGATATTTACACGTTGTTTTATGATGAAAAAACATATGGAAATCATTTGCCAAATAATAAAGTGTATACCTCTGCTTTTAATAATAAATTTTTCAGAAAACAGTATCAAAAAGTATTTCCATTGTACCCATTTGCAGTACGGTCATTAAAGTTAAAAGAAGAGTACGATTTGATAATATCCTCTGAATCTGGACCAGCGAAAGGAATTCAAATTCAAAATAATGCAAAACACATTTGTTATGTACATTCTCCAATGAGATATTGCTGGAGTCATAAACAAGCTTATTTAGAGGCTGTTTCAAAACTAGTGAGACCATTTATGAGCTTCTTTTTAGAAAGACTTAGAAAATGGGACGAAACCACTGTAGATAATGTAGATCTTTATCTTTCAAATTCTAATAATGTTTCAAAGAGAATTACAAAATATTATAAAAGAGAATCAGAAGTTGTTTATCCACCAATTGCTGATGACCTTTTTATAAAAACTGTTGATTTAGATAAAGAAAGAACGCAATATTTGAGTTTTGGAGCGATTACTCCTTATAAAAAAATTGACTTATTAGTTGATGCTTTTAATCTGAATGGAAAAAGATTAGTAATTATAGGAAATGGCTCTGAAAGGAGAAAATTACAAGCAATTTCTAAACCTAATATTGAGTTTAAAACCATTGTTGAATGGCAAAAGATTGAAGAAGAAATACAGAAGTCAAAAGCATTACTATTTCCTGGTGAGGAGGATTTTGGGATGATTCCTCTAGAAGTAATGGCTTATGGTTTGCCTGTAATAGCATATAAAAAAGGAGGAGCATTAGAAACAGTAGTAGAAAACAAGAGTGAGCCTCAAAAATCTACAGGTGTTTTTTTTAGAGAACAAACAATAAAGTCTCTACAAGAAGCAATTGCCTTCTTTGAAGAGAAAGAAAAGTTTTTTAACCCTATTTGGATTAAAAACCATGCGAAAACGTTTTCAGAAGAGCTATTTTTAGTAAATTTCAGAAAAAAAATTGAAACCTTTTTAAATAAAAAAATTGAAATCTAAACGTTATTCATTTCTTATTAAACCATTAATGCTATTAATAGACTTATTAATAATAAATAGTGTTGTTTTTTATATTTCGGATGATGAGTATTTGAATTTGAGTTTTTTAGTTTACATCAATAGCTATTGGGTAGTTTCTTCTTTATTTAGTGGGTTTTATAAAATTTATAGACACACCAAATTTTTTAAAGTATTAAGTTTATTAGCCCTTCAATTTTCTGTTTTTTTTATGGGGTTCTTTACTTATTTTTCTCTTTTTAGAGAAGGAAATGTTGTAAATAATCAAACATTAATTTTATCTACAATATTTTTAGGGGTTACAACATTGAAATATGGTTTTATTTATGCGTTAAAAAAATATAGAGCAAAAGGGAATAATTTTAGAAAAGTAATAATTGTAGGTTCTGATGAAACAGCAAAAAGAATGATAAAACTGTTTCAGTACAAAAAAGACCTAGGTTACCAAGTCTCGGGTATGTTTTCGGATCAAAAATCGAAAGATAAATTATATATAGGAGCCATTGATAAATGTTATTCATTTATTTTAGAAAAGAATGTTGATGAAATTTTCTGTTCATTATCAGAGCTTGATAATGAGGAGGTGAAAAAAATTAGAACTTTTGCGAGCAATAATAATATTGGAATAAAGCTAATTCCGAACGCAAACGAATTGTATAGTAAAAGTTACACTACGGAATATTACGATGAATCTATGTTGGTTTTAAACGTAAAGAAGTTGCCATTTGAAAGTAGTGAAAACAAAATTTTTAAAAGAATATTTGACATTACTTTTTCACTCTTTACTATCATTTTTATAATGTCTTGGTTAACACCAGTTATTTGGGTTTTGATTAAACTAGAATCAAAAGGGCCAGCGTTTTTTAAACAGAAAAGAGAAGGTTTAAATGGAGAGTTATTTGTCTGTTATAAATTTAGGTCTATGAAATATAATTTAGATTCATACCATAAGCATACAGTAAAAAATGACGCTAGAGTTACAAAGGTTGGTTCTTTTTTACGAAAAACAAGTTTAGATGAGCTGCCGCAGTTTTTTAATGTTTTGATGGGAAGTATGAGTGTTGTTGGGCCAAGACCACATTTAAAAAGTTTGTCTGTAGAGTATCAAAAAAATGTAAATAATTATTTAGAGAGACACGCCATGAAACCTGGTATAACAGGTCTAGCACAAGTAAGAGGATATCGAGGTGAAATAAAAATCAAATCTGATATTAAGAATAGAATTAAACTGGATATTTTTTACATAGAAAACTGGTCTGTATTTTTAGATATAAAAATTGTTCTACAAACAGTTTTTAATGTTTATAAAGGAGAAGAAAAAGCATATTAATTGGAAAGAGACATAGACATATCTGCTACAATTGTTGTCTATAAAGAAGATGTGAAAACACTACAAAAAACGATAACTAGTTTTCTAAATGTTTCGCTAACTAAGAGACTTTATATTATAGATAATTCACCCAGTAACATTTTAAAGGAATTTTGTGACTTCCCTGAAGTTGAATATGTTTTTGTAGGTAGAAATATGGGTTTTGGTGGCGGACACAATTTGGTGTTAGACAAGATAAAGGATTGTTCTAATTACCACTTAATTTTAAACCCAGATGTTAGCTTTGAACCCAATGTTTTGCTACAATTGATTAAAGAATTAGTAAGCAACCGAGACATAGCGATGGTCTCTCCGAAAGTTCTGTATCCAGATGGAAAACAACAACACACCTGTAGAAGAACTCCAACATTTTTAGAACTGTTTTATCGAAGGGTAGGAGTCAAAAAAGAGTTTACTGAATTACAGGAATATAGAGGGCAAGACTTAAAAAAATCTTTTTACCCAGATTTCATTCATGGTTGTTTTATGTTGTTTAAAACACAAGATTTTATCAATCTAAAAGGATTTGACGAGCGGTACTTCTTATACATGGAAGATGCAGATATCTGTAGACAGATTAAAGAGTCTGGAAAAGAGGTTTTGTACTTCCCAAAAGAACAAATAACCCATATTCAAAGAAAAGGATCTGCTAAAAAAGGCAAACTTTTATATTATCATATTATTTCAGTAATAAAGTATTTCATAAAATGGAACAAATAATGTAAACGGTTTTTAAGCAGAAAAAAGAATTTTACAACGTATATTTGCACCCTTAACAACAACACAACACACAAATGAATATTCTTATTTTAGGCTCTGGAGGAAGAGAACACTCTTTTGCATTAAAACTATCTCAAAGTAATAAAGTAAACCAACTTTTTGTTGCTCCTGGAAATGCAGGTACCTCACAAATAGCAACCAATGTAAACATCAATCCAACAGATTTTAAAGCAGTAAAAGAAACAGTTTTAGATAATAATGTAAAAATGGTAGTAGTTGGACCTGAAGCACCGTTAGTTGATGGAGTTCATGACTTTTTCTTGGCAGATAATGAATTGAAAAACATTCCTGTAATTGGACCTAAAAAAGATGGAGCATTGTTAGAAGGAAGTAAAGATTTTTCTAAAATTTTCATGAAAAAACATGGCATTCCAACAGCACGTTACCAATCATTTACAAAAGATAATTTGTCTGAAGGTTTTACCTTTTTAGAAACATTAAATGCCCCATTTGTGTTGAAAGCAGATGGATTAGCAGCAGGAAAAGGAGTGTTGATTTTAGACTCTTTAGAAGAAGCTAAAAAAGAATTAGAAGAAATGGTGTCTAACCAAAAATTTGGAGAAGCATCTTCTACCGTTGTAATCGAAGAGTTTCTAGACGGAATAGAGTTATCCGTTTTTGTATTAACTGACGGAAAAAGCTACAAGGTTTTACCTTCTGCAAAAGACTACAAACGTATTGGAGAAGGAGATAAAGGCTTAAACACAGGAGGAATGGGAGCAATATCTCCTGTACCATTTGCTACTGAAGAATTTTTACAAAAAGTAGAAGAGCGTGTTGTAATTCCTACCATAAATGGTTTGCAAAAAGATGGAATTGATTACCGTGGGTTTATCTTTATTGGATTAATGAATGTTGAAGGAAACCCACAAGTTATAGAGTATAATGTTAGGATGGGAGACCCAGAAACAGAAGTTGTTATTCCAAGAATTGAATCAGATTTGTTTGATTTGTTTGAAGGCGTTGCAAACCAAACATTACATGAAAAATCTTTTTCTATCAATCCACAAATAACCACTACAGTGATGTTAGTTTCTGGAGGATACCCTGAAGCCTATGAGAAAGGAAAGAAGATAACAGGAATTGACACTGTTACTGACTCTATTGTGTTTCACGCAGGAACCACAACTTCAGATAATAAAGTTGTGACTAGTGGAGGTAGAGTGATGGCAATTACTTCATTTGGAGAAACCATAGAAGAGGCATTGAAAACATCGTATGCCTCTATAGAGAACATTCATTTTGACAACATGAACTTCAGAAAAGATATTGGATTTGATTTAATCTAGAATGAACAAAAAAATAATTGTTGCACCATTAAACTGGGGATTAGGTCATGCCTCTCGATGTGCACCAATTATTCAATTTTTACTAGATAATAAGTACATTCCTATTATTGCTTCTGATGGTAAAGCACTCGTTTTTTTACAGAAAGAATTCCCTAATTTAGAAAGTATAGAGCTACCTTCCTATGGAATTTCTTATGCGAAGAATTTAAAAACAAGTTTATTATTGCAAGGCCCAAAAATTCTAAAAGCAGTAAGAAAAGAGCGGAAGGTTATTAAAAAATATATTGAGAAAAACGCAAATGTTGTTGGTGTTATTTCTGATAATAGATTCGGTGTTAGAAGCAATAAAATCCCTTCAGTGTATATAACACATCAAATACATGTGTTTTCGGGACTGACAACCTTGATTTCAAGTAAAATCCATCAAAAAACAATAAATAAGTTTGATGAATGTTGGATTCCTGATTCTAAAGACAGTCAATTGTCTGGCTTACTATCTCAATCAAGAAATAAGAAAATAAATATAAAGCATATTGGAGCTTTAAGTCGGTTTAAAAAAGAAAGCTTACCAAAGTTAAACGATGTTTTAGTGATGCTCTCTGGGATTGAATCTCAACGGAAATCATTGGAAGAAAAAATACTTTTAGAATTCAAAAACTATAAGGGAAAAGTTGTTTTAGTTCAAGGGAAAATAGAAAAGAAACAAACTGTAAAAATTCAAAACAGAATTAAAATTTACAATTACTTGTTATCATCCGATTTAGAAAAAGAAATCAATCAATCTGAATTGATTATTTGTAGGTCAGGATATTCATCCATAATGGATTTAGCTGTATTAGATAAAAAAGCTTTTTTTATTCCTACATCAAATCAACCCGAGCAAGAATATTTAGCAACCTATTTAAAAGAACAAAATATTGCTCCATTTTGTAAAGAAAAAGACTTTAGTTTAAAACAATTAACCCAAGTAGGGAATTATAAAGGTTTGAGCATTCCAAATAATAAATTAGATGTTGATTTACTTCGCCTTTTCAAGCGTAAATGAAAATTCAGAACCATCTCCATAAGTGCTTTTTAGCAAAATATTTTCATTGTGAGCTTCAATTATGTGCTTTACAATTGACAACCCTAAGCCAGAACCTCCTTGGTCTCGAGACCTACTTTGATCTACTCTATAAAAACGCTCGAACAAACGAGATAAATGTTCTTGTTTTACACCTTCTCCGTTGTCAGAAACCTTTATAATAAACTTATTTTCGTTGTAATCATCAACTCCAACAGTAGTAATCCCTCCAATTTTACCATACTTAATAGAATTCACAACAAGGTTTATTAACACTTGCTCTATGCGTTCAACATCACCAGTTACAAAAATTGGAAACTCGTAAATTCGATCAAACACTAAAGTGATATTTCTTTTCTTAGCCCTCATTTCAAATAAATCGAATACATTTTGAACTAATTCCAAAATATTAAAAGGTTGCATGTTCATTTTTAAACCATCCGTTTCTAACTTAGCAATCATGTCTAAATCTTTAACAATGGCAACCAGTCTCTCTACCCCTTTATTAGCTCTATCTAAGTATTTTTCTAAGATATCTTTATCATATAGAGCACCTTCAATTAAAGTTAACAAATAGCCTTGAACAGTAAATAATGGCGTTTTTAACTCATGAGCGACATTTCCTAGAAAATCTCGTCTAAAAGAATCTCTTTCAGTTAAATTTTGAATTTCAATTCGTTTTCCTTCAGCAAATTTCTGTACACTTTTAGAAAGTGTCTCCATATCTGTAGTAACAGATTGCCTTTGTAAGTCTTCAATCTCTAAAAGAGAAACATCATCATATATTTTTCGAACTCTACGATAAATAAAATATTCAACCCTGTATTGAATTACAAAAAAGAAAACAACAAAGAGCAGCACAACAGACACAATAGTTATTGCTATTCCAAATTTCTCAAAAAAGAAATAGGAGACTAGTGCAATAACAACAGCCAATATTGTTAAATATAATGCCGATATAAAGGCAAAAGAATAGGTTTTTTTAAATTTCACAAAAAAGTTTATTTATCACTGTCTTCTAAGACAAACTTGTACCCAACACCTTTAATTGTTTTAAAGAAATCATCACCAATTTTTTCTCTTAGTTTACGAATATGCACATCAATAGTTCTTCCTCCTACAACAACTTCATTCCCCCAAACAGAATCTAAAATAGTTTCGCGTTTAAATACCTTACCAGGTTTAGAAGTTAATAATGAGAACAACTCAAATTCCTTTTTTGGTAATACAATTTTTCGATCACCTTTAAAAACGACATACTCTTCTCTATTAATAACAATATCTCCAACTCTAGTAGAAGTATCTTGCTCTTCTGTATTTTTTAATCGTCTTAGTAAAGATTTTATTTTACTCACTAAAACTTTTGGTTTTATAGGTTTGGTAATATAATCGTCAGCACCGGCATCAAAACCAGCAACTTGAGAATAATCTTCACCACGAGCAGTTAAAAATGAAATAATCACGTTTTCAAGAGCATCTATCTTTCTAATTTTTTCACAGGCTTCAATTCCATCCATTTCTGGCATCATTATATCTAATAAAATTAAATGTGGAACTACTTTTTTTGCGGTTTTAACTCCCTCTACACCATTTTGAGCTGTAAATACTTGGTATCCTTCATTTTTTAAATTGTATCCAACAATTTCTAAGATATCTGGCTCATCGTCAACTAATAAAATCTTTATATCACTTTTTTTCATGACTATATTTTGTCTTGTTTTATTCAAAAG
>MAAC01011336.1_pt1 | contig 51365 bp, 38 predicted proteins | sample 1115981 | NCBI WGS metagenome assembly MAAC01 (sample SAMN04961126, study PRJNA320927) | seawater metagenome | isolation source: sample BD02T64 sea water enriched with oil for 64 days | place: USA:Gulf of Mexico | collected 2013-07-27 | reverse complement strand
ACATTTAGTTTATGATGTAGTTGCCTGGCAATTTTAAAGGATGTGTCCATCATAACAATTTTCGCATTGGCATTTCTTTCGATATGCCGGGCCGCCAAGGTCAACTCTTGAATTATCGTCATACAGTTGTCCGCATGAATATAGGGACTAAACTTTGCCATATCAAAACCAGGAGCTTTGAGTTCCAAAGCGGATAGTTCTCCACTTCCATAGTTATTTAGAAGAGCCTTACGTATTACTTGTGTGCAAAAAGTGAAAAAGCTTTTTAAGCGTTCTCTACCCAGTCCAGCCATCTCCTGATTCCAGGTAGCTAGTTGATCAAGGTCTTTTACTTTTAATGCTTTAAAGCATAATCGCATCCATTCAATAAACAATTCAGAGAAAATATTTTCACCGCCCTGGTGATTATACCACCTAATAGCTTTTGGTAAATTTCCTTCTGTCAAATGAGAGATGTTCAAAGCCTCATCTTTCGGACAATTCAATTTATCCATCAAGTATCGAGCAATATCTTCTTCCTCAATTGGATTTAATCGAATTATTTGTGTCCTGGAAATGATGGTAGCTAGTACATCTTCTTCACGAGGCCCTACAAACAGAATCAAAGTTTCACCTACCGGTTCTTCGATGAGTTTTAGTAGTTTGTTTGCTGCCTGAATATTTAACTTTTCAGGATGCCAAAGTATAAGTACTTTATACCCGCCTTCGTATGATTTTAAACTAAGTTGGCGAACGATAGCTTCACTTTCATTAACGCCAATGTTTAGTTGTTTATTCTGGATATCCAAATGATTTATCCAATCTTCCAATTCGGAATATGGATTTTCTAACATCATTTCACGCCATTCAGAAAGGAAATCTTTACTGAGTGCCTTTGAACGGCCAGTTCCTGTATTGGCAACTGGGAAAGCGAAATGAACATCTGGGTGGCTCAATTGCTGCATCATTTTACATGACCGGCAAGTTCCACAAGCTTCTTCTTTGCGATTTTGACAAAGAACGAATTGAGCATAGGTAAACGATAATGGAAGATTTCCACTACCATTTGGACCTGCAAAAAACTGAGCGTGCGCAATACGGTGATTACGTACACTCTCCTTTAGTTTTTGAGATACATTTTGTTGACCTATGACTTCGTTAAACTGCATTCGAACAAAGATACCCTTTTTTGTTAGATGTCATCTGCTTTAGAGGGAAAAGAGGCTTGTTGAGGTGTTGGTGAGAATTGAATTATTCAATTGGTGGCAGCATTTGGTGTTTAGTTGATTCATCATCAGTTTGAAGAGGTCTATAAATTGCTTGTTCAGGTTTTGTTCATTCTTCAGAATCCCTGTACTTTTGCCAGGGTGATACAGTCAAAAAAAATAAAAAGATGAACACGATAGATCAGTACAATTTTGAAGGGAAGCGTGCTTTAATTCGAGTGGACTTCAATGTGCCTTTGAATGAAAATTTCGAAATTACAGATGCAACAAGAATTGAGTCTGCTATTCCAACTATTCAAAAGATTAGAAAGGATGGGGGAGCAGTAGTATTGATGTCTCATTTGGGACGGCCAAAAAGTGGTCCGGAAAGTAAATTCTCTTTAAAGCATATTGTGGCTAAATTGGAGGAGTTGTTAGGTTGTGATGTTCAGTTTGCTGTCGATTGTATTGGAGAAGATGCAGAAGCTAAATCTAGCGCTCTGACTAATGGAGAGGTGTTGCTTCTAGAAAATCTACGTTTTCACGGAGAGGAAAAAGCGGGTGATGCGGATTTTGCATCCAAATTGGCAAAACATGGAGATTTCTATGTAAACGATGCATTTGGAACAGCTCATAGAGCACATGCTTCTACAGCAGTGATTGCTGAAAATTTCCAAAATAAAAAATGTTTTGGATATATCATGGCGAGTGAAATTGAAAACCTGGAAAAGGTTTTAAATAGTGGAGAGAAGCCTATTACTGCTATTATGGGTGGTGCGAAAGTTTCTAGTAAGATTACTATTATTGAAAAATTACTTCCAAAGGTAGATAAATTGATTATCGGTGGAGGAATGTCTTATACCTTCGCCAAAGCGATGGGGGGACAAGTAGGGAACTCTTTGGTGGAGGATGATAAATTGGATTTAGCACTTGAGATTATCAAAAAGGCTAAAGAGTATAATGTTGAATTTCTTTTGCCGGTAGATTCATTGAATGCAGATAGCTTCAGTAATGATGCAAATACTGCGGTAAGTGCCATTGATGCAGTGCAGGATGGTTATATGGGCTTGGATATTGCAGAAGGTACTATGGCCAAATATAAAGAGGCTTTGTTGAGTTCAAAAACGATTCTTTGGAACGGTCCAATGGGTGTATTCGAAATGGATAATTTCTCAAATGGAACCAAGGCAGTTGGAGAAGCGGTAGCTGAAGCGACAGCAAATGGAGCTTTTAGTCTAGTTGGTGGAGGTGATTCCGTTGCTGCTGCAAAGAAATTTGGTTTGGATAAGCGAGTAAGCTATATCTCTACCGGAGGTGGAGCAATGTTAGAATATTTGGAAGGAAAAACACTTCCAGGAATTGCAGCGATACTTTCCTAAGCAGTTTGTTTAGTGTAATATAGTAAGCCGGTAAGTATAAAACTTACCGGCTTTTTTGTGTAAGTAAATGAAAATCAATAATCCATAAACTTATTTTAAGGATTCTTTTGATTACCTTTGCGCCCCAATGGAGGAAGTAGTTAAGAAACAGGACATCAGAAGTCTCGGACTAGCTGAATTGAAAAGTTATTTTACTGGAATAGGTGAAAAAGGCTTTCGAGCGAAACAAGTTTATGAATGGTTATGGAAAAAATCTGCAACAGATTTTGATGCTATGACCAATCTTTCTGTTTCCCTAAGAGAAAAGCTGAAAATTCATTTTGAAATACGACCTGTAACAGTAGAGGAAAAGCAGTTAAGCAAGGATGGAACTGTGAAAAGTGCTTTTAAACTTTTTGATGGTAAGATTACTGAAGGGGTGTTGATTCCGGCAGGAGAAAGAATGACAGCTTGTGTATCGTCACAAGTGGGTTGTAGTTTGGCCTGTAAATTCTGTGCTACTGGTCGATTGAAACGACTGAGAAACCTGGAGGCTGCCGAGATTTATGATCAAGTTAAATTGATCTCAGATCAGGCATTACAACACCATGGTGAGAAGTTGAGTAATATTGTTTTTATGGGTATGGGTGAGCCCTTACTTAATTATAAAAATGTATTAAAAGGAATTGAGCTCATTACTTCGGAAGAAGGATTGGGAATGGCTCCGAGAAGAATTACAGTTTCTACTGCTGGTGTGGCTAAAATGATTCGTAAACTGGGTGATGATGAGGTTCGTTTTTCATTGGCTTTATCACTACACGCTGCCAACGATGAAAAGAGGAGTAAGATAATGGAGATCAATGACTCCAATGATCTTAATAGCCTATCGGATGCTCTTAGTTACTTTTATCAGAAAACTAAAAATAAAATTACCCTGGAATATATCATTTTCGACAACTTCAATGATACTTTGGAAGATGCCAGAGAGTTATGGCAATTCGCAAAGAAATTCCCGGCGAAGGTAAATATCATAGAGTATAATCCGATAGATGGAGGTGATTTTATACAAGCCAAGATCGAAAATGTCGATCGTTTCGTTGCCTTCCTGGAAAAGAAAGGGGTAACCGTAAATATTCGAAGAAGTAGAGGTAAGGATATTGATGCAGCATGTGGGCAGTTGGCCAATAAAAATGCATTAACCAAATAGTTCTTTCTGCTTATATTTAGGTAAAGACTTTACTACCAAGTCGTACGAGTGGTCAATTAGTTCGAAAAGATCTTCCTTATCTAATTCACCATCGATGATTACTGTATTCCAGTGCTTTTTATTCATGTGAAAGCCGGGAATGATGGAGTAATATTGTTCACGTAATTCGACAGCTCTAATCGGGTCACACTTCAAATTCATTCTAAGATCTCCCTCTAAAGATGTAAGTACAAACATCTTGTCCATTACTTTAAAAACAAGTGTTGTCTCATCAAAGGGGAAACTTTCACTGACTGCTTTTTTAGAAAGACAATATTCTCTTAAAATTTCGATATTCATATCAGAAGGTTTAATTTCCTAAAGATAATGACTAAATTTCCTGCGTAAAATTATTTTATGGATTTTAAGCAATTATCCCGCTCAGAGATAAATGAAGTTAAGTGGAATGCTTGTATTGAGCATTCTGATTACGTTCATGCCTACGGAACTACTTGGTATTTGGATACAGTGTGTCCGAATGGCTGGGAGGCACTTGTTTGGGGGGATTATGATGCTGTGATGCCTTTGCCAAGAGGGAAAATTCTTTTTTATAAACAGACTTTTACACCTTTTTGGATTCAGCAGTTGGGACTTTTTAAAAAATCAGGAGTTCAAATTGAAGTTGAGCCCTTTCATCAATTTCTGGAAAATACTTTTAGGTTGTTAGATCTCTGTGTGTTTGATGCTTCGGATTTTGCGGACAAAACGATTTATGAATCGCGGGTAAATTATGAATGGTTACTTACCGAAAATCATCAAAAGGATTATTCTAAGAATTTAAAGAGGCAGTTGAAAAAAGCAAAAGAGCAAAAATTACAATTGGCTACCTCAACAGATATTTCATCTTTGATTCAATTTTTTAGAGCGCATAAAGGAGCTGTCATCTCTGATTACCAAACTTATGATTACGACAGGTTAGAACAATTGATTCAGGGAGATATTGCGAATGGAAGAGGGGTTGTCTTGTCGGCTGAGAAAGATGGAATTGTCGTAGGGATGGCTTATTACCAGATCGCAATGGGAAGAGCTACCTATCTTCTAGGTACTTCAAATGATGCCGGAAGGTCCTGTGGGGCCATGCAGTTTTTAATGGATTCTTTTGTATCTGAATGGAAACATAAAATTACTCTTTTGGACTTTGAAGGATCTGCTATTCTTGGATTGCAACAGTTTTATAAATCATTCGGAGCTCAGCCGAAGAAATACTTCAGGATTAAAATCAATCGTTTGCCCTTTCCTTTAAATTGGATGAAAAAGTAGTTTTGTAAATTACGAATTACGAATTTCAAATTACGAGGTTATTGATTCCTTATTTTCTTTTTTATAGTAATTTGAATACTACCTATTATTTTCAGTAATTCTTCACAATCCTTTAATAATTTGCTTTTTTCAGTTATCCCGATCAGTCCGGAATCATACAGTAAGCGAATCCAATAATGTGTATCTCTGGCCTCCTTGTAAGCGATGCTTATTTAGACTCAAATTACACAAAATCACTTGGTAATTCGTCATTTGAAATTCATAATTAATTATCCTCTTGAAATTTGAAATTCGTAATTCGTAATTAAATCTTTACCTTGGCTTTCTAATTTGAAAATTATTGAAAATGAAAAAAATAACAGGATTATTCTTAGCCATCTCCTCATTTGGATTGGTAGCGTGTTCTGATGTATCCACATCGGGAAAAGAAAAAAGTATTCCAGCAGAAATAGTAGAAAATGATCCTACTGGATTGCATTTATATACACTTGATAATGGATTAAAGATTTATCTAAGTAAAAACACGGACGAACCAAAAATTCAAACCTATATAGCAGTAAGAGCGGGTTCTGTTTATGATCCAGCCGATAATACCGGTTTGGCTCATTATTTAGAGCATATGCTTTTCAAGGGTACCGACGAAATTGGGACTCAGAATTGGGAAGAAGAAAAAGTAGTTTTAAAGCAAATTTCAGATTTATACGAGCTTCATAAAGTCGAAGAAGATCCAATAAAGAAAGGACTGCTTTATAAGCAAATTGATAGCGTATCAAATTATGCATCTACTTTAGCTATTGCCAATGAATACGACAAAATGGTTTCATCCCTTGGGGCTACCGGAACCAATGCACATACCTGGCATGAGGAAACAATCTACAAAAATAAGATACCATCGAATGAATTAGAGAAATGGTTAAAACTGGAATCTGAAAGATTTAGCCAATTGGTATTGAGATTATTTCATACAGAATTGGAAGCCGTTTATGAGGAATTCAATAGGTCTCAAGACAATGATTGGAGAAAGTCTAATTACGCTTTGATGAAGGCTCTTTTTCCAAAACACCCATATGGACAGCAAAATACGATTGGAGAAGCAGAGCATCTGAAAAACCCATCCATGGAGAATATTCATGCCTATTTTAAGAAGTACTATGTGCCGAATAATATGGCAGTAGTATTGGTAGGGGATCTGGAATACGATGAAGCATATGCTTTGGTTGATAAATATTTTGGTTCATATAAGTCCAAGGAAGTTGCAAAGCCTGTATTGCCAAGCGAGGACCCTATAGCTTCAACAATCAAGAAAGAAGTGGTAGGACCTACGGCAGCACGTCTTAGTTTCGCCTTTAGGTTCGATGGTATCGGATCTGAAGATGAGAAGTATGTAACTATGATCGATATGCTTCTGTCCAACGGGCAAGCCGGATTGATTGACTTAAACCTTAATAAGAGCCAGAAAGTACAATATGCAGGTTGTAGCCCAACCTTCATGAACGATTATGGTTATCATTCGTTCAATGGATCTCCAAAGGCAGGTCAGTCTTTAGAGGAAGTTGAGGCATTGATTCTAGTAGAGATTGAAAAGATCAAAAAAGGTGAGTTCGATGAATGGATGCTGGAAGCTGCAATCAACGATATGAAGGTAAATCAAATTAGAAGATTTGAGAACAGTACTTCTGTAGCATCGGCTTATTATAATGCTTTTGTCCATTTCCAAGACTGGGAAACTGAAGTGAAGACATTAGATGAATTAAGAAAAATCACAAAGGATCAATTAATCACGTTCGCCAACGAGCACTATAAAGACAACTATGTTGTTGTATATAAAAGAACAGGTGAAAATGAAGGCGCTGTAAAAGTAGAAAATCCAGGTATAACACCTATTGAACTAAATAGAGGGAAGGAGTCAGGTTTCTTAACTGCATTTAATGAAATGGAATCAGATGATATTCTACCTGATTATGTAGATTTTGAAAAAGAAATTCAAGAAAAAACATTGGATTCGGGGGTTGAAGTAGAATACATTGAAAATAAGACGAACGACCTGTTCTATTTAGGTTTCTTATTTGATATGGGGAAAGACCATGATAAGGTTTTGCCTATCGCAATAGATTATTTGGCTTACCTGGGTACGGATAAGTATTCGGTAGAAGAATTGACACAAGAATTCTATAAATTGGGAATTAAGTATGGTGTTCGTTCTAGATCAGACAAGTCTTATATTTATTTAAGTGGCTTGAAAGAGAATCTTCCTGCTGGATTAGAACTGATAGAGCATCTGTTATCCAACGCAAAGGTGGATGAAGTCGCTTATGCAAATCTGGTTTCTAAGATTGAAAAAGGTAGAAGGGATTCCAAGCTAAATAAGGGGAATATTCTTAGAAGAGGCTTAAATAGTTTTGCAAAACATGGTGAGCACTCTAGGTTACGGGATAATCTTTCTTCCAAAGAATTGAAATCGCTTAAACCGAAGGATTTAGTTGAAAAGGCAAAAGGGTTAAAAGCTTTTAAACATAAGGTGTTCTATTATGGTAAGGATATAGATAATGCCATAGCGGTATTAAATGAAATGCATAAAACAAAGGAACATTTACAAGAAATACCTACAGAACATAAGTATCCTTTCATGGAGACAGGGAATAAGGTATACTTTGTAGATTACGATATGGTTCAAGCAGAAATCATGTTCCTTTCTAAAGGGGAAATATTTGATCCAACAACCATGGCTAATGGGTATATGTTTAATTCATTTTATGGTTCTGGGTTGTCCTCAATTGTTTTTCAAGAGATCAGAGAATCAAAGTCATTAGCTTATTCAGCCTATTCTTCATTTAGTCAACCCCGGAAAAAAGAAGAGCCTAGTTATTTGGTCGCTTATATGGGGACTCAAGCAAATAAACTTCCTCAGGCAATTGATGCGATGATGAATTTATTGAATAATATGCCCAAAGCGGAACAACAGTTTGAAGCTGCAAAAGAAGCAACACTTAAGCAGATTGCAGCACAAAGAATCACAAAGGCGAATATCTTTTGGAAGTATGAATCTTTAAAGGATTTAGGGATCACTAAAGACAATAGAGAGGAAGTGTACAAGGCTATCCAAAAAATGACCTTACAGGATTTCGCTCAGTTCTTCGATGAGTTGATTAAAGGAAATGAATATACGGTTGTGGTTATAGGTAATAAGAAAGAATTGGATATGGATGCCCTATCGAAATTGGGTGAAGTAAAAGAGATGGATATCGATTACTTGTTTAATTACTAATTTAAAAAAGCCTCTCTAATTAATTAGAGAGGCTTTTTTTTGCTTAAATGTTGTTGTTTGGTGATAAATAATTTTTTGCAATTACGGCTTCTTTCATAATTGCTATTTTGAAATGATCATTTTTTTTATCCTTCGAACAGTATCTTCCATCATTTCCAAATAATAAATTCCAGAGGGTAAATGTTTTATAGAAAGGGTTGATGCACTTTCAGTCCCAAATTCTTGTAATAGTAATAGATTTCCAATAGAGTTATAAATTTTGATTACTCGATTTTCTGTATCATTTGAAAATTCTAATACAATTTCATTGGATGCTGGATTTGGGTAAAATCCAAACTGACTTTCTCCATTTACATCTTCAATACCAACAGGGGGATCACCTATATTGATGTTATCAATGTATAAATTATTACCTCCATCGGTAACGTTTACAATTTTGATCTGTACGTATTGTTCAGTTATGTACGAGTTTAAAGGAATGCTTGCTGATTTCCATTGAGTAGAGTCAGGTATAAAAGGTGTCGTTTGAGTTGGTCCTGAAGTCAATGAATTTCCTTTTCGGTAATATACCTGTGTGAAGTTAGAGCCACAATCAGTAGAAAGCAACACGATCATTTCATCAGAAAAGGATGCATCAGACCTAGCATAGGCCCAATCAAATGTCATAAAAAGATCGGAGGTTGTATTAGAGGTCAAATCAAAGTATGGTAAGACTATTTCGTCCGCTGATCCATAGTTGGTATTAATCAGGTTGTTAATTTTAATGGAATAGTTTCCTGAAACAGCTGCTGCCGAGTCTAACTCCCAGGTTATACCTCCATCTAAATTATTGATAACAATTCCTTGTGGTGGAAATATTCCTGAATCAAATCCTTCATAAAACGGTAAGGATGTACCAATTCCCGGTGTAGAAACTGTAATGTAATTATTAATAATAAGACTATCTGTAGTTGTACTATCGGAAACTACCAATTTAACAGGATAACTTCCTAATGAGTCGTACGTTATTGTAGGGTTTGGAGCCGTAGATGATGCTGGAGTTCCGCCTGTAAACGTCCATTGCCAAGAGGTCGCATTGTTTAGTGAAATATCCATAAAGTGAACACTATTTCCTACACATATATCTTGAGTTAACGTTACGAAATTGGCAGAGACACCGCATACTGTTGGTGCAGTATAATTACTATCACATCCTGTTGCAACCAAATTTATTTGGCTCCAAATGACCGTTCTAATACTGTCTAACGTAGCTTGTATTCTCAGTTTTTGACCGTTGGTAAACATGTTTTTACACGCATCAGGAGTGTAGTTCATGTAATTTTCCTTTTGGTCATCAACATCTGGAATATCATTAGAGCAGGTGTTCAATGTACTACAATTGAAACTTGGTGCTGCCTGGGGTGGTGTATCACAAACGAAGTCCCCATCTAAACATACATCAGTTCCACAACCATTGTTAAACGTGTGGTATAATCCAAACCAATGTCCTATTTCATGCGATGCTGTTCGTCCTAAACTTGATGAGGCAGTTCCTATGTTTCCGAACACATTACTTCGTACAACCATTCCGTCTTCATCAGGTGGGCCACCTGGAAAAGAAGAATATCCTAAAATTCCACCGGTAATTGATTTAACCAAATAGATGTTCATATACTTTGTGTTGTCCCAAAAACTCAGCTGTTTTAGCAAGGCTCTTTCATACGTTTGATGATTAGTTAATGATGAAAACACTCGTACAATTCCATTGGTGCAATTTCCATCTGGGTCAATTTTAGCAAGACAAAATCGCACTTTAGTATCCACACCATTTCCATCACCATTCGTTCCAGCTATTTTCCCGAAATCCTCATTCATAATGGTAATTTGACTTTCTATTTGTGCATCTGAAATATTTTCAGAACCACCAATATGGAGAACATGAACAACGACAGGAATTGTTTTTATGCTGTCTTGAACTGCATTATTTAGCAGAGCATGTTGCATTTTTTTAACGCCATTTTGAATAATAGCTTCTGCTTTTAAAATACGTTTGTTGTTCGTGTATTCATCAAAGAAGCAGGAGGTTTCGTAGTTGGTTTGCGCTATAGATGGGTTAGTAAATACTAACGCTGAAAGCCAAAGGAATGAATAAATTAATTGTTTCATGCAGCTGATTTTTTTTGTCTGGAATTTATAAAATTATATCATTTAAACATTTAAAGGTTATATCCTTAGTGACTATTTTCAATTTTTTTGTTTTGCCCTAAAAGTTTGAGATCAAGTAGATGAGAATTTCGTATAATTTTTAGTCGTTAGCATCGTTGAATCAAGGATTCAGTTAACAGATTTATTTTAGTTCTAATTAATTGAAAAATAGATAGTTAAGTCTTTAGATAGGTAGTTTTATTTTGTACCTTTAGCAATGGTCTAATTTAAATTTACTGTTATGAGAATGTTAGTTAATGTATACCTTCCCTTGGAGCCCTTCAATTCGATGGTTTTAAATGGTACAGCAGGTGAACTTATCGGTAGAGTGATTGACGATATCAAACCCGAAAGTATTTATTTTGTGGAACAGCACGGTCAACGTGGAGCTGTAATGGTAGTTCAAGTTGCAGATGCTTCGGGTATTCCAGCCATTGCCGAACCTTGGTTTTTAAATTTTAAAGCACGATGTGAATTCAGAATAGCAATGACACCAGATGATTTAATGAATGCTGGTCTTGATAAGATTGCTGAAAAATGGAGCGCCGTTCCTGCAAGCTAGAAAGGGTGGAGAGTATAACTAAGCCACGTTATGTAAAATAGGGTGGCTTTTATCGTTTATATACATGTTTTCCTACCATTCGTTTAAGGTGATAGCGTTGGATGTTTTTTAAGAAGAAATCACTCACTTCTCCAATTGAATCATCCATTGGTAAGCGTTGAAAATGCCCTTCAATAGGGTCTAGTTTTAATCCCGCGGTACCAAAGGTAATTAGTTGTGGGTATTCCTTTTTTAGTTGGTTAAAGAAAGTAGGGTAGACACCGTAATCGGTAAATGGAAATGAAAAGGAATTGATAGTAAAATCCAATTGCGATTCCAATTCTTTTATACAATTGGTAGTTTGACTTAGTTGATCTTTTAAGGAAAGCTTTTCATATAAGGGATGATCCTGGCTATGAGCCCCAAAGTCAAATCCTTTTTGATTCCAGTATTTAATTTGATCCGTACTTAAATATATAGGATTTTTTTTCAGGTATTCCTGGAAATTAATACCCATGTCTTTTGCTAAGTCATCCAATAGTTCTTGTTCAGAATAGGGGATTTTTAACAATTCTGAGGTCTGATTGTGAATATCCTTGCTGCTTTTATCTTCCAATTTTGTAGCCAATATGGAAGCCTTATACCGAAAAAATAAGTCTTTATTGTCTACAAATGCACTGTTTAAGAATACAGTTGCTGGAATACCTTTTTTCCATAAAATTGGAGCAATAATCTGATCAAATTCAATCAATCCATCGTCAAAGCTTAGGAATAGGTTCGGCTTTTCCCCTTTTCTTATATTAATTTCCGATTGAGAAACGATGTTGAAATGTTTCAAGAAAAAATCCAACTCTTTCTCAAAGGATATAACAGATTTAACCGGATACAAATGTGTGATATGCGCTAAAGGTTCATTGCTTACAGCATGATAAAAGGGCATCCAACAAGGGTAATTGATAGTACTCAATAGTTTTGAGAAATCCCGTCTCTTAAGGGACGCTTGAAGGAAACCTTTTAGACCTTTCATATCTTTTGTGTTGGGTAAATGATAGGTTTAGATGGACTGGCGTCATTGTGGAACGCAGCAAAAGAAAGATGCAGGAAATAGATGCCATCATTCACATTATTTGGAACATAAATAAGTTCAGTTATGCTAGCGTGTTTTCTTCTCTCTCCAGAGAAATTCCAAAATGCTCTATGAGCAAGTAATTTTCCACCATCCACTTCAGGGTCAACGGAAGGGAGGTCAATCAGTAAATGATCTATCCCGTGATCACAAATAAACTTTGCACAGGACTCACTTATAAATGGAGGGTTTGTGCTGGAATAGTTTTTACCTTTTTTAGATTCGGGATTGGGAAGCGTTTTAAAAATAATGGCATTGCAATTTGGATTAGCCAATAGCTGGTCCTTGATATGTTTGGTCTTAATAATGGCTTCCCCTTTTTCATTTAATTCCGGTTGAACGGTACAAACCAATGCTAAATGCCAAAATTCTGTGATTAATTCATTTATAGAATAAAATTCCTCCGTAATATGGCCAAGGCATTCAGTATGCGTTCCATGTCCATGTGGATTGAAGAAGATATTATTAAAATTAACAGAGCCACCTTGATTTACTGCTCCTACAAATCCATCGCCTTTCACAGGATCAATACTTATTGGATCAACATACCATGCCCGTACAGATTCAGCATCTGCTCGCATTGGAATAGATAGGTCTATTCCTTTGTCTAGGTTTACCTGGTAGTTGGTGTCCTGGTGTTGAATGGTGGCGATCATTTTGTTTTATTTTCTAGGCTACTTTTTCTTTCTTTAATACGTGCTTTGACATTTTCTAAGATAGGAATCAATTCTTCTTCTTTAGCATAATATTCAACAGAATTTTGGGCATCAAGCCTATTTATCTGATGTTTTTTTAAAATAGCATCATAGAACGATACTACTTTTATATCGCTGTGAACAGAATCCAGAGCATGTGACTTAAGAGCTCCTTCATACAGATAGGTGTCATAAAGGAGGTTGGTTAGTTTAGCTTTTTCCAGAATCCCTTCTTTCATTCGTTTTTTCTTACCGGGTTCGCTACAGGAACTCAGTAAGAAAAAACAAAGTATTATTTGACCAATTAGTTTCATGGTCTATCGAATGTTAGTCGTAATCCGCTTCCTAATTCTTGGATCTGTCCATCTTCATAAACTGCTTGACCATTTACTAAAGTCTTCCAGATTTTATGGCTAAATGAGGTTCCTTCAAAAGGAGACCAGTTACACTTATACAGAAGATTATTTTTACTTACTGTCCAGCTGTCTTGAGGGTCTATTAACACCAAGTCGGCATAATATCCTTCACGAATAAAACCTCTTTTTTCTACTTGGAAACAGATAGCAGGATTGTGAGACATTTTTTCTACCATTTGCTCGTAACTGAGTCTTCCATTGCTAACTGCTTCTAGCATGGAAACCATCCCATGCTGAACAAGTGGTCCTCCTGAAGGAGCATTTAAATACCCATTTTGTTTTTCCTCTAAAGTGTGCGGGGCATGGTCAGTTGCAACAATATCAATCTTATCATTCAAAAGAGCAGTCCAGATCGCCTCTTTGTCGGCAGCAGTTTTTACTGCAGGGTTCCATTTGATAAATGTTCCTTTACTGTCATAAAAGCTATCGTCAAACCAAAGATGGTGTACACAAGCTTCTGCTGTGATTCTTTTTTCTGCAAGTGGAAGTGTATTGTCGAATAGTTCACATTCTTCCGCTGTCGAAATATGTAAAATGTGTAATCTGGTATCGTGTTTTTTTGCCAGGTTTACAGCCATAGATGAAGAAATGTAGCAAGCTTCGCGACTTCTTATTAATGGATGGCAGTTCATAGGGATATCTTCTCCGTATTTAGCTCTATAAACTTCGGTGTTTTTACGAATCGTAGCTTCGTCTTCACAATGTGTAGCAATTAGCATATCACATTTAGAGAAGATATTATTTAAGGTCTTTTCGTTATCTACAAGCATATTTCCTGTAGAACTTCCCATAAATACTTTTACACCACAAACATTTTGATGGTTTGTTTTAAGAACGTCCTCTATATTCTCATTAGAGGCTCCCATGAAGAAAGAGTAATTTGCAAGCGAAGTTTGCTTACCAATAGTATACTTGTCTTCAAGAAGTTCTTGAGTTAGGGTTTGCGGATTGGTATTTGGCATTTCCATAAAGCTGGTTATACCTCCAGCCACAGCAGCTCTACTTTCGGTGGCGATATTCGCTTTATGGGTTAGGCCAGGTTCTCTAAAGTGAACTTGATCATCTATAGCTCCTGGCACCAATAGTTTCCCCTCTGCCTCAATTACTTTGGCAGTAGGATGAGAAAGATTAGTTCCAATCTTTTCTATGAATGCTCCGTTTATTAAAACATCACCAATAAAGCGTTTCCCTTCGTTGATGATGTTGGCATTTTTTATCAATAATTTGTTAGCTGATGCTTCCATAGTTTTATCCTTTTCTTTCAAATTTTTGGAATAGGCTTCTTAGTTTTAATCCAAGGACTCCAAATACGGCTTCATTGAAGATGCCCATATTCATTTTTGATTGCCCAAGAGCTCTGTCTGTAAATACAACAGGAACTTCTTTAATGTCAAAACCATATTTCCAAGTTCTGAATTTCATTTCGATCTGAAATGCATATCCAACAAATTTAACTCGGTTGAAATTGATGGTTCGAAGTACTTCTTTTCGGTAGCAAATAAATCCAGCAGTGGAATCGAAAATGGGCATTCCAGTTACTAATTTAACATATTTTGAAGCAAAATAAGACATTAGCACTCTTCCCATTGGCCAGTTAACAACATTTACCAAGTTGTTAACATAGCGAGAACCAATTGCTAAATCAGCTCCTTTTATACAGGCGTCCAGTAAGTTGTCAAGGTCTTTCGGGTTGTGAGAGAAATCACAGTCCATTTCAAATATGAATTCATAATCTTTTTCTAGCGCCCATTTAAAACCAGTAATATATGCAGTCCCCAAGCCAGATTTTCCTGCTCTTTCTATCAGATGGATTCTATTAGGAAATTTAGGTTGTAGTTCCTTTATTTTTGTTGCCGTTCCATCTGGAGATCCATCATCTACAATCAATAGATCATAACCTCGGGATAAGGACATTACTTTGAGGATCATCCGCTCTATATTTTCAATCTCATTATAGGTAGGTATGATGACTAACTTTCTTTCCAAGGTAAATATTATTTAGTTTGATGATTTCCTCTGTGAGGAATTATTTTGCTGACACAAAAATAAACAAAAATAATTGCTATGAAAGTGATTATTTTTTGATGTATGTTAAATATAAATAAAACGGGAAATCCCTATAAATTACTAACTTGAATATCTGAATATATATTTAACAAATGGACATTTTTTAACCTTAGTAATAAGGGGATTGGAAGAGTGTGGATATTAATATAGGATGTAAAGAATAATTAGACTGTTTTTATTGCACCGACAATTCAATCAGCAAATGTATTTATTAATGGAAAGGTTACATTGGTTTTTAGTGAGCCTTTATCGAATGCTAGTGCTGAGCAAGAAGATAATTATCATTTAGACAATGGGGTGAACGTGATTTTTGCGGAGCAAGATCCGGTAGATTCTTCGGTTGTTTACCTTTCTGTTGAGAATTTAGTAGTAGGAGAGTTAAGTCTTTTAGTGGATGGATGTGAAGATTTTGCTGGAAATATGGTAAATGATAGCGTTGGATTGTACAGTCCATTTTCAAATATTGGCCTGGAAGAGGAGGTTCAATTCGATTTTAATTTATATTCTATAGATGGAAAAGTATATTTTAATAGTATAAATGATTGTCATTATTGAGTATTTTTAATGTGAATGGACAAGAAGTGTTTAGTGGAGGTAAAGATTCAAAACACTTAGTATTCCTATAGGACAGAGGGATTTACTTTTACCTCGTACAACAGGGAGTAAAGAGAAAAGTAGTAAAATTCCTTGTGAGGCAGTAAATAGATGGAAATAAAAAGCAAAGCAAAACCAGCCCTAATTTTGTTTTTACAATAAAAAAAACTAATTTAGGGCTGATTTATGTCTAGTGCATAAATCGCCGATGATTATTTTTGAGGGTTATAATCATTCGGTTTTTTAATTACTATATTTCAATATAGTTTGAGGGTGGGTTCGTGTAAAAGCGAACCCTTTTCTTTGTTCACAACTTTCGTGCCAAACTTAAAATTCATTAGCAAGGTTTTTGGTATATTTCTTCTTAACTTTGCCCACTAGTATTCATTTTAGAAAAAGAAGCATATGAACGCTTTAAACATCGCATTAGGTTTTTTCGGACCGTATCAGGTAGTATTAATTGTTGCTGCGATACTTCTATTATTTGGTGGAAAAAAGATTCCAGAATTGATGAAAGGTTTAGGTTCCGGTATCAAGGAATTTAAGGATGCCACTAAAGAAGATGACGATAATAAGAAGGAGATTGATGATAAGAAAAAGGAAGAGTAGTCGACCAATTTCTTTACATGATTAAATTAAATATTGCTTCTTAAGTTCTCTGTTTAAGCAGGAGCCAGGAGAAGTATATACCTTTTTTTTTGAAAAAAATAGATCCCAAATTTTGGGATTTTGTTTGTCTTAAAACAGTATAAGTTTGGAGCTTACATATAAATACAAAAGTCTTACTGCAATCAAACAGGCTATTTCCGAAGGGAAGGAGTCTTGTAAGGCACTAGTGGAATATCACTTAGGGAAGATTGAGGAAAATAAGCATTTAAATGCTTTTGTTGAGGTTTATGATCAGGAGGCACTTCAAAGAGCTGAAGAAATTGATCAAAAAATTAAGGCTGGGACTGCTGGGTCTTTAGCTGGTCTTATAATAGGTATCAAGGATAATCTTTGTTACGCTAATCATAAGGTGACTGCTTCTTCAAAAATTCTGGAAAACTTTGAAAGCTTATTCGACGCTACAGTAGTTGAAAGATTGTTACAAGCAGATGTTATTATTATTGGTAGGTTGGGTTGTGATGAGTTTGCAATGGGATCTGCCAACGAGACATCGGTATATGGCCCGGTGAAAAATCCACACGACAATACGAAGGTACCTGGAGGAAGTTCCGGAGGAAGTGCTGCAGCTGTTGCTGCGGACTTATGTCAGGCAACATTAGGTAGTGATACCGGTGGTTCTATTCGTCAGCCTGCATCCTTTTGTGGGATTGTTGGGATGAAGCCAACTTATGGTAGAGTTTCAAGAAATGGATTAATTGCATTTGCGTCTAGTTTTGATCAAATAGGACCATTTACAAGATCTGTTGAGGATATGCAGCAAATAATGGCTGTAATATCGGGGGAAGATAAAGCAGACACTACATGTGTTGCAAGACCCCCAATGGAAAGTAGCCCTACTCTAAAAGAAGGAAAGAAAAAGCTGGCTTATTTGAAGGAGTATTTATTTAATGATGCTATAGATCCTGAGATTAAAGCTGAAGTTTTAAATAGAATTGAAAAGCTGAGGGCGGATGGGCATCAGGTTGATGAGGTAGAATTTCCTTATTTGGAATTTTTAGTACCTACTTATTATGTACTAACTACTGCTGAAGCTTCTTCCAATTTGGCTAGATATGATGGAGTTCATTTTGGGTATAGAAGCCCAAGAGCTACTGATTTGGAAACTACCTATAAGTACTCAAGGACAGAAGGTTTTGGAACAGAGGTAAAGCGAAGAATATTATTAGGAACATTCGTTCTTAGTTCTGGTTATTATGATGCCTATTATACAAAAGCTCAAAAGGTAAGAGGTTTAATAAGTCAAAAAACTAAGGAGATTTTTGAAAATTACGATTTCCTAATATTGCCTACTACGCCAAAGACCGCTTTTGATATAGGACAGGAATATTCAGATCCAACTATCATGTACCTTGAGGATATTTATACTGTTCAGGCTAATATTGCCGGGAATCCTGCAATTTCTTTGCCTTTAGGAAGTCACAGTAATGGATTGCCTTTTGGAGTTCAATTGGTAGCAGATAATTTTGAAGATGAACAGCTTTTAGCATTCTCGGAATACCTTACTACATTATAAAACAAGAACTGTCTTGCTGGTTTTTTGACCATTAAGGCATTTACTATATCTTTGAAGAGTGCATTTTATGCACTCTTTTTCATTCGTAACAATTTGGCTTATGAGTTTGATTAATAGAGTTACTATACTTTTATTGAGTTTTATTTTTTCTTTAAATTTTTCTTTTGGATCGAATGAAGATAGTTTACTTCGTGCTGAACGAAAATTAGAAGATATCTTTATTGCTACTCAATTGGATAGTTTAGTTTTAGATAGTTTTTATGGAGAAAGGGAGGTGGATAGCCTTGCTGAAATAAGTTCTATTATCAGGGAATTGTCGGATTCAATTGTATTAAGCAGGATGCAGGCACTGGATAACGAAACACCATTGCATTTGCATTATAACCCTATAGTAAAATTACATATTCAATCGTACCTGAAACAATCTCCGCGATATCTATCTAAAATGCTAGGGATGACGGAATATTATTTTCCGGTGTTCGAGGAAATCCTGGCAAAAAATAATTTGCCTATAGAGCTGAAGTATTTGCCTATTATTGAGTCTAGTTTAAATGCAAAGGCAGAATCGTGGATGGGGGCAAGGGGCCTTTGGCAATTTATGTATCATACGGCGAAAATGTCAAATTTGGTAGTCAGTTCCTATGTAGATGAAAGGTACGATCCTCAATTGGCTACTGAAGGAGCCTGTAGGTACCTGAAAAAGTTATATGCTATTTATGATGATTGGTTTTTGGCATTAGCCGCTTATAATGCAGGTCCTGGAAATGTAAATAAAGCTATTCGAAATGCTGATGGTAAAAAGGATTATTGGTCTATTAGGAAATACTTGCCCACAGAGACGCAGCGTTATGTTCCTAAATTTATCGCGGTAAATTATTTATTAGCGTATCAGAAAGACCACGGAATAGGAAAAAAACAGCCAAAATTTGATTTTTTTAAGACAGATACGGTTGTGATTAGTCGTAATTTACCTCTTAAGTTCGTTGCTGAAGTTATGGAGATGCCACTTGATGATATCCAGTTTTTGAATCCTTCGTATAAAATTAATATCATCCCGGCAACCAGCAGTAGAAAATATTATTTGAGATTGCCCGTTGAAAAAATAGGCTTATGGGTTTCAAATAAAGAGCGATTGAATGGAATGCTAATTGCCTACGAAAAAGCGAAAGAAATACATTATCCAACATATACAGAAAAGAACACTAGAATTGTTCACCGTGTGAAGTCAGGTGATATGTTAGGAAAAATAGCAAGGAAATATAAAGTTTCGGTTAAAAATTTATGGAAATGGAACCGATTGAAATCTGATAGGTTGAAAATTGGTCAAAGAATAGTGGTATACGTAAGTCCAGATAGAGTGTAATTTATATGAAAAAGATTTGTATTTTTTTGGTAGGTCTGGTATTGTTGGCCTGCACAGATGGAGAAGAAGGAAATGTGTTGTTGCCTGGGAATTCAGGAAAATATGGTGAGATATTGGTAGTTGCTGATAGTTCACTTTGGAATACACCTCTTTTCGATGAGTTGACAAAGTTATATCAAGCACCTGTGAAAATATTGCCTCAACAGGAGCCTACGTTTAAGTTTATCAAATTTCAATACCGTGATTTTAGTCCTATTTTAAGGCTTCATAAGAATATCATATTTATTCAAGGTGAAGCTGAAAAAACAACTATCAGCGAACGTAAAAACGTATGGTCCAAAGATCAATATATATTGACCTTTAAGTTTAAGGATCAAAAGGAATTAATTTCGAAGATTGAGGAAAGCGAAGACTATTTGTTGGAGTATTTTATTTTAGCAGATATTAAGCGTATTCAGCATAGTCAAAGGAAAGCCAGTCAGGGAGCTTTGAATGATGAATTCAAGCAAAAAAGGGGGTATGAGCTCATTATTCCAAGGGACTTTACACCCGTTGTGAAGAGTGATCAATATATCTTTATGAGGCGTGAAAAGCCGAACCTTACTCAATGTTTATTTATATATGAGGAGGATTATGTGTCTAAGAATCAATTGAGCAAAGAATATTTATTGAACCTAAGGGATTCTCTGGGAAAGGAGCACTTAGTTGGAGAAGCTAAAAACTCTTATATGAAAACAGAGCGTCGCGCTCCTGTATATCTTGATGTCCAGAACGTGGATGATCAATACGCTATGAGATTGAGAGGTTTATGGCGAATGGTAGGAGAGTTTAAAGGCGGAAGTTTTGTTTCTTATTCTTATGTTGATACTAAAAGAAATAAGCTAATAAATATAGAAGGCTTTTTATACTGCCCTAAATATAAAAAACGATTTTATATGCAGGAGTTAGAAGCCATAATAAGGAGTTTGAAATTTCAGAAAAATACGGTTACTAAAAAACAAGGAGTATGATTAAAAAGTTTATTCCCTTAGTGCTTATCTCAGGATTATTCGTTTCCTGTGTCTCAACAAAAAAGTATGATGAATTACTGTCATCCTTTTCTGGCTTGAAGACAGATCTAAAATCGCAAAGTCTTGAGAATGACTCGTTGAGTTTAGAGTTAAATAAACGTATTAGAGGGCTGCGAGATCAGAATATAACATTAGAATCAGATACGCTTCGAATGGGGCAGTTATGTCGTATGCTGGATGCTAAATATTCTGATTTAAATTTGACTTTCGATGCATTGGTCAATCAGAATGATAATTTACTGAGCCAACAAGCTGAGGAAAATAGGCTTTTAGCTGATTCGTTGCGCTCAAGAGATCTAAAATTACAAAGCCTGGAGAAAATGGTCTCCGATAAAGAGGAGGGTATGCTTGCTTTAAAATCTAAATTAAGCAATGCTTTAAGTCAGTTTGAAGGTAAAGGTTTGACTGTAGAGCATAAAGATGGAAAGGTCTATGTATCGCTTGAAAATTCATTGTTGTTTCCTTCCGGTAGTTGGAAAGTAGATAAGAAGGGAGAACAGGCTATAAAGCAATTGTCTGAAGTGTTGAAAACTCGTCCTGAATTACAAATTATTATTGAAGGACATACAGATGATATTCCCTATAAAAGTGGTGGATCAATTAAGGATAATTGGGATTTGAGTGTAAAGCGTGCAACAAGTATTGTAAAGCTTTTGACAAAAAATAGTGAGATAAATCCAAAGCAGATTTCTGCTGCCGGAAGGAGCGAATACAATCCGCTAGTAACTAATGACACTAAAAATAATCGAGCAAAGAATAGAAGAATTGAGGTGATTATTATTCCTAATTTGGATGAAATAAATCAACTGTTAAAATTGTAGCATCCTCAATAAGTATATATAAAAAAGGCTTCATGGAAATTTCCATGAAGCCTTTTTTATTGGTTGATACAATCGTTTAGGAAAGCATCATTTTAGCTTTTTTAACTGCCGCAATAAAATGATCTATTTCTTCTATAGTATTGTACATAGCAAAGGAAGCTCTTATAGTTCCTGGGATGTTGAATCTAGCCATTACAGGTTGTGCGCAATGGTGTCCGGTTCTTAAGGCAATGCCCAATTTATCTACAATGGTTCCAAGATCATAAGGGTGGATGCCTTCAATATTAAAAGAAAGTGCACCAGCTTTGTGTTCCAGGTCTCCATAAATTGTAACGCCATCTATTTTAGAAAGTTCATTGGAAGCGTAACGTAAAAGGTCATTTTCCCAGGCTGCAATATTCTCTAAGCCAATATTTATCACATATTTCAATGATGCATTGAAGGCAATCATATCCGCAATATTGGGTGTCCCAGCTTCATATTTATGAGGAAGCCCGGCATAAGTAGTTTTTTCAAATGTAACTTCACGAATCATTTCTCCACCTCCTCGATAGGGAGGAAGTTCGTTTAAAATATCTTCTTTTCCGTACAATATACCAACACCCGTAGGTCCATATATTTTATGAGCTGAAAATGTATAGAAATCGCAATCAAGCTCTTGAACGTCTACAGTTAGGTGTGGAATCGCTTGTGCTCCATCAATTAGCACCCATGCATCCATTTTGTGGGCTGCATCTATTATTTCCTTTATCGGATTGATTATTCCAAGTGCATTTGAGATATGATTCACCGCTACCAGCTTTGTTTTTGGAGAGAGCAGTTGGTGAAATGATTCCATGTCCAGCATTCCATTGTCTAAAACGGGAATAACTTTCAGGATAGCGTCATTTTCATCACAAATAAATTGCCAGGGGACAATATTGGAGTGATGTTCTAGTCCAGAAACGATAATTTCATCACCTGCCTTTAGGGCACCCTTACCAATGATCGTTGAAATAAGGTTTACACTGTCTGTAGTTCCAGAAGTGTAGATTACCTCATGTGCATGTTTTGCATTAATAAATTTTTGGACAGTCAATCGGGTTTGTTCGAATTCATCTGTAGCTATTTGGCTTAAATGATGAACGCCACGATGTACATTGCTATTGTATTCACTATAGTATCTTACAAGAGCGTCTATCATTACCTGAGGTTTTTGCGTAGTAGCAGCATTGTCCAGGTAAATCAAAGGTTTGTTATATATCTTTTGAGAAAGGATTGGGAAATCTTTTCTTATTTCTTCTACGTTATACATTGGGTTGGAACGTTTTTTTAGTCCAATTCGTTTGTCAGAAGCCTCATTTCAACTCGAGGCGAAATTTTGCGATAGACGACATTGTATACTGCTTCGGTGATAGGCATTCTTACCCCATATTTTTCATTGATGGCATGTACACATTTTACTGAATAGTATCCTTCTGCAATCATATTCATATCCATCTGGGCAGCTTTTACAGAATAGCCTTTTCCTAACATGGTACCAAATATTCTATTTCTACTGAAGTTAGAGTAAGCGGTAACTAATAAATCACCTAGGTAGGCTGAGTCTTTGATATCTCTTTCAATAGGGTGTACTGCATCTACAAAGCGCTTAGTTTCTCGAATAGCGTTTGATATAAGTACAGCCATAAAGTTGTCTCCATAACCTAGTCCATGGCAAATTCCAGAAGCGATAGCAAAAACATTCTTCAGTACTGCACTGATCTCTGTTCCATAAATATCATCAGAGATATTAACCTTTATATAGCTAGATGCTAATTTCTCACCAAGGCATTCTGCTTTTTTAAGATCTGTACATGCCAGTGTCAAGTAAGACAGTCTTTCTAGGGCTACTTCTTCTGCATGGCATGGACCGGTAATAACACCGATATTGTCTAAAGGAACTTGATGGAACTCATTAAGGTAGTCACCAATAATCTGATTGAACTCTGGTACAATACCCTTTACGGCGGAAAATACTATTTTATCCTTAAGTAAGTCGCTTAGATCCAAAACGGCATCGTGTAAAAATGCAGAAGGAATAGCTATAATAACTATGTCGGCTATTTCTACTAAAGCACGAATATCGGTACTAACATTCAACTGGGAATTGTCGAAGGCAACATCGGTCAGGTATTTAGGATTGTGTCCATTCTCCTGTATAAACTCAACATTCTCCTGAGAGCGGATCCACCAGTTCACTTTATCGCAGTTATTGCAAAGCATTTTTACGATTGCTGTAGCCCAGCTTCCTCCTCCAAGAATAGTAATTTGTTTATTTTCCATTGCCATCTTTTTAACAGATATAAAGACAAAGATACAATACTTAATAGACATTGTCCTTTAGTCAAGGTTGTATTATAAAATATGAACATAAATTGAAAAGTGGATAGATTAATTTTAATTATTCTTGATTCTGTGCGATTATTTTTGTCTGATTTATTCAGTATTTATTTTATCCTTTGTTTCGTCTTAAAGCTAGATAAAATAATAATTCACCAAGAAATCAACTGCTATAATTCTATCAGGGTTTAGTGCCAAATTAAATCATTATATGGAAGGTTCTTGTTGATAATCTACCCCAGTTTAGTAGATTGTGTCAGATATTTTAATATATTTGGTTAGATACAAAGAAAAAAACTATAAGAATAAGCGTATGAAATTAATGAAATGGATGTTTGATGTTATTTTCAAAATTCCTACCAAACAAATGATTTTGGTAAGAGTTAGAGCGAGGAAAAATTAGTATGCTGTAATTGTTATCCCCCTCATTTTTTAACCCCCCTGTAAGATTCAATTCACTAGAATTGAGGACCAATTAAATCGGGACTTTTTGTCTATCCTTTTTTAACGATTAGAATGGGCAGTCTATTTATATTTTAAACACATTAAACCTAAACAAATTTAAGATGAAAAAGCTATTTTTTATTGCCGGTATGGTTGCTATGACTTGCACAGGATTTGCACAAGACATGACTTTTGGTGCGAAAGCAGGTTTGAACCTTGCTGATTTTAGTGGAGATGATTCAGAAGACTCGGAAATGCTGGCTGGAGCCTTTGTAGGAGGTTATGTTAATTTTTCCATGACAGATAAAATTTCCATTCAACCTGAGGTTATGTTCTCTATGCAGGGGATGAAGATGGATGATGTAGAGACTAAATTGAATTATATCAATATCCCAGTGATGGCGGGGTATCAAGTGATGGAAGGTTTAAATGTACACACTGGACCTCAAATTGGATTATTGATGACTGCCGAAGATGAGGATGGGAACGATATGAAAGATGGTTTTAAGTCAACTGATGTTGCTTGGGCATTAGGTGGATCATATAGTATGAACAAACTGAGTTTTGATATACGTTATAATTTTGGTTTGACTGAAATATATGAATCTACTGAAGTAGAATTTGAAGGTGTAGTAGAAACAACTGAATCGGATGCGAAAAACGCCGTAATCCAATTTGCTGTAGGATACAGTTTCTAATCGATTAATCGAGTAAATATATAAGGCTCTTTCGAAAGAAAGGGCCTTTTTTTGTCCCCCTCATTCTTGTCTGTTTGTGAGCAATTAGTATCTTGTGGAGAAATTTAGTGATTAAATGTTAAATTAATAGTTATGGCTATGATGAAAAAAGTGAAAACAATTTTAGGTGTAATATGTCTTGCGATAGGTGTAAATGCATCTGCTCAGCACGATATTAAAATGGATTTTTTTGGTTTTGTTATTGAGCAATACGGAATACAATATGAAAAAGTATTGAATGATGAAATGGGAGTTGGAGCAGATATTAATTACCACAATTATACAATTGGTGGAGGGTTTGGAGATGATCTTGAATTCTCAGGGTTCAATATTGTTCCTGAATTTAGGTTTTATTTTTCCCCTGAAGATGGAGCGGATGGATTTTATGTAGGTCCTTATTTAAAGTATAAAAGAGCAACTTCAAATGGATTTAATTTTTACGATTCAGAGGGTATTTATAGAAAGGGTGATAAAACTACAACAGGCTTAGCCTTTGGAGTTGGAGTAGGGAAAAAATGGGTGGCAGATGCCGGTTTTATTTTTGAGACTTATTTTGGCTTAGGACGTTATATTGTAGAGAATGATACATACGATAGTAGTGCGCAAGAAGCTTATTGGAAAGATAATGACATAGATGGTCTTCCCCCCGTTGATGGTAGACTTTCGTTGTCCATTGGTTGGAGGATTAATTAATCAAGCCAAAAACTTAAAATTTAAAAGCCTTAGGAGCAATCAATAGTACGATTTCTCCTTTGGCTTTTTTTTCTGCCAATTTTTGGAGTAATTCTTTAGCTGTTCCTCTAAGGCATTCTTCAAATAGCTTGCTAATTTCTCTACAAATAGCAAGCAGCCTACCTTCTTCCAAAAATTCATCCAGTTGTTGTAAGGTTTTTTCAATCTTGTGTGGCGAAACGTAAAGGATAACCGTTCTGGTTTCTTCAGCAATTGCTTTTATTTTAGTCTGCCTACCTTTTTTAGGAGGTAAAAAACCTTCAAAGACAAACCTGTCCGATGGGAAGCCACTTTTTACCAGTGCCGGCACAAATGCGGTGGCCCCTGGAAGGCATTCCAAATCAATCTGGTCCTGAACGCATGCACGAGAAAGTAAAAACCCAGGATCTGAAATACAAGGTGTTCCTGCATCCGATATTAAGGCAATATTTTGCCCGGACTTTATTAGTTGCATGTACCTCTCCAGTACTTTATGCTCATTGTGCATATGAAAGGATTGCATAGGAGTAGAGATCTCAAAATGCTTCATCAATTTGGCGCTCGTTCTTGTGTCTTCTGCCAATATTAAGTCTGCCTCTTTTAATATCCGTATGGCTCTAAAAGTCATATCTTCCAGATTGCCAATAGGTGTTGGGACTATAAAAAGTTTGCCGCTCATTGCATGCTGATTTTAAAAAGGTAAAGATACAACAGTCTGAGATACTGAGGAATTTTGAAAACAAATTATATGAATTGTATCTATTTGCGCTTTATATGAGGATTTTATAGGTAAATAAGGCCATGTGAAGCATTAAATCATATTAAAAATCGTTATCATTATGGTTTTGGTATCAAATTGTAAGTTTAAAAGATAAGCTTGATTTTAAAAAGAGTTCATATAATTCTTCTAGTATGCTTTGCTTGTTTCCAAGCGATGGGGCAACAACCTTTATCTAACCTTCGGGTGGAAAAGAGTGCCCTTTCAGATACCATTCATTTTACACATTCAAATTATATTCCAGGAACCATAGCTATTTTGGCTCCTTCTGATAGTCTATTTTTTGAATACTATTCATTGAACGAGGAGGCTTCCTTTTTTGAAAAGTTAGGGGATCAAAACCTGTTCGACTCCGTTCATTTTACCTACCGTGTATTTCCAGATTTCATTGTTCGGGCTGTTCAAGATAGAGATACTTCGGTTATTGTTCCTTTTTTGGATGATTCGAAATGGGTGAAGTCAACTTCGGCTCGTAAAAAAGAAGTTATATCCAATCAAGGATTGTCGAAATCCGGGAGTATTAGCCGAACAGTATTAGGTGGTTCCGTTCAGGATGTAAGCATTAAGTCAGAAATGAATTTGCAGCTTGCAGGAAAATTGGGAAAGGACACCTATATCAAGGCGAGTATAAATGATAATAACTTGCCAGCCCAACAAGAAGGGTATAGCCAGAAGTTAAGGGAGTTTGATCAGATTTTCGTAGAAGTTTCTCACAAAGACCACACCATCAGAGCGGGTGATGTAAATTATGTTTCTAATAATTTTTCATTGTTTAGGGTAAATAAGAAAGCTGCAGGTTTAATTTATTCCTATGACAACGACAGTACTCAGATTAGATTTGGAGGGGGTATATCAAGAGGGAAATTTAAAAACCAGCCTTTAGAATTGACTGAAGGGAACAATGGGCCTTATCGTTTGAAAGGGGCAAATGGAGAGTCATGGATTAGCGTTATTTCAGGTTCTGATAGGGTATTTTTAAATGGGAAGTTACTTCAGAGAGGTCTGCAACAGGATTATACAATAAACTATAACACTGCCGAAATAACCTTCACTAACAGACATCTTATCAGTCCTCAAATAAGAATTTATGTGGAGTTTGAATACACTGAACTGAGTTATAATAGAAGTTTATATTTTGCGGATGCAAGCTTTAGCAAAAGTGGTTGGGATTTTGATTTTTCGTACTTCTCAGAACAGGATTTAAAATTACAGCCGGTTCAGCAGCAACTGTCCACAGAGGAGAGATTGTTGTTAAGAGATGCGGGAGATAATCCAGTATTGGGAGAGACTGCTACAGAAGAAGCGTATAGGGAGAATAGTTTGCTTTATGAGAAGGTCGATAGTCTTGGTTATTCAAATGTTTTTGTTTTTAGCGTAGATACAAGTCAAACCTTATATACTGTTAGTTTTACAGATGTAGGAACTGGTAATGGAAATTATATTCAAGATTCGGAGGTTTCTGCATTGGGTAACGTGTACAGTTGGGTGGCCCCAATAGATGGGATAAAACAAGGGAATTACGAAGCTTTGAAAGTTTTGATAGCTCCAAAGCAGTTGAAGAATCTGCAGCTTAAGGTGAATAAATCCTGGGGAAAAGGATTTAAGTCAAAGTTGGAGCTGGCATTTTCACAGGAAGATAAAAACCTATTTTCAACTAAGGATGACAGTGATAATACTGGATTGGCGGTTGTTTTTCAGCAAATCTGGGAATCTCAAATAGGTAAAAGCAAGCTCCATGCAAGTTGGAAGAACTCGTATATACCAGCAAAGTACAAAAGCCCCTATATTTTACGTGATACTGAATTTCAACGAAATTGGAATTTGGGAAACAATCAAGTGGCTGAAGCGGATGAGTATTGGACAGGTTTAGGTTTAACCCTGTCTCGAGACAGTCTTTGGTTAATGAGCTTGAATTCGGACCTTATTCAAAAGGGGCCAGATTATAATGGATGGAGAAATCAATGGGAATCTTTTCGAAAAGGAAGGTATTTGAATTGGTCTGTTAAATCCTTTTGGTTAAATAGTACATCTTTAGAAGAAGAGGGTAATTCGTACCGATTTACGCAGGATCTAAGGTATGATAAGGAATTTTGGAAGCATGGTTTCCAAATGAATATAGAACACAATGAATTGAAGGATAAGCACAGTGAAAAATTATCAGCACAGGCTTTTTCCTTTGACGAGTGGAAAGGTTCTACAGCCTTCTCCAATGATAGCACCAAGTGGTTTGGTTTGGATGTGAATTTTAGAAATGATCGTTCGATAGATAGTTTGGTTTTTTCTGACTATAGCAGAAGCATCCAGACAGATTTATCAGGAAAGTTTAAACATACCTGGGGTGTCTTAAGTACAGGAATAAAGTTTAAAAACATTCACTATTTTTCAGATAGCTTAATGCAAGACGAGCAGATTCTGAGTTCTAATATAAGGTATCAACATAGTTGGAGTAAAAATAGGATTCGTTTCAACGGAATGTATGAAAATGGAAAGGGGCAGGAAGCGCGTCTTCGTATCAGCTATGTACAGGTGCCGGATGGTCAGGGGAATTATATCTGGGTAGATTACAATGAAAATGGGATAAAAGAACCGGATGAGTTTGAGCAATCTATTTTTTCGGAACAGGCTAATTATATTCGTTTATTGAGTCCGGAGAACGATTATATTTCGGTTTTCAAGCATGGATTAAATTTGGATATTGATTTTGACCTGGGAGAGTTAATAGGCTTAGGAGATTCGTGGAAAAGATTGGATTTAGGATTTAGAGTTGATCTTGGCAATACATTGAAATCCTTGGATTGGGATGAAAGTTGGAATCCGTTTAAAGCCTATGATAGCCATTTTATTAGTCAACAAAGGTCATTGAAAGTGCTTAAATTGAGCAATGTGTTTCCTGCATCTAAAATTCGTATAAATACTACTTATAAGGATAGAACAGATACTCGACTTATAAGTTTTGGTTTGGAGGAAAATAAAAATGAGAATTGGAGGTCCTTACTGTTAATCCCACTTAAGGGAAACAATAGCCTGGAGACGGAACTATCTATTGGGCAAAAGGAACGAACTTCAGAAAACTATACTGATCGGAATTTGAGTATAGCTATTTTTGAGCTGGAGCAAAGCTGGAAGCAAGCGATAAGAAATTCCTGGAAAGTAAAATCGGGAATCAGCTATACTTTAAAAGAGAATGATTCGGAGGAGATGGAAGAGCTTAACAGTGTATCTTTCTTTGTAGAAAATGAATTTAAGGCCGGAAACAATCAAATTCTATTTGGCAAGTTGACTTATTTAAAGCACAGCTATAATGTGGAGGAAGGGACAGCGGTATCCTATGAAATGTTGCAAGGTTTAAAGAAAGGGAATAATATGATTTGGGAGCTCAATTGGAGGAAGAGATTAAGTAAAAGCCTGGAGTTAAATCTAGTATATCAAGGGCGGAAATCTGAAGAAATTCGGGCTATTCATTCAGGGCAAGTTCAGTTGAGGGCATTGTTTTAAATTTCTAGAATCAGGATTGGAGAATGTATGTATAATTCGCCAATTCAGTTATTTTACGCACTCACCTCTATTAATTTCTGACGATATGCAGATAATAAACGTGATTTAGAAATAAATCCGGCGTATTTCCCCTTTTTTATAACTGGTAAATTCCATGCTCTGGTTTCTTTAAACTTTTTCATAATATCTTTCATACAATCTTCATCGTAATCGATAATATCCGGAGCACTGTGCATTAATGATGAAACGGTAACTTTATTGTAGAGTTTCTCGTCGAACATTATACTTCGAATATCATCGAGGAGAATTACACCTAAAAATTCTTTATCGTCGTTTATTACAGGGAAATTATTACGAGAAGATTTAGCTACGGCTTTATGTAACATTTCTCCTAATAACATATCTGGAGAGACACAGATAAAATTAGTTTCTATAACCTCATCTATATCCATCATCAAAATAACATGCTGGTCTTTATTATGGGTAATTAACTCGCCTCGTTGAGCTAATTTCATGGTATAAATAGAATTAGAAATAAAGTATTTTGTAAAAGCATACGATATTGCTGCGACCAGCATTAATGGAATAAAAAGCTCGTAACCTCCTGTTATTTCTGCAATCAAGAAAATGGCAGTAAGAGGTGCATGTAAAACCCCAGCCATTAAACCCGACATTCCAATAAGTGTAAAGTTGGATTCTGAAACGTGAAATCCAAGCCCTATATTGTTAATGATTTTTGCAATTAAGTTACCCAATGTGCTTCCCATAAATAAGGTTGGGAAAAATATTCCTCCAACTCCCCCTGCTGCAAAAGTTGTGGTCATAGCAATGGCTTTAAATAGCGTAATGACCAATAACATAGCTATAATCACCCATATATTATCGGAGACTTGGTCTAAAAAGGAAAAGTTACCCAAACCTGAAATTTCTCTACCGTGCAGTAGATTATTCATCATATCGTACCCTTCTCCATACAATTCGGGGATGAAAAAGAGCATTATTCCGATGGCTAAACCACCATAAATTAATCGAGAAATTGGATTTTTAATTCCCTCAAAAAAATTGGTAATACCGAAGAAAATCTTAGAAAAGTATACGGATGCAATTCCTGTGAACAAGCCTAAAGCTATATAAAAACCAATATCGGAAATTTGAAATTTATCTTGTAATTTAAAATTAAATAGTACATCGTCACCCAGAAAGAAATACGAAGTAATAACTCCTGAAAGGGAAGCTAATAAAAGTGGTATTAAAGAAGCCACGGCTATATCTAAACTAAATACCTCCATGGCGAAAATAATAGCAGCAATAGGCGCCTTAAACATAGATGACATAGCAGCTGCACTGGCACAACCTATTAATAGCATCCTGGTTTTTGTATTCATGTGAAAAAGCCTGGCGATATTAGAACCCAAAGCAGCTCCTGTACTAATACCAGGGCCTTCTAGCCCAACAGAACCACCAAAGCCAACGGTTATCGGTGCAGTTAATATTGATGCGTAGATTTTATATCTTTCAATGATCCCTTTTTGTTTGGATATAGAGAACAATGTGGATGGAATACCATGATCTACTTGTTTTTTAATTACAAATCGGATAACGAGATAAACAAAAAACAAACCTACGGTTGGAAAAATAAAATAGAGCGTTGTTTCTAAATTTTCTGAAACTAAATTACCATGAACAACACTTTGTATTAGGTGGGTGAAATTTTTTAAAAGTACCATACCCAAACCAGCCAAACAACCAACAACTATACTTAAAAGGTATATGAATTGGCGTTCAGAAATATGTTTATATTTCCAAACTAAGAATCTGAAAATTAGGTTCTTCTTCTTTTTATTATCCTTGGGCATCTATAAGAAATTATGAGACGGCAAATATAATATTTATAGTTGTGTCTTCCTTTAAATAAGACAAATTAAATGAGTTATACCGTTAGTATAATTTTAGATGATTGTGAATGAACGGATTTTTAAGCATAAAAAAAACCCATCCTGATCCTGAATATTTGGGAAGGGATGGGCTTTTTTTTATTTATTATTTTTTCCGGAATACAAAAAGGTATTTCCGGGTCTATCATGATAATGAATTTCAATCCGGGCGACATCTCGTAAGAAGTCTATGTCCAGGACATTGAATTTATGGATGTTCAGTCCGGTTCGTTCCTTGAGATCTTGAAGGAGTTCATCGTGTTTTTCTGGTTTTATCATGTCTATTTTTTCATAGACAATTTGTCTCACTGCATCTTCGCGAAGAACCCACAATTTATCTACAATGTAGGTGACCCCTGCAATTCCAATATTGGCAAATAAAATCTCAGCCCAAGAGATAGACTTGTTGGCAAGTGCGTTAACCATTGCTAACCCTATTACTATAAATAAATAGGTCATCTCTTTTATTTTGATCGCCTCCGTTCGGTATCGAAGTACGCCAAATACGGCAAAAAGTCCTAATGCAAATCCCATCTCCATTTTTACTTTACGCAGTAGGAAACAGATCAAAAAGGTAATAACATTGAAAAGGATATAGACAAATACATAATCGCGATTCTGGTACTTTTTGTAAAAAATACTCCGAATCACAATAATAGCAAAAAACAAATTGACTGAAAATCGGACAATTAGTTTAATGAAATCATCTGGTTCAAATAGGGCTGTGCCAAAGAACTCGTTCATTTTTGTGTAATTTATTTAATGTGATTAATCTACTTTTAAAATTGTTGTATTTAGCTCCTTTGTACAATAAGGTAATGCCGGTACAATATTTACTAAAACTTGCGACACTAATTTTATGATCTCTCATAAATCTCAAAGCATCTGACCCCTTTTCACCCTTTCTTGTCTTCACTTCAACAACAACCAAGTTGCCCAAGGTTTTAGTTTTTTCCTCTTTCGAAAAGCTGATATCAAAATCGACAGTGACCCGCTCTATATTTAGATTGCTTACTAAGGTGATTCTCTTGAAAGTATTCGTTAAAAAGTACTTTAAAAGGTCTATTTCTATTGGACTATTTGCTTTTACAAAATTGTATTCCTCTAGATTGAAGTTGCTACTGACAGGGCTGTCCATTCTAGATTTTAAAGTCTTGCCTTTATTGTTTTTAAACTTAATTTCTAAAAAGCTAAGATTGGAATCAGTATACGTTCTCCTACGGATCTTATAACGATTTTTCTTCCCATTGTGATGGTTTTTATAGAGCGTTAAATCTTTGTAGTCGTAATAGAGTGTTTCGTAATTGGCAAATCGTTTTCCTTCAATTTCCAGTACGGAATAATGATCCTTTAAGCTATCCAGAAGGGTAGGTAATAGGTCAAAATTTAATATGAACTTTGTATCGACCCTATTTAAAAGACTAACGTTATCCATTTCTTTTAAAGAGATAGATTTTAAATTGTTCAGTATGTCTTTCAATCCATTCATTGAAATAGTAGCTGGGGGTTAAAGGTTTAATGAAAAACTAAATTATGGTTTAAAATTACTATTTCCTTCATGAAAACCCAGGTAATTGATGAAAACCTTAGTTGTAGAGTGTTTTTATGCTTTCTGTGAGTATTTTTTATTCCAGTTAATAAATTAGATAGGGAGTCTATTATAGTGTATAAACCCCTTTCTATACCGTCAATTTTGACACCTGTAATCGTGTAAATTTTTGACTAACAAAATGATATAAAAAAAGCTTTAAATATTATTCTCCAAACAGGCTTTGAATGTCTTAAGGGTATTTTTATCTTTGCGCCATGGCACAACAAGATGATCTTTTTAAGAAAGTAATATCGCATTGTAAGGAGTACGGGTTTGTATTTCAATCGAGCGAAATATATGATGGTTTAGCAGCGGTTTATGATTATGGACCGATGGGTATTGAACTAAAGAAAAACATCAGAGATTACTGGTGGAATTCTATGGTGAAGCTACATGAAAACATAGTAGGTTTAGATGCTGCTATTTTTATGCACCCTACTACTTGGAAAGCTTCAGGTCATGTTGATGCTTTTAATGATCCTTTGATAGATAATAAGGATTCTAAGAAAAGATACCGTGCAGATGTTTTAATCGAGGATTATGCTGAGAAGCAAAGATTAAAAATCGAGAAGGAGATCAAGAAAGCTAAAAAACGTTTTGGTGAAAGTTTCGACGAAGCAATGTATCGTCAAACCAATCCAAAGGTACTAGGATATGAAGCGAAGGCAGTGGATTCGGTTAAACGTATGGCTGCTTATTTGGATGCGGAAGATTTGGATGCTTTGAAAGCCTTAATTGAGGAGTTGGAGATCAAATGTCCTGTTTCAGGAACGGGAAACTGGACTGATGTAAGACAGTTCAACTTGATGTTCGGAACAAAAATGGGAGCTTCTCAAGATAGTTCAAATGATTTGTGGTTGAGACCAGAAACAGCTCAGGGTATTTTTGCTAATTTCCTAAATGTTCAAAAAACAGCTCGTATGAAAATCCCATTTGGGATTGCTCAAACTGGTAAGGCGTTTAGAAATGAGATTGTTGCAAGGCAATTTATTTTCCGTCAACGTGAATTTGAACAAATGGAAATGCAGTTCTTCGTTCGTCCGGGTGAAGAAATGAAATGGTATGAATACTGGAAAGATACAAGGTATAAATGGCATTTATCTTTAGGATTAAATCCAGAGAATTACCGTTTCCACGATCACGAAAAAATGGCACATTATGCAAATGCTGCTACTGATATCGAATATAGATTCCCATTTGGCTTTAAAGAAGTAGAAGGGATTCATTCAAGAACAGATTTTGACTTGAAAGCACATGAAGAGCATTCAGGGAAGAAATTGCAATATTTCGATCCGGAGATCAATGAGCGTTATACTCCGTATGTAGTAGAGACCTCTATTGGTTTAGATCGTATGTTCCTACTTATCATGTGTCACGCATATAAAGAGGAAGAAGTAAACGGAAGCACTCGAGTTGTATTGAGTATCCCTCCAATGTTGGCTCCTGTTCAAGTTGCTGTTTTGCCATTGACGAAGAAGGATGGACTACCAGAGAAGGCCAGAGAGATCATGGAAGACCTGAAGTTTGATTTCAACTGTCAATATGACGAGAAGGATGCTATTGGAAAAAGATACCGTCGTCAAGATGCTATAGGAACACCATACTGTATAACTATTGATCAGGAAGGTCTGGAAGATGGAACAGTAACTATCCGTTATAGAGACTCAATGGAACAGGATCGTGTTAAGATTTCTGAGCTAAGAGGAATTATCCAGGATGAATTATCAATGAGAACTCATTTGAAAAAGATTCTTCAAAAAGAATCAGTTACTCAATAGCTGATCTTTATTGAATAGATAATAAAAAAAGCCCATCCCGATTAATCGGGATGGGCTTTTTTAGTTTCGGATTACTCCGAAAGCTTATTGAACTACAAACTTGGTGTGTGCAGTTTGATTACTGTTATTTGTGATCAAAGCGACATATACTCCCGGGCTAAGGTGGCTCATAGAGATTTCAGTTTGCTCTACCTTTTCTTTGTACACTATTCTTCCTTGTGTATCTGAAACAATCAGATGACAATTGCTATAGTCAAAACCTTCAGAGCTGCTCAAAATAATACTGCTCAAGGCTTTTGAAAACCATACATCCAGTGAAGAAAGATCGTCTTCTATTATGTTTAGATTATCGAAGGTGTATGCAGGTGATTTCTTTGTGCAATATCCTTCTCTTTCTACTCGAACTCTCCACGTTTTGTTGTTTTCTGTCGGATAATACCATTGGTCGGTTGCACCTTGTACCTCAAAACCATTTTTGAACCACTGGTAAGAATCCCCGGTAATAGACGAGATCAATTTATCAGGTCCAACATTCTCATGGATAATATTTGGAACCATATCTATTACATTGATATAATCAACTTTAGTGATGGAATCTGCACCATTATCATTACTTACTACTAATTTAACTGTATAGGTACCTACCTCATTAAATCTAATAGTTGGGTATTTAGAAGCAGAATCAGTAGCGTACAAGTATTCGAAACCACTATTAGGACTAATTATCCACTCTCTTTCTTCTACAAGAAAACTTGAGATATCTTTCAATTGTGTTTGTTTCCCAAGGCAAAGTGTGGTGTCTGTGGCAATCACAAATGCAGCAGGAGCATATGCTTCAGCAAATCCATTACTTGTAAATAATCCTCTACCGAAAGTTGCAGCTGCCACCTGAAAGTCCGATTGACGCATGCGCAACATATTTACACGGACATTCTCCATGCCGTTAATTGTTTGGTTCCACTGTACGTTTGGAAATTGTACATTCGATGTTGACCAAACTCCTAATTCCGTTGCTAAGATAACTTCACCCCAGTTCGCCGGATTGAAAAGTGCCCATCGTACTGGCATATCCGGAAGGTCTCCTTCTACATTGGTCCAGTTATCACCTCCGTTATTGGTATACCAAACAGAGGAAACACCGTAATTACTAAAAGTAACCAATAGCTCGTCATCGCTACTACCAATAGCGATACAGGAAACACTACCATTTGGCATAGCTCCGGCAGTTATATTTGTAGAGACATAACTGGAATCAGTATCGGCATTTTCAAGTTTAAATACTTGACCATTCACTGTTCCAATAAAAATAGTGGAGGTATCCTCAGAGCCATAAGGAGAAACAGAGAAATGGGTAGATTTAGCCATTCCAGAGATATTGATATAATCTGTATACCCAGGTTTAGCTCTGTAAATACTTCCGGAATTACGTGTTGCGTATAACATTCCTACCTTGCTGTCGTATCCCGCAGGATTGATAAAGTATCCACCGATTTCTTCGTTTAAGAATCCGGAGAAGGAAGCACCACCATTACCTGAATAATAATAGCTGACATAAACATAGGATGCTATGTTGATATCACCATCTGATTGATCTATAAAGCAGTATCCACCATCACCACCGTAAATTTCTTCTGTAGAATTCATGCCTGAACTCGTAAATTGTTGTGTTCCATTATCTTGCGAACCGGCTACATAATTGTTTTCACCTGATGTTGGGTGGATGTCACAAGCGTAGAATTGGGTTACATTGTATTCCTTATTTCTAGGGAAAAAATCTGGGATTTCATAAGATAAGGTGTTGGTATAATACACTCCACCGTCATTGGTAAATAAACAAGTATCTGAAGATCCGGGTTTATAAAGGATATTGTGTTGGTCGGCGTGAACTTCAGGAAAGAAAAAGCCACCATACCAATGTGAGATCTGAGTCCAGGAAGTTCCACCATTGATAGATTTAAATAAGTCTACTGCACCCGTAATTACTACTTCCGCATTGTTTGGATCAACCTGGATAATTAAATCATACCAAGCTTGTCCTCTACTAAAATCAGTGTTAGGAATACCTGGATCAGCATCCATTGGTTCAGCTAATTCAGTCCAGGTTACTCCATGATCTGTAGTTCGAATAATTTTATTTACCTTACTACTTGACTCTATGATAGCATAGACATAATTGCTATCGCTGGGAGCTGTTGCAATTTCTACACGATCTCCTAAGAAGGTATTTGTTTGTACTAGTGTAGAGTTCAAAGTATCCGAATAGGAGAAGATTTTTCCCCCCTGGGCAACTGTAGCAACCCATAAAGTATTGTCTGATCCTAATTCTAAATCAGAAGGGCTTTTAACGGAAGAGTTGTTGTATTCAAGTTCTGTAAAAGTAGTACCTCCATCGGTTGATCTAAATAGTCCTTTTACTCCAAAGTTACCGCCTTGGTATCCAAACATTTTATCTGAAGCGACATAAAGTGCACTTGTGTCTCCTTCCTGGCGGACCAATAGGTCGTTGATGACTTTATAATCTGTAGAGTTTGGTAGCAAGGTCCAGGTTGTACCTGCATCTGAAGTCTTCCAGATTCCTGCACCAACACCAGATCTACCTCCAAAACCTTCACCTGTACCTACATAAAATACTTGTGAGTCCTGTGGGTCAGCACAGATAGATGAAATAGGGATGTTTTCCCATAATTGACTTACGCTATTCCATGGAGAGGTATTGCTATAAATATTATTGTTGTACCAAAGTCCACCAGAAACACCACCAGCCCAAACTTTAGAATAGGTGCTGTCATTAGGATCGAACATAATAGCTCGCGTTCTACCTCCTACATTATTTGGTCCACGCTCTTCCCATGGGAAGGTTGATGAGCCAGGTGTTTGCATTGCCTTAGCCTGGTTGTTTATACTCGCTATGGCTTTCTTTTTAAGGAAATTTGTGATACGCTCCGGAGCCGGTCTTTTTAATTCCGGATCCATAGTAAGTAGGAAATCCAACTCAGCAGCTAAATCAGGTCTATCTTTTTTAGGGATTTTCTTCAATTCTACCTTAGTCATGTGTTCTCTTTGACTAAACTCGTGGTTACTTATATAATCCGCATAGGCTGCTCTACTTTGCTCACGTAATTCTGCTTCGCTAGGACTAACGTAAAGATAGCTGGCTACAGCTAAAAGCACTAAGCTTCCAATAATGGAGAATTTTTTCATAAATCAGGGGGCTTTTCTTTCTTTTAAGAGAGAGTTATTTTAGGGGATTAGGTGTTGCTGTTCTTTCTTTGTAAATGATCCGACAGGAATTTCTACCATTTTATCATTTAACTTTAAGCTAAGGGTGCTTTCCGAAAAGGGAGCCATCTCAAAAAGACCTCCTTCAGGAAAATCAATGGCATGATCTCCAGGTTTAGATTCGCTGAAGTTTCCAGTCAGCCATTGGGTATTATTAATTTCTTTTTGCTTCAAAGCAAAGCTATGAGTGCCTATCGTTAAAGTTGGTTCGGAAATAGTATAGGTTTTGTTCAATTCATACTGAATCTCGAATTGAATTCCACGTGATCGGCCCATTCCTGAATGCCATACTTTATAATTTTTTTCAACCAACTGAATTTTACTCTGAAGAGATTTTCCTGATATACAGGAAAAACTAATCACAGAAAAAATAATAGCCAGACTATAAAGAAAAAACTGCTTCATTTGTTACTGCTTAATAGCTTAAAATATCAGAAATAGAGCGTTCTTTTAGCTTTCCAAATCGATCCATCATTTGGGGATTAAGCTGCTCTTTATTTCCTATAACAATGATTTTGAAGGTGGAAGGTACTACGATTTTGTCAAACTGCCTTATAAACTCTCCCTCTTCTAAATCGTCGGTATTGATAGACCGGACTTTTCAGTGCAAGATTCATGCCCTTTTGCTTGTTCTTCAAATAGTTCCACAAAATTTCGTCCCCGGTACTTTAGATATCAGAAATGTTTTTTTAAAGTGTTTTATCCTTTAATTTATGTCAGGCCAACTCCTTATGTCTTTTTTAAGCTCAAATTTCCCTAGATTTAATTAACTACAAAATTTAAATGAGCAGTTGGTTTGTTGTTTTTGGTGATTAATGCAATATATATTCCAGCACTCAACCTATTCATAGAAATTTCTGTTTGCTCCAACTTTTCTTTGTAAACTAAACGACCTTGAGTATCTGTTATTGAAAGTTGACTTTGGCTAAAATCATACGTTTCAGGTAAAATTATATTCAGACTGTTTAGACTTTGATTAAACCAAATGTCTATCGTTGAACTATCGACATTATTGATTCCATAATTATCCAATACAAAGTTCTCGGACTCCTTTTTACAATATCCGTCTTTTTCAACTTCAACCTGGTATATCCCATTTTCAGTAGGGTAGTATATTTGGTTATCCGAATCGGGAATAGATAAACTATCCTTATACCACTGGTAATAGTCGCCCGTAATAGAAGAGATTAATTTGTCCTGGTTTACATTTTCATGAAGGATAGTTGGGACCATATTAACAACATCTATATGGCTCATTATAGTCTCCGTTCCGATGGTATTACTTACAGAAAGCAGTATAGTATAGTTTCCAGATTCAGTAAATTCAACTCTGGGATTTTTGGATGTAAAATTCGTTCCATCAAGATAATTGTGGGTATTGGGGCTTATGTTCCATTCTCTTTTGTTGTTTGTATATATTGAATTATCCTTGAGTAGGGCCGTTTGATCCAGGCAAAGTGTGGTATCATTGATCGTGAATTTGGCTTCAGGAGAAAATTGTTCGAAGAACCCATCACTAGTGAAAAGCCCTCTACCAAATGTTGCTGCCACAATTTGCTTATCCGATTGACGCATGCGTAGCATATTTACACGTACATTTTCCAAGCCATTTATAGTTTGGTCCCATTCAATATTAGGCAATTGAATATTTGGGGTTGCCCAAACACCTAATTCTGTAGCTAGAATGACTTCGCCCCAATTTGATGGGTTGAAAAGAGCCCATCGAACAGGGAGATCTGGCAGGTCTCCTTCTACATTGGTCCAGTTGTCTCCTCCGTCGTTGGTATACCAAACGGAAGTAACACCGTAATTGGTAAAAGTAACCAAAAGCTCATCGTCACTACTCCCAATAGCGATACAAGAAACACTTCCATTTGGGAAATTTTCGGAAGTTAGGTTAGTTGTAATATATCCGGGTTCACTCGCATTCTCCACTTTAAATACTTGTCCACTTACTGTACCTATAAAAATGGTTGAGGTATCCATAGAACCATAGGGAGATACAGAAAAATGAGTAGATTTTGCCATATCCGGTATAGACATGGATTCATAATTTATGTAGGTCACTCGGTAAATAGAGCCTGCGTGACGAGTAGTATATAACACACCTTTTTTACTATCATATCCTGCAGGATTTATGAAATAACCACTGAATTCTTCTATAATAGGTTCGGGATATGCGAAATCATCGTCAAATAACATGTAGAAATTATTGTATACATAAGAAACTATTTTAATAGATGGATACAACTGATCGAAGAAACAATATCCACCGTCACCACTGCTAATCATGTAGGTAGAATTCATTCCGGCAACTGTGAATTCGTGTGTTCCGTTGTCTTGAGTTCCGGCAATGTAGTTGTTCTCCCCTGCTATAGGGTTTATAGCGCACGAATAGAACTGAGTTACATTATACTCTTTATTTCTTGTAGAAAAAGTTGGTTCGGGATAAGATAAACTATCGGTATAAAAAACGCCTCCATCATTGGCGAATAAGCAGGAATCTGAAGATCCGGGTTTGAATATAATATTGTGTTGATCGGCATGGACATAGGGATAAGAGAAACCTCCATACCAGTGAGAAAGTTGAGTCCAGGTCATTCCTCCATCATCTGTTCGGAATAGATCGATTCCACCAGCTATAACAACTTCCTTGTCGTTGGGATCAACCTGAATAATTAAATTATAATATGCTTGATTTCTGCTAAAGTCTGAATTGGGAATTCCCGAGTCAGCATCATCTGGTTCCGATAGCGTATCCCAGCTAAGCCCGTGATCCGTCGTGCGAATGATTCTATCAACAGCTTTGTTCAACTCTATAACGGCGTAAACGTAATTACTATCGCTTGGGGCCGTGGCCAATTCTACGCGATCGCCGGCAGTGGAATTGTAGGATAGTACTAGGTCAGCATTTGGGCTGTCTGATAAGGAGAATATCCTTCCGGAATCATCTAGCGTGGCAATCCATAAAGTGTTGTCGGCTCCCAATTCAAAGTCTGAAGGACTTGTTATTGATAGGTTGTTGTAGGTAATCTGTGTAAAGTTAATTCCTCCATCTGTAGATTTAAATAAGCCTGGTACACCTATTGAATTATCCGACCCATATCGAGGGTAGTTAAACATTATGTCAGATGCAACATATAAAACACTGCTGTCTCCTTCTTGTCTAACCAATAAATCATGGATAATTTTATAGTCTGAGGAATTGGCTAATAAGTTCCAGGAGATTCCTGCATCGGTCGTTTTCCAGATTCCAGCACCCACACCCGATTTAGTATATCCCTCTCCGGTACCTACATAAAAGACGTGTGAATCGAGCGGGTCTGCACAAATAACAGATACAGGAATATTTTCCCATAACTGGCTCACGCTAATCCAAGGCGAGCTAGCACTGTAAATACTATCATTGTACCATAATCCTCCGGTTACACCTCCGGCCCATACTTTTGAGTGCTTGTTATCATTGGGATCGAACATTAGGGCACGCGTTCTCCCGCCTACATTATTGGGACCACGTTCTTCCCAGGGGTAGGCCTCAGATCCCGGTGTTTGCATGAGCTTCGATTGCTTGTTTTTGGCAAGGGTTTTCTTTTTAAGAAAGTCTACAATACGCTCTGGGGCCGGCCTCTTCAATTTCGGATCCATAGTCAGTAGAAAGTCCAATTCTGCCGCCAAATCTGGTCTGTCCTGTTTAGGGATTTTTTTTAGGTCAACTTCGGATAGGTATTCTCTTTGACTAAAAGGATGATTGTTGATAAAATCGGCATAGGCTGCTCTACTTTGCTTACCCAATTCCGGTTCGTTGGGGGAGAAATAAAGATAAGCTGTTACAGATAGAAGTACTAAGCTTATTAGGAGGGCTGATTTTTTCATGAAAGAGATAGCTTAAAATATTAATTATTAATGAAAATAGATTTTAAAAAAAAAAAGTATTGCTAGTAGCTAAATACGTCTGGTATGGAGAGCTTTTTTAGTTTTCCAAACCGATCCATCAGTTGGGTATCCAAGAGCTCTTTGTCTCCTATAACTATTATTTTAAAGTCCGAAGGGACTACGATTTGGTTGAACTGTATCGAAAAATTCTCTTCAGCCAAGGCATTGGTATATTGATATATTGGTCTGTTTATATCAATCGTTATGCCTTTCTTTAAGTTTTTTAGATAGCTCCAGATAATATCCTCCCCTGTAGTACGGTTACTGGCAATATTTTTTAGGACATTGGATTTAGATTCTTCAAACATGGATCCATTGGTTGGTTTCTGTTTCAGTATCTCGAACATGGCGTCAACGGCAGGATTAAATTTATCCGATTGTGTGCCGACATAGGCAAGGATATAGTCCGCGTAATCTACCCGGGGAGATGGTGCATAACTGGTATAACAGCTATAAGCTAACGCTTTAGATTCTCGAAGTTCCCTAAAGGTTAAATTCCCAATATATTCATTGAAGAGCCTGGAAAAGCCCATATTCTCTGGATTAAAAAGGCCTTTTTCAGCTAAAAAGATAATTTCAGCTTGAACCATGTCCTGATGCAAAAAGTAGATCTGAAAATCCTCCTCATTTTTTGTAAAGGTTTTCTCTTTCAGCGAATCCTTCCAGCTAGGTTTTAGCTTATGATGTTTTGCAATGAGTGGAGCAATTTCTTCCGCAGACGAATGACCGTAATAAAATACCTCATGTTCAAAATCGAAAATACCCCGAATCTTTTTAATTAATTTTTCTGGTTTGATTGCCAGGAGTTGAGCCTTCGATAAAACATAATTTTCAGGATTGTCGAATCCATATTTGACATAGTTCATCATACCACGCCATAAAAGATGTTCCTTGTCTAACTTTGAATCTCTTTGCTTTTTCAATTTATGACGAACCAATTCCTGATACCTTCTCTTGTTAGGCTTAACATTTCGAATGATATGTTCCATCAGCTCAAGTCCCTCCTCAAAAGAAGATTCCAGACCGCGAATACTAAGCACAATTTGGTTGCTTTTCACTTTTGAATCGAATCGTAACCCCTTTTTGAAAAAGGATTGCTTCAGTGCTTCTGCTGTGTGTCTTGTTGTGCCAAGGAAGGGTAAATATTCTATTGCCAGGGCCAATTCACGATCGGACCATTTACCAAAGTCAAAAACATAATGCAAAGCGAATAGATCATTCTCCGTATTGGAGACACAGTTAACCTTAATACGATTCTCTAGTTCAACGCTTTTTATCGCTTTAGAGAAATCAACGAATTGGGCTTCGACATCCCGCGATGGGAGCGCAGTAACCTCATTGTAGAAGGTAGACGAAGTATCCTTTCGTAATCGGATTGGGTTTATTTTTGGAGCAACCACCTTGTAAGGGTTTCTATCACCCTCTCTTTTGTAAACCAACACATGGTTATTTACCAATCTTATGTTGGCAAAATGTATGATATCCTGCTTCGAGATTTTAGCCATCTCATCATAAATGCCACTTTCTTTTTCCCAGCCGGTATCGTGAAGGTAAGCATAGAGCATATTATTGGCACGCGCTCTATTTTTTGTCATGCTCTCCATAGCTTCCAATTTTAGGTTGTTGACAACCGCTTGGGGCAACCAGTCCGGGAAATCACCCTTTTTGATTTTATCAATTTGATCCTGTAATAACTCTGACACCTTTTCTAAAGGTTGTTTGTATTTTGGATATCCCGCCATCATCAACACACTATAATCTTTATTTACCACTGGATAAGACCAGGCGTTCAATACTTTTTGGCCGGTTAATAGATTCAAGTCAATAAGGCCGGCACGACCGTTATTCAATATCCCATCTATCAATTCCAGGTAGAGCCTGTCTTTACTGTCTGCTCCTTCCAGTCTGTAGGCGAGGTAACAATATTCAGCCTCCCTCCCAAATACTTCAACAGTATCCGGTTTTCGGTTGAGGTCTTCTTTTTTGAAACGATAGGAGGGAACTTTAGCCGAGGTATAGTGCCCAAAATACCTGTCTACCAATGCCAGGGTGCTATCTATATGAATATCACCCGAGATGGAAATCACCATATTGTTTGGGACATAATAGGTCTTGAAATAGGCCTGAATTTCCTTCATGGAAGGGTTTTTCAAATGCTCGCCTTTACCAATGGTAGTTTGTGTTCCATAGGTATGCTTTCTGAATAGGGATTTCATAACCGCATCATAAGTATTCTCATCGTCTCTATCCTGACTAATATTGAATTCCTCATAGACGGCTTCAATCTCGGTATGGAAAAGTCGCAACACCAATTCGCTAAACCTTTCGGCCTCTATCATCATCCATTTTTCCAATTCGGAAACGGGAATATCTGTAGTATAAACCGTTTCATCCATGGAGGTGTAGGCATTAGTTCCCTGGGCGCCCAATTCGGAATTTATCTTGTCGTATTCATTGGCTATGGCATAGTTGGAAGCTAAATAAGAATAGCTATCAATTTGTTGATAGACGTGTAATCTTTCCAGGGAATCTGTGATACCTCTATGGGTTTCGTATAGTGCGGCAATGGTATCTAAATAAGGCTTTTCCTTTTCCCAATTCACAGAACCCAATTTTGAGGTTCCTTTAAAGAGCATATGCTCCAGATAATGGGCAAGTCCGGTGGCATGCTGCGGGTCATTTTTACTTCCCGTTTTGATACCTACAAAAGTGTGGACTCTCGGTTCTTTTTTGTTGACAGATAGGCAAACAGTAAGTCCGTTATCCAATTCATAAATTTTGGCATTGAAAGGATGATTGCCTTCAGCAATGGGTGTATAGACCTTTGGAATTGACTTTTCCTTGCAAGAAAAAAAGACCAGGGCCAATAAAAGTAGGATATAGAGAGAAAATTTCCTTTTCATACCATTGTTTATTTTTCAGAAGCAACACCAATTTACCTTTTTATTTTGGAAATAGAATAGCCTAATTACTTGAAGATTAAATTTCAAGAGTTAAGTTGGGGAACTAACATCAGAAATGGTATAAGGGGCCGAAATAAAATGGATTTGATAGAAATCGACTACTATTGGCCTAATTATTTCCTAAATTCTAGGGATAAACTTATTTTTGCAGCTCATTATCAATAAAGATGGAAAAACGAGTTAGAGTAAGATTTGCACCAAGTCCAACAGGACCGTTGCACATGGGGGGTATTAGAACCGCTTTGTATAATTATTTATTTGCTAAAAAGCATGGTGGAGATTTTCTACTTAGAGTAGAAGATACCGACCAAACTCGTTTTGTGCCAGGAGCAGAAGATTATATCTTAGATGCATTGGCATGGTGTAATATCCATGTGGATGAAGGTATTGGTAAAGGTGGAGATTTCGGACCGTACAGACAGTCGGAAAGAAAACCAATGTACCGTAAGTATGCAGATCAATTAATGGAATCTGGACATGCATATATGGCCTTCGATACACCAGAAGAACTAGACGCAGTACGTACTGCAGCAAAAGCTGCCGGAGCACAGGGGTGGCAATACAGCAATATCACTCGTAACTCTATGAAAAACTCTTTGACACTTAGTGAAGAAGAGGTAAATAAAAGATTGGAAGCAGGTGAAAATTACGTTATCAGATTTAAAATGCCTCGTAATGAGGAGGTAAAATTTGAAGATGCTATTCGTGGATGGGTAAGTGTAAATACCAACAACGTGGACGATAAGGTTTTGTTCAAGTCGGATGGGATGCCAACTTATCACTTAGCGAATATCGTTGACGATCACTTGATGGAGATATCACATGTTATCCGTGGAGAGGAATGGTTACCATCTGCTCCATTACACGTGAAAATGTACGAATGTTTCGGTTGGGAAATGCCGATTTTTGCTCACTTGCCATTGATCCTTAAACCGGATGGAAATGGAAAATTGAGCAAGCGTGATGGAGACCGTTTAGGCTTCCCTGTATTCCCTACCAACTGGACCAATCCGGAAACAGGAGAGGAATCTTCAGGGTATCGTGAGCGTGGTTTCTTCCCGGAAGGATTTACCAATATGTTGGCATTCTTAGGATGGAATCCAGGTACGGATCAGGAAATTTTTAGCATGGACGAATTGATCGAAGCTTTCTCTTTGGAAAGAGTTGGGAAATCGGGTGCTAAATTTGATTACGACAAAACAAAATGGTTCAACCAACAGTATATCAGAGCTACTTCAGGAGAAGATTTAGCAGAAATGTTGGTGGATATTTTCGGTGAGATTGAGGAAATGGATTATATCGCGAAGGTATCGGACATGATGAAGGAAAGAGCAACCTTTGTTACAGATATCTTTGATGACGGTTTCTACTTCTTTGAGGCACCAAAGACTTACGATGAGAAAACCATCAAAAAGAAATGGAAAGAGGCAACGCCAGCTATCTTAGCTGAGCTGATGGTTATTTTGGAAGCACTTCCAGAATTTACGGCAGATGCTATTGGAGATGCCTTCAAGCAATTCCTGGCAGATAAAGAATTAGGATTTGGTGCCGTTATGCCCAATTTCCGTGTAGCAGTTACCGGAAAAGGTGCAGGACCATCTATGAACGATATCTGTGAGATACTTGGTCAAGCAGAAGTATTGGTGCGTTTGGAAACAGCGCTTGATACTATCAAAAAGTAAGAAACAGGTGAAAGGCGCACCAAACTTGCGCCTTTTCCCTTTCACCTTTTCCCTATGGATAAAATATTAATCAATCAGGTGCAGTGTTTCGCTTACCATGGTGTATTGCCAGAGGAAGCGAAAACAGGAACGGAGTTCGTAGTAGATCTTGCGCTTTCTTTGGACTTGTCGAGTGCTGGTGCCTCCGATGATTTGAATGATACGGTAAACTATGCGGCCATTACCGCAATAGTATACCAACAGATGGCTATACGCTCCGATTTGATAGAGCATGTAGCACAAAGAATCTTAACGGTTATTCGTGAGACTTTCCCGCAAGTAAAGGGCTGTGAGGTCACCCTAACCAAGATAAATGCACCTATCGATGGGCAAGTGGGCAGTGTGGCTGTTCAAATGGCTTTTTAAAGCGCTTATTGCTCAGCAAACTAGGAATTATTCGGCAAAAAATGGATTTCATATTTTGCCAGGCTAGCTGAAAGTAGTATGTTTGCATTCGTTATACAAATGGTCGGATGGCCGAGTGGCTAGGCAGTGCTCTGCAAAAGCATCCACACCGGTTCGAATCCGGTTCCGACCTCAAGAAAAAATCCTAAGAAGCAATTCTTAGGATTTTTTTTGTTTTGGGTGGTTTTAATTGGAAGCCATTAAGCATCAGTGTCCTTTTCATTGACTTTGATGGGGGCTAATACTTATGACCTAAATCTTTAATCTTTTCAGATTATTAAATCTTAGTATTTAGTAGCTGGAATTTCTTATATATGTGTCGGAATAGAATATAGGATCTATAACGGGATGGTTCAAAAAATGGGAGGTTTTAAGACTGTCATCAATAAACCAGTTTTCTCCAAGATTATAATGATATCCAATATTATTGAATTTAATACCGAAATACCCTGATTCATTGATTATTCGTCCATGCCAAAAATTACCTAGCAGAGAATCCGAGTATACTACTGTACTATCTGAAAATATCTCCAGTTTCACCAACTTAGGCGGTTCAGTGAAATTTGACGGATTTCTTTTTACCAGTATCCATTCGCCGATCAATGAGTTATTTTCTTCAGTACTATCGTTTTCACTTTCACATGAAACAAAAAGAATGAAAGAGATCACTAGAACGAAAATATTTGAAATTTTCATGATTATTTAAATTTAATTATTTTTTAATAAAAGGTTGTAAATTAACGATTATACTAGAGATGACCAAAATCGCCTGAAAAGATCCATAATAATCGTTGTGCTAAAGAATAATGTATGATTTTATTATTTGATTGGTACACGAGCAGAATGCTCGCGGCAGCGGGGGAGAGGACGCTGAGGTATTCTTTTTTAACGTTCTACAATATAAACCAAGTTAAATCCAATATCAATCCCTGAATTCAGTGATTTTCCCCCACCAGATACCTAATAATATACATGTCGAAAACCTTGGTGGGATTGAACAAAAAAACCCCTTCAAAGAAGAGGCTTTATCGTGTAAGGAATGCGTTATTTATATACGGCTAAAAGTACTAATCACAGACTTTAGCTTCTTGATTTTCTTTTGATGAATGGTTTCTCCAAGGAATAGGTAGTTCATTTGATCTCCAAATAAAATAACGTGATATACGCTACTCGGTTCTTCATTGCTAAGGCATTTTGCAATAATTTCATAGCCTGAAATTCCGTCAATCGTTATTTCATTGATGGATTCAATTTCTTCTAGCCCCAATGGGTAATTTTTGAAGTTTTTCAATGCGAAGCCTTTTTTATCTTCAATTGGCAACTTTGAAACTGATTTGGCAACAATAAGGGAAGTTTTGTCTTCAGATGCTGTAGGTGATTTCCCGTCCATCGTATAGGTCATTGAGAATCCAGCCATTATACTATTGGCAAATTTCAGATTTGCTGCAGAAACATCTAGGGTATACCCTAGATTATCAAAGGGGTCAATTTCTTTTTCAGGATCATATACGATCGCTAATAGTGTTGTTTTGATGGTCTCAATTTCTGCCTTGTTGAGATTGTTGCAGGTTCCTTGAATCATCATGCTTTCTGTCTCATTTCCTAGGATAAGTAGGGTTTTGCTATAAATTGATCCGGAAATGATTTGTTGTGCATTGATAAGTATAGCAGGTAGACCATTTATGATATATTCCTCTTTAGATAAAATTTCGATTCCTTTGCTCATTAAATTTTCTTTGGTAAATGCTGGAGCAATTTTGGAGTAGGGAGCGGGCATATCAATAAGAAGAATAGAAGAGCCCGTTGTCAAATCTTGAAAACCAGAAATTAATGTTGATTTTGTAAATCCTACTGGTGGGATCAGACTAACTTTTGAGCTTGGAATATTGACATGGTCATCCGTGATTGTATTTTCAATTTTTTCTTGTCCAAAAACAGTTGAGAAAGAAACCAAACAAATGGCAATTAGGAATATTTTTTTCATTGGTTGTGCTTTGAATTAATGTGTCGCAATGTAAGATAATTGAACTATAGAACCAATTAAAAGAATTACCCCACTAGGTGTAGTTTATAACTACACCTTCATATCTATCAGGATTTGTAATCCGTTTTAGTTCAGAAAATGTTAACATTGAGAGAGTATAAGTTAACACGTTTCCCCCGCTACCGAGAGTTTGTAACTCGTGGTTATCGCCATTAGTTAAATCCAAAAGTATTAGAATCAAGAGGAGAATTTATATCTTAGAGAAATATAAGTTCACCGATAATTATACCTTTTGAACCTAATTTACTCTCCCTTAGTATCACTCGGAGAGGATGCTGAGGAGGGTGTTAAGATCGTGAATTGCAACTAAGAATAAAGAATGAATAATTTTTTAAGGATATTATTAATATTAGGCGGAGTTTTTTTCGCTCTAATTGGTGGATTCTTCCTATTCATATATATAGCATTCAATGGAATTTTTACTGGTCCAAGCTATAATCAGTCTGACTTAATCGAAAACTATGAAAATAAAAAGGAACAAATAATTGAAGTTAAAAACTACATTGAAAAAATTGTTCCCGAAAATATTTTTGTTAACATAGAGTTTAAAAATGGAGACTTGGAAACATTTCATGTAAAAAGGAATGGCAATTATGAGAACAATTGGCATTTAGATATTGACTCAAAAAAGACTGACTCATTATTAAACATACTCGGTTGGACTCATTCGGAATTGGAAACATTAAAAGACAAATTGGACAAGGCAAATTGTATTTCAGTTGCAAGTAGAAAACCAATTACAATTGGTTGGCAGCGAAGCGCAATGGGAATGTTCTTTTACAAACTTTTTGATCAAAATCTGAATGATAGCTTGATAGAACAATATAATGGTGGATGTACATATATCTTTTACAAAGACAATGTGGTATTGCAATATGGTGGTGGAGCAATTGGACCACAATGTTTTCCAGGGTTCGTTAGAAAGGAATTACCCCACTAGGTGTAGTTTGTAACTACACCTTCATATCCATCAGGATTTGTAATCCGTTTTAGTTCAGAAAATGTTAACATTGAGAGAGTATAAGTTAACACGTTTCCCCCGCTGCCGCGAGTTTATAACTCGTGGTAATCGCGTTAAATTCACTTTTCAAAAGTGAGCTAACTAGTACGGTTCAATATTTGCGACTTTTTTTAATAACGACACTAAATGGATAAAATATGAAAAGGTTTAATGCAATTTTAGGCGTATTGATGTTGTTTTTTTTACCAATATCATTATTAGCCCAAATGGATCAGGAGTTAATTGGTAAATGGGAATTGCTGAAAATTGAAAGAGGTTCTCAGACTTTAATTCCGCAAGAAGCTGAGCGGCGATTAAATAAAGGATATTATTATCTGGATATTACTGAAGATGGTTTTAAATACAATTTAGAGATTAATACTTGTCTTATAATGAATTTGGAAATTAAGGATAACGAAATAATAGCGGAAGATGGGTCTCCATGTACTAAAATGTGTTGTGATGATAGATATTCGGATTTTTATAAAAATTTGAAATATACCGGGAAGTATCAGGTTTCCGAGTCAGGGTCCAGGCTGATAATTGAAAATGATAAGGGGAAGTTCTTTTTCAAAAGGAAGTATTGAATTTACTCTCCCCAACTAGGTGTTTTGCAAACTACACCTAGTCGTATTCTTAGTTTTTAGTTTGGGAGACTACACCTAGGAAAAATCATAACAATACTTGTTTTTTCACCAAAAAAAAAAGAGGCTCAGGAAAACCCCAAGCCTCTTCTACTCTTTTATCACTGATACATTCAGGTCAAAAATTACTCTTTCACTAATTGCTTGGTATACACTTTACCGTTTTGAGTGATAT